>ENA-UOTZ01000047-UOTZ01000047.1-compost-metagenome-genome-assembly--contig:-NODE-47-length-78873-cov-6.476268_pt1 | contig 78873 bp, 52 predicted proteins | sample MGYA00238144_ERZ746983 | MGnify/ENA primary metagenome ERZ746983 (study PRJEB28759, sample SAMN06268863) | compost metagenome | isolation source: single cell | place: USA: California, Emeryville, Joint...
CATCGATAGTTGCTACAACCTCTCCAGTAGGATTGAAATCCAGACTTGCAATCCAATTTTCTAGATGTAAATACACTGACAAATAAATTGGAGATGAGAAATATTAATCAATTACTTTTGTTGATAGAATATTGAGAGAACTATTTTGCTTTTTTTAGCAACTTCACAGTATATCCATTCTTCTTTTGAGAGTAACCAATGTCCCAAAGATGATAAGCTATTTTCGAATCGAGAGAGATTGCACTAAGAATATTTCTTCTTGAGTTGTAGGTCACGTCTCCGTACCCAGTTTCTTTATAAAAATATCATAATTAGATAATAATTTGAACTAGCATAGTGTAATAATTTATATAGATGGGAATCCAAAATTATATTATCCAAGTTAACTCTATTTTACCTCCGAAGACTTCCTCGAAAGCATAAATTTTCTTCACCGCTTTCTGGGATATGTGAAATATTTCCATATTGGCAGATCTGTTGGGAGAATGATTAAGCGAGACCAGCAATTTGGTATTTGGAATTTCCTTTACAAGTGACCAATTGCTTACAACTATGGATAGATTAAATTTGCTTTGAAACTTTTAATACCTTCTCTCAATTGAACTCCTTTAAAGTTAACATAACTTTGTTTTGTCTCAAGTGCGATAATGCTGATGTTGTTTTTCTGGTACGAAGACCAAGCAAGCATCGTTGAAGGGACAGTAGTTGCTTCCTCTATCCCACATTAATTCGTTAAGGTTTTTGGGAAATTGAGAAAAAAAGAATACTGATTTTTATTAAGCCATTCTTCGACTCGTTGAGCCGCAAGTCGCTGTTCGCTTGTTTTGACTCTTCAAGAGAGGTGGAAACAAGTTTCTCGCAGTCTTTTGTTTCAACTTTGGACATTACTTTTTCTGTTGGGCTTAACAAATTGGGAATTTATATTATTTCTATATTAACATTGATGTTAGTACACTATTTGAAGTATTACTTATAGGGTAGAAGAATTAAAAGCAAATTAGGACGATATTTGGAAGTATTTTCTCTCCTTTTGAGAACTATCGGGAACTATAGGTGGTAATATTACTTTCGCAGCATCTTTCAGAGCGAAATCACTGATGCAACAAATTTATAAGCGAGAAAAATGTAACTCGTAGTTTGCCAAGGCTTGAGAATTGGTTTAATGTCGCTTATTTCCATAGTGGTTGACTAACGACTTGATTTTTTGGGTGTAATCCTCATTAAGCTTTTTCTCATGAAAATTCTGAAGAGCATTGACTTCAAATTCAGACCTCACCCTCTAATAAGGGTTTCTAAAAAGTTAGATGACTTTACTTTTAATCAAATTACTTTTATTTTCTTATCAACTGAAAAACAGGAAAAAAATATGCAGAATACTCTGCAGGCAGAAAAAGAGGCAGATAAAGGTAATCGACTCATAACTTGGCTTTTCTCCTCAGGCATATGATAATTCACATTGAAATACACTTTTTCTTTATATTTCTATCTTGAAATTAATTTTTCCTCTCAAAAGATGACATTCCAACAATTCGATTCGATCTCGAAAACAAAGTTTCGCAACGACTTGCCTGGTGTTTAGCCAAAAATAACAAAATAAAGGCAATTGACCTTGAGACGGAGCAAGATTATGCGACTTTCTATGGTACTCGACTCAAAAATATGGATTGTATTCAAATTTTTGCCATTGGTTTTAATATTTATATACAGGTGACAGATGGGCACATGTAAAAGAGATCCCAAACACGAGCCTTTTGGTTTCTTTGAACCATCATTATAAAGAATCCGCCAATCTAAAAATATTCGACCTCTCTTGGAAAAAGCGAGTGCGGATCATTTACTCTTTTGAGGAAGTATTTGGAGGTAATTACATCGAAATTGAAACGAATTTTGATATTAATTGTTTCCTCAGCCACGGGTTATGGAGATGTGACCTACAATCCACGAAGAAGTCTTCTCAGTGCTATATCTGTGAGAGGAAAAATCGCTTACCATCTCTTCAAAGTCGATGCCCATTCTTCATTTGTTAAACTTTGCCGAAGGTCCCAGTGGCATACTGAAAATAATGTCAACCAACGTAATTAAAAGTTTAGTTTTCTGCATCATTTGGAAAGATATATCTGTTAATTGCTATTTTTTGTTCTCCCATTTCCTCTCTTTTCCACTAGAGTGAACCATTGCTTCTCTAATTAGGAGGAAATTTCATTGCTGGTATTGATTTTGATCCCAATGGAGATGAGATGGCTACAATTGATCGGTTTGGGGCGTGCATTATTTCCGATGTTGACAGTAATAGTTGCCGCTTTCATCTGAATCTAAGCTCGGATGATGAAGTAGGTAAGATTTTATTGGTATTTATCTCCTTACATCGACTATGTTGTAATGCTAAAGATATTGTGGGCCGATGCAGATGGAGCACCAATGCTGGTGAACCTTTCCTATTTGTCAAGTACAATAGCGACAAGTTCGACATTATTGATGTTGAGAAAAAAATACTTACCATGAAGAATCCGAGTCACCGCGAGAAATTTGGTAATCTTTCACTTTTACCCAGTATTAAGATCAAAAGAAGCCATGGGTTGCTTTGTTTATATGCAGTTTCTTATTGGCCAACTATTACTGAAGCTGTAAACATGTTGTAGGCCGTATTCACTGGATTGATGTTTGTCCAAGCAACGGAAATTTGCTCGCAGCATCTGGTCGAGCGCGTGATATCAAAATTTATGACCGACGCGAATCAAAGATTGTGAGAACATTAGATAGGATTCATACAGGTAATAAACATTGAACATTTTCTTTTTCTCCCTCTATTTTCATTTTCTAAGTTCTTTCCTTATTGTAATTTCTCCTCTTGCGACTTGCGAAATAATTTCAAAAAAAACAAAAAAACAAACTAGATTGTGTCGATTGTGTGAGATGGAATATAAGCGGAAATATGCTGGCAACCGCCTCAAATGATAAATCAGTTATCTTGTGGGACTTTAATACTGGAAAAGGAATATATCGAAACTCTTCAGGTAACAATGGAGTATTATACTTTATTAACAGTATTCCCTATGAATTGTTAGAGGAAGCCCAGTCAGTATGCTTCTTTTAGTTCAGTTAATACGAGCGGAGATGCGTGATTGTCTGTAGGATTCTCAAAATATAGGACAGCTTTGATGTCAAAGCTGCTACAACATCTATGCATTCATTCTTGATTATAAAGCTAATTCACATTCGTGTTGTCTCTTTCTATACGTGTCTGAGAAGCAAATAAAACATAAAACACAGACAACCAAAGTCAAATGAGAAGAATAATAATTATTCTCGTAGACTGAACTTTGTTTCATTATATATCCTCTAATCTATCGATAATTCATCGAAATAAATTTTATCATTGCATAACATTTGAATCTCCACTTCGCTCCGAACAATTGGAGACCGACAACGCCTGCAAAAACTGAGACACTGGAGGGTGAAAGATGCGTTGCAGCAGCCGGTGAAGAGAAAAAGCGAGCCAAAGGTAATATGTCAGTCCCTACTTTGCTGAAATTGTCTTTAAGAACTGATATTCGGCTCTTCTTTTCAAAACAAGCTCTCGCTTTGATGGATTTCTCGTTTATTCCAATCTTCTGAAAGTCTAACTTGCTAAAAGAGACAACTTTTGCATTTTAACGCTACTGGCCTTGCCTAACATGAAAGAGAACAACATGAGCATCATCGAGCTAGAACCAAGGGCCAAGTTATGTGAATTTTGAAGGAGTTCGAATAAAAACAGGTGGTCTAGAGCTTGTAAACGAATTCAAAGAATTCATAAATATCGGCAATTGGACTCATATAATAGAAATCTTAAGCACGAAGTTACTTGTTTTACACAATAATTTTCATAATTTATCGACATAAAATGTTTGTTATATGCTATATTTTAGGGTGAGCTCTAAAATCTATGTAAAGAGCTCTCCATTTACAAAAGCTCCAAATCCAGAAAGTTGATCTTTAGTAGAATAAGTCATTCAATAAGAAACTTCTGACTGCTGCTCTCAGTGTGTTCTTTCTAATCAGTTTAATTTATTTCCCGAACCTTTGAGTAATTTCTTAGTGCGGATTTTGAATAGTTTCTATATTTCTGATTTGCGATTTTATGCATTCAAATAATATGACGATTCATTAGTTACTTTGAGAAAGACTACAAAGACTGGAATTTAAGCATTCATATCTCAAATAATTTTTCTTTGAGCTAAGAAGGTAATATGTTAATAATTATTTTCAGTATCCCATTCATTCATTCCTGAGTCCATTCTCTCAAGAGCTCTGAGCTATATGAAGCATACCGGCTCAATTCCTTGAAAAATGAGAAAGAAATAATGGAATAAGTTATGGGATTAGATTTACCCTTATTTGGCATTTGCCGGGTATAAACCTCCTTACCAATCTTAAAATTCACAATTATTGCTCTCTCAGAAGAACCACTTCCCAACATCTCTCCGCTTGGACTCCATCGTACACATTGAATATCAGCTATATTGAAATTATTTTGTAAGCAACGTTTGATTAGCAAAACAAGAATTAATTTAACAAAAACAGTCTAAAAAATCTGTCGATATTGCTCCAAGGAAAATAATGAAAATTATTACCAACATTCTTGGTGCCCATAGTTTGAACAATCTTGGACTCACGTCGGTCATAAATCTTGATGCATGAATCGTGTCCACCTGATGCGAGGATATTCCCGTTTGTTGGGCAAACATCATTAGAGAGTGTGAGGGCGTAATCATCAACTTTAGGCAAATGTCGAATTAGAAGTAAGTCATTATTTTGAGAAAATATCAGATAAACAGTGACTCAAACCTCCAGTCATAATTAATCACCTCTCCATTGGCGTGAAGTGGCTGGTGATGATGACCGGCGATTGAGGTAATTGCAAAAAATAATGGCGTTGTAATCAAATGAATCAATTGCATTTACTTTCAGGTCTATCATCGAGGAGAACATCATTCTTCAGAGTCAGAACTTGCTTCTCAACGTCAAGAATATTGAGTCGATTTGCTTGATATTTGATGAATATCATAGGCTCTTCGGCATTTGTATTCCATCTGCAACGGCCAAATTCATCGGCTGAGCTTATGCAAATAAGATTGTTATGAGTTTTGGTATATTTGTTTTGTAAATTATTATAGAAATCAAAGGAGAGTCATGCAAAAGAATGAATGAGAATTACTATCCATGACTTGCATATCCAACTGGAATTTGCATTGGTTGGTGTTGACATCTGAAATTACACAGATCCCATGTCTGTCAATGGTCGCTATCGTTTCCCCATTAGCATTAATGTCGAGACCAGTAATATTATGTTCTAATTGGAAATTGAGTTAAAAAAATAAAATAAAACCATTAAGAGAGTAGTTTAGGAAAAAAAAAAAAGACTGTTAAAGACTCTTAACTCACCTACAAAAGGAGGTCGATTGTAATTCCACGTCGCTTTTCGCCAAAGTCTGGCGATACCGTCGCTTTTTGAAGGACATTCATTGACCTTGAAGAGATGATACGCTGTTCTCTTTGAAATTGACATCGCTGCAAGAATTCCTCTTCGTGGATTATACGTCACATCTCCATTCCCAATGACTTGATAAAAAGGTAAAGTTAGAGAATAAATCCAAGTGTTATGTCGGGATATAAATAAACTTAATTTAGCCAGAGGAATATGGCTGAAGACGGAAAATTTCGAGTCTAGGTGAGAAATGAAGTTACATCCATAGGTTTCCTCGAAAGAATAAATTTTCTTAGCTCGGCCTTTCTTTGATATGTCATATATCGCCAAGTTGGCTGATGTTTCGGGGCTTTGCTGGAGAGAGACCAAGAATCTTGTGCCTGGTATTTCTTTGACATGAGTACAACTGCTGCCCCACACTGAGTTATGATGTTTGACATTAACATCAAAATCTCAAATACTATTCTTCTGAATGAGTTGAACCCCTTCAAACTTGGCATAATCTTCATAGGTTTAGGAGTTGGCAACACCAATGTTGTTAGTTTTAGATGAACACCAAGAAAAAAGTTGTTCTGGTTGGTCTATTAAGGTAATTTAGTCAAGGTTCAATAGTGAAAAGTCAATATCCATCATCAGAAAATTAGGAGAACTATTTTTTCCCCCATCATTTTCAGTGAAGAGCCGAATTAATGAGTAATTTTACCTTGGTTTGAGTTTTCGATGCCTGAATTGGTCGAATCTTGCATTGACGTTTTTTGCTTTCTTGAGTTATTTGAGTTCTGTTGTAAATTAAAATTATTAATGAGATTCATTTTCATGAATGTATGTTAGCTTGATAGATTGAATTTCATGACCGTGGAAAATCTATGAGCCGAGTTTAAATGGGTAAGCGTTTAAAGTTCATTGTAACGATAGAAATGACTTTAGCTGCTAATTAGCCTGGAGGGCCGCTATCCTCAATAATTTGTGTTATTTCAAAATAATGCCAATTTTTAGAAAACTGTATTTGTGTATGTGTTCGTATTCAAGTTTGAAATCAAACAAACCCCATATTTGTCTAATGTAGCCACCATCTAACAAAATAATTTTTATGATCAAAGTCGTCAGCTCCAGCTGCCTTTACTAGTGGTGTATTGAGCACACCACCTGGAACTCTGACAAAGTTTTTGGCAGCGGAATAGCCTTTCTGATTTGAGGAGTTTTTGGAGCACTCATTTCACCGAGGATACCCTGCGCGAGTTATACGACAAGTCTCCTTCTCCCATTACTTAAAAGAATTTAAGTGGGAATGATTAATGTTAGAAACCGATTTCAGAAAATAACTCCGATGGAGTGCTCAAATACCTCAAATCTCCTTGTCTGACATCAAGGTTCGCAAAATGGGCAGCCGATGGAAATTGTAAGGAGTAATCAATTCTACTCCTAATTTTGGACCTGGAAATACGCCCCTTGTGAAGAAACCTCAAATAACAAAAAGGAATCCCAAGAATTGAAGCCATCCTAGCTGCTTATTAAGTGTATTTGGAGGCATCATCACTGCGGTTTTTCCTGGTTCTGCTTGACTCTGCATGTTCGATTTTATTCCGGCTGTTATAATGCTGCTTCTCTGCATTGGAGCATGCATGGATGAAAATGCGTCGTAAGATACAAAAGCTCAATGTTGTTTCCCAAGAATATTCATTATTACTCAATTATTTACCTTGTCCTTGTAACCATATCAGCTTTTGGTCTTGTCTGCTTATGGATTGGGAACAGTCCGTAGTTTTACTGCATATTTGAGACAGTCAGTTTTTCGAGAATCAATCATATTTCATCAAACTCAAATTCCATTCATCCCATTTTATCAATTATTTCTCAGAGAGAATACTATCGAACCACTCAAAGGAGATTAGTACAAGATAAACTAAAGCTCTACTCTACTTTCGGGATTGTTAAAAGCAATATTTCAGAGCAAATACCACCTTCGTCTCTTTTTTTCTCAAAAAAAAGAAAACCAATTCATTAAATCAATTAAGGAAACGTTTTTGTCCTTCACGCCAGAGAACTCCACCGTTATAAACTTGTAGACCTTAGATCAAGCGCCGCCTTCATAACCTTAGAGTTAATTCTTATTTTTCGATATGTCCCTCTTTAAACCCACCTGCAGGATTTCCTGAAAGCTATAATTGAATTAGGCATCAATATCATCAAAAGGATTTTTATAAATCGTAAAATTATTCAAAGTAGTTAGGATTTCTAAGAATTGGAGCTCAGGGATTAATTTTGGAATTACTTTGTTTTCAGAATCGAATAAACTTCTTAGAGCATTAACATGATGAAGAACCTGGGATTCACAATATAAATATTCTATCAAAAGGCAGAACATGTAATTCAAGATAAAATGTTTCTCCAATTTGTATTCGTTTGGAAACATGGAACCAGCAGCAAGAAAATTTTATTAACTTTTTAAAAATCATTGGTATTTTTGTTCGTGCATAAAAATATTACTTTAGAAGATCTCATCAGATATAGATTCTTGTAAAAAGCACACTTTGAATCATTACTAATTATATCGAGGTCTCTCTACCCAGAAATAGTCACAAAGATGACAACAAAATAAATCGGAATCGCAGAATATACGACCAGAGCCAGCGTATCTACCACAAGAAACACAATAAACAGCACACGATCCTGAAAGCATGAACTTCCTTCTTTTCTAGCAGTCGCCCATGATCCAATCGAAAGAATGAGAGAAATACTACCGGGAATCCAACCGAATACGGGAATCCAACCGAATATGGTAAACCAGACAAAACCGCTGCGGGAAACCAGAACTGTATACCAAGTTGAGAAACCCAATACAAGTAAAGAAATAATTATTCCCGCTATTATCAAACGAATTCCGATTCTTCTATCAGGGTAATTCTTTGATCCAAAGCAGAGATATAGAGTGAATATTGTTGAAACAAAACAAAAAATAGAAAAAATCCAACCCAACTCCCCCCAAAAAAAGCACCCTACCAAGATTCCGAGGGCAATGAGAATAATCGCAAGAATTATTGCAGTAATTTTCTCGCATACGCCAATTTCTTTTTTTCCTACGAGCTGGCTTGAGCTTGGTTTCTGATTAATGGATTCTGACTGGATACCAGTTGTTGGTTCAGCTCCTGTCGAGAATATTATGATAAATTGCCCGTTTTGTTGTGTAGTTTGAGGTAACTTAGCTCGATCATCGTGTTCTGTGAAAGATGTCGCAGTATTATAAACCATTGTGTTTACTTTTGTCGCACCTTCACCTGCGTTATTTAGGAGAACAGGTTCTAGAGCCACACTCATTTGCTTGGTTGAGAGATTATTCTTATTTCGTAATATATAAATGTTTATAAGTGCCTGGCTAATGCATGGGCTATAAAGGCAGTATTTACTGATTTCTTTGAATTTAACTTTACTGTCAAATCGGAGTGCCAGTATCTAAAACGGGCAAGCCTTTGTTCAGTACGATATCTTTGCACAAAAACGACAAGGCTCGCCTCATACAGTAAGTCAGCTTGAAGGCCAACAGAATTGCTTGGAGAAAACAATGTAATCGTTTATGAAACTTCCTAAGTCGTTGAGAGTTTTGTCATATTTGGAGTGCGGGTAGGCAGCATTCTCATTTTTTTTTAAAGACTGATTCATCATTTTTGAGAGTGGAATTATTTTTCCTCGACTCCATTGGTCGGATCAGTAAATCAGAGTTTCATCATATTCATTCGAGATTATGAATAGCGACAGATTTAGATCTGTCTGATTAAATGTTCAGTTATATCTTTAGCACCATCATATCCTTCGAGAATAAATTCCAAATAAGAATATTTATAAATTTGCTTAGCGTTTTGAACAAAACAGAAAATTATGTCCTCACTAAATTCTGTACATTTATACATATCTTCATTTTGAACTCATTAGACGATAATTTTGAGAAGATTTCAAAAGCTGCGTTGTGCTTGAACTGAGAAACCTGAGAGATTGCTCACACTCGTTGCTAATTAAGGCGTCAGTCAGGAGAATCGTTCTTAAATACGTCATCTTTATATCAAGGTATGATTCCAGATGCTTGCTGCGTTTTGACTATTTTAATTATTGAGGAGTTCACGGTCTAACATTATCGCCCTCAACGGAAGTAAAGACTGCATAAGAACCTTTGTTAATCCGATGGATTTGTAACGAAATGTAATAGGATTAGATATTATTACCTGTAATTTCTTCGCAATCTTCTGAAATGAAGCTGAAATGTATTCATTTAAGAATTCCTAATTGTTGTGAAAAGCTGTTTTTCTCTTCTTAAATTAATAATTTATCATTGCTTAATGTTTCTTTAGGTCACAAAGTTAAGAATTTTCAATATTATGAATGCTATTAAATAAAATTTTTGTTGGAGGAAACTTGGCATTTACCTCATCATTTTCTCTGAAAACCATATATTATCGTGAATAATGAATATAGAATCCTGAAATATCTCTTCTTTTGTGAGGATGTCTAATTGAACTTTACTTAGAATCATATTAATGGTCTCTCATTCCGAACTTATAATTCACAGCAAATATAAATAGATATGGACCATTATCATTACTTTATACATCGAGCACTACTCTCCAATTAAGTATAACGCCTATTTCAATATTCACAAATCACCATGACCACGTCGCAGATAAATAATGCCAAGAAAGCAACAGTAGCCAGCACAAGCAGCGCAATAAATAGTTTGCGTTTCTGAAAAATTGATCTTGATTCTCGTTTTCTCGCAGTCAGACACCATCACAAATATAATCGAACCTTGTTTTGTGTCTAACTGTTAAATGACGATCTCTCTCTGTGTTGAATTCTTATTTTATACGTAAAGTTGGATTTTCGATGCGCATGTTACAACAATGGGAATAAACCATGAATAATTTATGTATTCCAGTTATTGCTTCCGTGAGTTATCTAACTTCTCCGTAGATGCCATTACTTTGGATGATCGTTACACAAAGCATAATGATTCGATCGGAAAAGCTCGCAAATTTTCTTATAAGAAAGAGAATTTCATTGAGATTAACCATGCCCCCATTTTCAGAAATTCCATTATTAAGTTTTTTCCCTGTACCGAAGTCCACAATCACAATGCTGGTGTATGCCGTCCTTTCGAGGCCCACATTCCAACGCACACAGTTAGTGGCGTCTAGAGAGTTAAATAATCAGTTGGTATCATACTGAATAAATAAAGCAATAAAGGAATTAATTTATCAAAGGTTTTAACAATCCTTGATTCACGGGGATGCAAAATTCTAATGGTGTCATCCTTCTCATCTGAGGCAAGTAAACTCCCATCTTTTGGACAAACATCAATCAGCAGGTCGAACTCTTAACTATGTCCAAGAATTTTAAGAATTTTAGAAGATGAAGAATTAGAAAAGACTCCTTGGGCACACACGATTAATGTAGGATACCAAATAGCCATTATAATGATTTGCACTACTCTGTCATTGCATGAAGAGAGCAACGAGCAGCAAATAAATTTATAATAAAATTTACTGTATTGGTATGCATAAATAAATTTGAGCACAATTTTCTAACTTATCAATTCTATGGAACACTACGATCGTTTACAATCACGATCGCCCTCCTTACGCAGTGGCCTCTGCTTCAACTGATCATCATTTCGTTGGTACATATAGTCGTGATATGCTTGTCCTTGACTCCTAAACTATTGAGAAAGAAGACCGAAAAAAACTTAGCGTTAACGACAGAAATTGGAACGCTCCTTTTTTGCTGGATTTTAGTATGGATCCATCTCTTGGATTCCGAAGCTCTTTCAGCGAAGAAGTTACTATCTTGAGTGGCCATTGCGCTTGCTCTAATTCTGATGATTAGTGGGATTTTGAGTAAAGTAGCAGAGGTATATATCCAATGGAAGAAAAAAAAAAGAAATTAGCTGCATGCGCTAAGAACGAACACAATATACTGAAATATTCCTTACGGCGGAACCGAAGAAGAGTTAAAAGGCAGATCATCTAAACCTAAACGACTGGACGAGAGTTTTGCCCAATTCTGTTGAATCATTATGTCGTCTTTCAAGAGATTTAACATTTTTTTTGTGGGATTGAGTCTGCTTTGTTTGTAAAGGATTATATAAATAAGAAAAGGTTCATAAGTAATTATTGATAGAATAACCTCAATTCATTCAGAAAATACCTAGATACGGACCCATTCACCTTTTCTCCCAAAGATATCCAGTTCTTCAAACCCTTTTTCGCCAAATTGCGTCTTAATTGGGAATTAGATCTGTCAGTTACTTAAGGTAGCATCGGTCAAAGTAATGACCAATCGCCTGCTTTGAGTACAAGACGCGAAAATCTTATCGACAGAAGTACAAGTGTTGTAGAGCTGTAAATAATATCGATTTAGAAAAAGAAAAGTAGCCATTGGAATATAATACTCCAACGATACGTAAATATTAGAAAGGCTCACAAAGTTTCAAATTTTGAGAACAAAGAAGGAAGTATCAACTTTTTTATTTAAATAATTAGGATAAAATATGGTTTTAGTTTTAGCATTTCTTCCTCACATTATTACATAATAAATTCAAATACGGACCTCCCTAATCTACCTTTCTGGAAAAGATTTACGAAAACACACAATAAATCAAATTAGTCTTAAGAATAGGAGCGAGATGACTTTTCCGAAGCTTTTGATTTAAATAGAACTCAGCCGTATGATCTCCAGAATGATACTGCTGATTCTTGTTACAACGACAATCATCGAATTTTAAGTTCTTTAGCAACTCATTAAGCTTGGGTTTGATTAACACATAAATTTTATTTCAATTAATCTGAACTTCGCAAAGTTCATGGAAGATATGCTACAAAAAAACGAAAAACAAAGTGACAAGAACCTCAGTTCTACAGTCCTTGAAGACTCAAAGCCAGTCCAAAATGCTGAAATTATCGACAGTTTACCACGAGTCTCTACATCAACTGGTACTCTTGCTTTCTTGCATATACTCATATTGAACCTGTCTTGCCGACTTAAAATACTATTCCGACGTCTCCCATCTTACAATACTTGACTTCAACTTTGATAGGTGAGGCAAATTCTACCTCTTCAACATTACTAGCCTGGTCTTCATCTCATGAGAATAACATTGATGTCATCGAACTCGATACAAAAGAAGATTATACAACTTTCCAAGGAGTTCAATTAAGAGAAGGTGTTCAAAGGCTTGCGAGTTAAGGCTAATCTTTTTCGTCTGTAGGTGATTGGACACACTTAATGGCGATTTCAAATTACCCGAAATTGTTGGTCTCACTCAATCACAACCTTGAGACAGCCAATATGGAGATATTTGACATCTCTCAAAAAAGAGCGAAGAAAATTTTTGCTTTTGAGGAAGTTCATGGAAGTAAATTAAATTTTAATGAGCTTCTTTCTCTTATGATCATAAAATCTTCTTCGTTAGTGGTTGGTTACGGAGATTTGGCTTACAATTCAAGAAGAAATTTGCTCGCTTCTCTTCCTCTTCAAGGAAAAATAGCCTATCATTTGCACGAGATTGGATATTCTGGAAAGAATTTTAGTAATAGTGTCAATTTATTACGAAAATCAAAATGGCACTTCCAACATGACGTTGATAACGTTGGTGGGGGTAATTCATAAAATTTATTTAGTTGCCATCTCATTTTTCTGGTTCAGGGGATGAGGAGCACTATATTACTAGCTTCGATTTCCATCCAACTGGAGAGGCTATCGCAACTCTCGGCGGTTTTGGAGTTTGCGTAATTTCTGATGTGAATACCGGCAATTACAGGTGCCATCTCAAAGCAAGCTACGAGTTCGGTAACTCATATTTCCAAATATCTCCCCACAAATACTCTTTGTTTTAGATGAAAGCAGTCGTTGCAGATGGAGTACTGATGCTGGAGAATCCTTACTATTCATCAAAAATGAATACCATTTCCTCAGAGTGTTGGATGTTGAGAAGAATACTCTTGTTGTGAAATATTCAGGCAATCTTGAATCATCATGTAATTATTTCTCTAATATTTCATTTCTTCTTTCATACTGATTTGCTACTATTAGGTCAATTAGATGACTCTTTTTGGATTGATGTCTGCCCGAGGAATGGAAATTTGCTGGCATTGGGGGGCAGTGATTCGTCCCTAAAAATATTTGACAAACGGCAATCGAAGTTCATCAGCACTTCTGAAATTCATTCGTGTAGAACTCTTATTTTGATTAATAAATATATATAACCAATTTGAAACTCGTTTAGCTTTCATCCATTGTGTAAGATGGAGCCCGAATGGAGACTTGATTGCTAGCGCCTCTACTGACAAGACAGCTACAATATGGGACTTTAAAACTGAAAAAGTGCTTTATACTGGATCGACTTCAGATGGAAGTAAGTTAATTTGAGTTGAGGAATATCTTACTTGTCTAATTATTAGATGGCGCTAAGTCAGTCTGTTTCATTTAGACAAGGCTCAACATTATAAGGCATACAGAAAGTATGGATCAAGGAAATCTTTGAAGAATTATGATTTATCAGATAGAATAATTCAGGAGATTGAAGGATATTGCATTTTACCCACAAATTTCGACTTATATAATAAAGAGAGGTGTAAACCTTCTCAGAACAATAGAATAACGAAAGAGCTAAGAATCACCAATAAGATAAGTAGCTAACATTCTCTCTAGTATTTCAAATTACAGTTTGGCTATTGAACGCTGTTTGATTATTAACAATCATATCGCAAATTCCCATCGTTCTGTTTGTTGCTTAAGAATGTAAATGGTGCTATCATACAGTTTCAAAAAAAGAAAAACAGAAAGTTTTATAGTTGCTTATGAGAATATTTGTAAATACCATATTTGAATATATACACACAGTAAAACAAAGGTACTACCGTTATGTAAGATATTGTATTCATTAAAAGTAGCATGATTTTACTTAGTTTGGAGGTCGAAATCGCAATCTTATGGCCTCCAGACGAGCACCATGCGATCAGTTATGGAGGATTTCTATCTGATATTGAGTACTTGTTCTCACGTTTTTTGATTAAGAAGTCTAGAATCGCAAACTATTTATTTCAAGATACATTTGATTAATCAAAACTAACCCAAGCAAAAATTAATTTGGGTTAAGATTGAGGGTAAGGTGTTAGTTTTTCTGTCTGAAAATAGGAGAAATAATATAATTTCCTGTTCATTAGAACTGCAACTGTTTCTTTCCCCCAATTACGAATAGTCTACTTTCCTCAGAAAAGGTACTAATAGGCTCGCAACCTTGAAATTCACTGTTATTGCTCTTTTCTTGAGACTTCTGTGGGTGAATATCCTTTTCAGAAACTTTCAAGATTTTTTTTTTTTAATTTGGTGATCGACTTAAATTCGAACTTCGTTCATTCACATAGCTTTTTCTACGAGAAAAGTCAATGTCCTCAATTTTAATTGATCTCATCTGGAAATCAACTCAAAACAATTCTCTTTCTCCTCTTTTTTTTTAGTGGCTTGAAAAGTTCATAGTTCTCTACATACTATCGCCTCCATGAGTCCATGAGGTGAATTAAATTTTATAGAACAATCTGTAGGTTCATTTATGTGTAAATTTTATTAGGCGCACTCAGTAATGGACGAGGATATTTCCTTCAATTCAGAAGTAAGCCATCTCGAATGGAGACCTTATGCCTCAGTACAACAGCAATATCCAACTTACACCCATATCACTCATAAAATAGAAACTAATACCAAATCTATTTTCATACGAAGTTCATCTTGCTGAGAAAAGGAGACTCGGAAACATTCGCTTTCGTGATTTTTCTTTCGAAAGAGCGGCCAAGGTCGTTGAGCTAAGAAATCGGAAGGAAGCTGAAATCAATGCGAAGATTCTTGAGGAAAAGTAGCTATAATTCCTGAAATTCACTAATTTGGCCAATACTATCAAGAGCAGCGCGACGAAAGGAGCTAGAAGAGCATGTTAAAGCTCAAAGACGAGAGTTGAAAAGGAGGGAAGAGGAGCAACTTCAAAAACTGAAACAATACAACGAGGTTTTACATCACTGCCGACTATTATCGATCTCATTCGAACATTTTGCCAGTTAAGAGCTATAATACTGGAAGATGTAAAGACGCAGCAGCTGGAGTCGCTTGGGTATTGGAATTCATTCCATAATACTGTTGTAACCAAAAGAAACGGGAAATATATATACTATACTCCTCAAAAAAAGACAAAAGACAATGAGAGGAAAACATTTTCTGAGAAGAGGAGCAGTAATGAATTCAATGAAAACCCTTCTTTATTTTAATAAATATGCAAGGGAGCGAGTTATTTGATCGATACAATGATTCATCTAAAAGGACTACGCCAATTCCAAACGGGAATGGAGGGCCTGAAATGGGAAGGAATACACAAGGCAACATGGATAACAAAAAGATATACCAAACTGAAATAATACCGAACCGAGCTGAGATTCAAAAAGATTCTCCCGGAAAGCTGCCAAAGCTAACACCGAGTTTTATAACCGAACCTATTCGCAGAAACTCCCCTGAATACTATAAAATTGCTGCGGGTATAAGAGTATTGGCATAAGATTTGAGTTGTGTGCTAATATATCACCCATAGGAGAGGGAATTCAAATCAAATAGTCCAATGAAAAAAATTCGGAAGTTGAGTCCAATTTCTCCAGTGAAACCACAGGTAATTAAAGTTTGAAAGGGGTGGTGAATGAACTAATTTACATTAGGGCCAGCTTGATATGAAAAAGGTACCTCAAGAGTAAAAATGCCGTCTTGAGATTTTTTTTAAAAAATAATATGAGAGATGCTATTCGGATGAATCAACAATTTTTGGATGCTTGGGACTAGCCTCGACGGAAAATATCTATTTTGATGGCAAAGGCAGCATAGCATCCGTTAGACTTGAATGCATTTTGCAACATTTCATATAGATTATTAGTTATATCTTTTGTTGTTAGATTTATAATCAACTTCACATTTGGTGGATGCATATACCGTGTTCCTTGACAGAAATTGAATTCGAATATCTGATTTTTTAATACATTCTCATTCTCGCTTTGAGTTCTGCAGACTTTCTTTAGAACCTTGCCAGGCTATCTACAGCAGCTGTCGTTTTTCTGAATCTTCATTCTTTGGCCCTTTCTTCTATCTATTATTTTAGAAACTTGCCTCAGCAAGATTTCAATTATACTCGTTGCAATAGAACTCAGGCTATCTCTGAATTTAATAGCTGTCTTTCAAATTTGTTTATAATCATATTTTAATTTTACAATGTAAAGGTATATTTGTGTATAAGCATTGACTCCACTCTAATCTCATTTATTAGAAAAAGTATTCGGATAAATTTTGCTCAATGGCTTTGATTTGGTTCTGAAAGACTTCATTTCAACAGAAGTCTATAATATCTTAATTGTGTAAAGTGTATTTTCTGATTCTCAGTTTATTTTTGATGATAGTAGTGTAATTCGGTAAATTTATTCTTTGGAGTAATATGTCATGATATCTGAAGTATAGGTATCTTGAGCTACTATTTGAATTTTACATGTTCTTCCAAGATTACAGAAGTGATCGGTTTGTATAATGTTCTTATCAACAGTACAGCTTAATCAACTTAAATTCCATTAACAAGAAATTATCAATTATAGGATTTCAGTTTTCTAAGAGTTATTATTACTATTGGAAGTATTTAGATAGATAGTGTTCATATGTATAACCCTGAGGTTCGAAAGTATTTACTTAATGAAAGCTAATTCTATATCATTAAACCAAAATTACTTTACTAAGTTCAACTGGTTGGTTTGCTTTCAGTACAGCTAAGTAATCTGTCTAACTCTTACAGAAAACAATTTACATGAGACAATAATCCTCACTATTGAGGCTGTTAATTCCTATATCAGCATAGATTTAGATGCACTTGTCACCTTATTCCACTAAGATTACTATGATTCAAGCCCAACTGAAATACCTAGAGATGCTTCATTCGAGTATGGACTCTAACTCACTAGTTCAAGCTTTAATTCTTCTATGAGCCTTTGTCATCAAAAAAATTTCATTTCTTTGCCCTGCTGGATCTTCCATAGAATTAGTCAATCTGAGAAAGTTGACACGTTCTCTGAAACATCTTCATCTCACTATCGAATCAAATATTCTCGTTTGAATTACTTTTCGCATTTTCAAGTGAAGTCTCCATTCACTTATAAAAATTTATTTTGGATTGATATGGGTGTAAGAACCTTTTTATTAATTTTATTAAAATTTTGGAAAACCAAATGAATTTTTTCGGAGAAACACAGAAAGAAAAGGGACATTAACTAGCTTCCATCTAACTTAGTCTGTTGAGTTCCATGAAGTACAAGTTAAGCAGAGGCAATTTCGATAATCTATCGCTCAGATTTCATTTTCCAATTCCATAGACGCGAGACGATAGCTTGCTCATTCTACCATGCTTCTAAAATATTATGTGGTGTCAGCAGCCTCAAAATAACGTTGGTTTTCAGAGTGCAGCCAGTTATTTAAAAAAGCTCTGTTAAAGTATCACCTCCAACGAGATCAAAGAATTATTACTCGATTAATAGATTTTACTCGATTCAATAAATTTCAAATCTTTTTTTCACCTTTCATTCGAAAAAAAATTGATTCGGGAGCAATGATTAACCTGAAACTTTTTTAGAAAAACTCATTTAATAAATTTTATAAAAAGCTAATAAAGTTTTCTAAGAGGACAACCCGCCAACAATTTATAAAAAAATATCTTTTTGAATATTAAGGCAAATTGGAAAAACCTTAATGCAAGCCACTGAAATACAGCTCGAGCAACGTGGTGAAGAGCGCTCTCCGACCCTACATATGCCAGATCGAAGAGGAAAGCCGAAGAAAGTTCTCAAGAGAGTACTTAAGAGACTCATCTTCACCCTCATCGTTAGAATTTTCGTATTTACCGGAGAACTTGTCGGAGGACTGGCTGCAGGTTCACTAGCCGTCGTTGCTGATGCAGCTGAAAAGTTGTCTGATATTGTCTACATGTCAGTGTCGGCCTTTTCAGTCTGGATCTCTACGAAGAAGGCAACTGAAGCGTACTCTTTCGGCTTCTATCGAGCCGGAGTCATCGGTGCTTTGCTCAGTACCATCATAATGTGGATCATTTGTGGCGTCCTCGTCTATGAAGCGATAGAAAAGTTTATTAATCTCGACGAACTCGAAGTTGATGGGAGCATCATGTGCATCACTGCCATTGCTGGCTTCAGCATCAACGTCATCGTAATGCTGGTTCTCACCTTAGGCAAGGATAATGAGGATGAGGATGCAGAGTCAAATGAAAGTGGAAACGCTTCAAATAGCCCACAAACAAACGAGGAGGAAGCCTCTATGAGGTCAAAGTCCAAAGAATCTAAACCTAAGGCAAAAAAGAATCAAAACCTTCGTGCCGTCATTTTTGACATTATGGGAGACATGATACAGTCAATTCTCACCATTATTGCTTCTATCCTCTGCTGGGTCCAGCCAGAACGACTCAAAATAGCCGATCCAATTTGTTCTATGTTTTTCCCAGTAATTTGCTTTGTCGTGACGAGGCCCACCATTAGAGATTCAATCAGGACTCTGATGGAAGGCTGCCCATCTAACCTGTCCCCTTCAAAATTAAGAGAAGCCCTCATGAAGATTCCTGGAGTCATCGGCGTCCATGATCTCCATGTGTGGGCACTGAGCAATGAGCAGGCTTCTATGTCCACTCACCTTAAGGTTGTAAACGGCGGAGCCCGCATCTTAGAGAAAGCCACCAAAATATGCCAAGAAATGGGCTATCATCACACGACCATCCAAGTTGAAGAGGAAGACACTGAGAATTTCCAACTCTTGGATTGCTCCTTTGAACACTAGTTTAGTTTGTCACAACTAGTATTTCTCTCAATCATGTATAGCTAGCTCATCCTTATACGTCCATATTAAACAGGCACGATTTGCTAGATTCGTGAATAAGCTCTATCATTGTATATGATTGTGAGAAAGCACTTATGATATGCGAACATGTTGTTCCAGAGGATGGTGTTCATTTGAAAATTTTAATATTACCGAATGAAATTGTTGGAATTGTGGAACTTCTTCTCAATAAACACTATTGATTTATTTAACGAATCAGCAGCGAATGAATGAAGATCAGGAGGATCACCAGGTTTAAAGAGTACAGACCTTTTTCAACTAAAGAAAATTACAATTACGACCTAAATTATAGATTAAACCAATTAGAAATTTCTCGCACATTGATTAACGAAATCTTGAAGAATGAAACTAACTTCGCAGCAGACAGCTTTGCCGTGAATTTCCCCTAGAGATGCAAACAAAACAGAATCAAGTTTTTTTTGTATGGACCACTCAAAAAAATATATAACTGTCAGTTATGACAATAATGAGTGAGGGTAGGGTTATTCAGCTCGAACTGAATGTTAATTAATTAAATCGAAATAAAAAAATTGAAGGAGTTCTGTTCAAATGACAGCAGCACTAACAAAGGATGACCGAGACGCCTTTAGAGACGTGTTCAACGCTGTCTCGAAGAACAAAGACGGGAAGATCAACAAAGAAGAGTTGGCAGACCTGTTTCGCTTGATTGATTACAAGATGGGTGAAGGCCAGTTTGAGGAAATCTGCGCTAAGCTCTTTGGCAAGAAAGATACCATAGTCCTCGAGGATTTCATGAAACTCTTCGTTATCAAACCCACAGACTACACCCTAACAGACGTTGTAAATGCTTTTAAGCTTCTGGCTAAAGACGACGATAAATTTATCAAAATGTCTAAAATCAAAAAAATTCTGGAAAAAAGTGGCCTTTCAGAGATGGAAATCATTTTCCTTACAAGCCAGTTGTCGGGTTACACAAATACTGAAGGAAAGGTTAACTATCAAGATTTCTTGGCGAAGTTAGCTATTTCATAATTGAGATATTCTGTTTTTTTTTATTCCTCGTTTGAATGTATTGAGAAGTAAATCTTTGCGCGGTGAATGGGATTCATAAGGTTCATGACCACAGCTCTAAATGTCACTTGAGTTAATAGCTTTAAGAAGAAAATCGTTCTTTTCATAAAGAGAAAGGATCGTATTAATCGTATAAATTGAAACTTTCTCTCTACACTTTTTAATAAAATGAGGCTCTTTGCTTCTCATGACTAATGTGAAAAACACGCATTTATCAGTGAAAGATCATCAGATAGAAGATTCCGTGAATTTGTTAGTAACGAGTCACAGCCTGCTATTTCACAGCAATAAATTGGTTTAATATTCACAATTAAGTTAGTGCAACCTCACACTAAACAATTTTATTTCCAAAAACTTCCGTAATTTGCCCTATACTAAGAGCCAACCGAGTCCTTTTCTCCTTGATATGACAACAGTTAGGCTAAAAACTTCGGCTTCGATGCCCAGGTTAAATCTTTCAAAGACTCATACCGACGGTTTCAGGCCAGATACAACGAATAATGGACTGTCCATCAACGGCTTTCATCCTCTTACCTCAGGAGCCTTTTTTCTTGACGAACGGAGAGAAACTGAACCAGAGAAACCACCTACTTCCGGTGTCATTAAAGGAAGAATGCCAAAACTCTACAACCACGAATTATATAACAATTACACTGAAAAGCTCAGCAGTATCAAAGAAAAATATACGAGCATACAGAAACAACTCCACAGTAATGATAAAAATTTAGATGCAAAATCTCTGCGCGAACTTATCAAAGAAACTGAGGATATTTTCGCGAGAAGCTATTCGATCAAGTATTTCGGGATAAACCGAAACCAAATCGGAATCATGTCCCGGAGGGTTCCAATCAAACTAGCTGACAGGAATTTCCTTTCTTCTTCTCAAATTCGACAACGGAAGTCAAATCCTAATGAGCAACCTCAAAAATTCAGTCCAAACCAGCCTTCCGGGACGAAAAGTAGCACTAATTTCCGTCCCAGCACAAGAGGGATGATAAGTGCTTCAAGGCTGAGAGGACTGAATCAAAGGTCCTACACCGCAGAGAGATTTAATAGAGCCGTTACTCTAGAAGACCAGGTTACCAGCGATGATAATATTGGAGAAATTGTAAAAACAGAAGAAGCCGCTGCTGGAAAAGAAGACGTATTCCCAAGTCCAAATAAAAACGACGCTGAGGTCGAGCGGTTGATGCCCACGAGTGAGGCAGAAAAACAGAAACCACAAGAATATTTTCCGCGGCCTGAGGACTATAACGTGTACGTCGTAAATCAGTATTTTATACCAAAGCAGCTGCAAACGGTGAGAAAAGTAAAGAAAGAGACGACAAGTGCTGAGAGAGTATCAGAGCTTATCGATCTCCAATTGAATTCCTATCTGAGGAAAGTGCCAACAAACTCAAAAGTGCCTTCAAATTATGATAGATTGGCTAGAGGCACTACGAAGATCAAGCGTGCGATGCTTAGAGCACCTGCTTCGAGTCTGAGGTGCGGGACTGAGCCCTCTCAAGATCAACTGATTGAGGCTGACAAATTTAAAACGCATGAACTGAGGAAATTGTTGGCTGACAGAGAGAATCTATCCTATGCAAAATTATTAAATTCTTTTGGAGAGCCAGGACTAATTAACAAGATGCAGAGTGTAACTATTTTTGATCAATTGGGAAAGCCAAGAAGACTAAGGAATCAATCACAAGGCGAGTCTCAGATTCATAATTCAACGTCTAGCCTATTGGTAGATGAGAACTCTAACCTTCGAGTGAGTAAGGATCACTCGCTCTTTAATAGCTATGCTAAAATCGCAAAGAGATATAAATCCGTGCAAGATCCTTCTTAAGCTTCTCTTGAAACTGGAGGTTTGCGGTATTATAGCTTTAGTGGTGGCATCGACGTGGAAAATACTAATTTAGGAAATGTTTTTTGATCTTTACTGATGCGAAATTTATTGTAGTATATTTGGGTAAGTTTTGATGCTTTCATCGATTTTTTTGTATGGTACATGATATTTAATACCAAAAAGAGTCGAACCGTCCTTGCCATGCAGTCAGAGGTACTTAGAGTCACAAATATATGTGAGTGATCGCTCGAATCTTTGATTGCATAGTAGTAAATGTTTAAATAATATTTTCATTGAACCAATTGATTGACGAGAATCTATTTTTGAGGATTTTGAGGCAGCTAAAAGCGTTTCTGCCAGAGGCAATTACTCAGAAATTAGCTAAATTTTGTGCATTACAAGCTTCAAATTCGGAGAGGTTCAAAGTAGTTTTGATAGGCAGCAGGTTTTTCACTTCCTCCCTCCGCAATGCGCAAGAATCCTGCTATTGCACTCTATTTTCTTCATCATGTTAACACTATTTCTGGATTTCCAAGTACAGGTTTCTTTTGATTAAATTAAAGTAGTATAAAATAAACTCAAGTGAGGCTGATTAATTCTGAGGGAATGTTATTTCTGAACGGACAATTTCACGATAATTACATTTTTGTTGGCACTTGATTAGGTTGACGAGGATGATTACTGGCCGGTATCCCAGCTCAAAATTCGTGTATTTAAACGTGTCATTGACCATTTCAGACAAAAATAATCAAACTTAAACTTAGAAAGAAAAAAACCATATCAGCAATGCAGAACGAAGAATACAGCACTACAAATTTCATTGTCTCAGAAAACGAGATCATCTTCTTGGCTTTCAAGTCTCAAGCCAAAATCGACAATACCAAGCAAATAAGACTCTCTAAATATATTTTAGAAGAGCAAGACCCGACTCCTACTGAAACTAGCACTGAAGAGAGCTCTGACGAGATAGAGCTTAAACCCCGTATCGACTCAGACCTGATGAGCAAGTGTGTTCTCAAAGCAAACAAAGTGGAATTCGATATTTAAAGCGGTTTTTAGAAATTGTCTTAGCGGACTAATTTCTCAAGTGTTTTTGTCACTTGTCTGTATAATCCTTAGATTGAAAGATAGATTGAATACATATTTAGTTTATTGTGTATTAAATAATGTATGATGCAGCTAATTAAGCATCCGTAGCCATTTGTAAAAAGCAATATTATAGAAATGCATATCATTGGGTATTTTCATAAATTTGTTGTGAGTACAACGCTAAAAAAACTTAGCGAAGCCATCCAACACTAACTAACATCACCCCTTGAGTAGCAGCCATTCAAGGTCTCTCTGAGCTAATATGATCTTACCTCTCCTACACTGAAGAGTCCGAGAACCTTAAAACACGATTTTTCCGCTAAGAGCTTTCAAATTAACCCTTGAAAGAGAGTTCATTACTAAGAACGATGAAAGTAGTTATAACAGAAAATGCCCTATAAAATTTAGCAATGGCTTTCTAAATCCCACTCGTCTGTCTCATTGCATTCCTAAACTCCTTAATCGTCTTTTCATTCAGCTGATACTGCAAAATCATCTTCAGGAAGCTCATTATCGTGATGTCCGGCCAGCATTCTTTAATAAAGCATAATTCACTGAACGCGCTTTGGAAAATAAGGAAATCACTCAATCGGATTTCATTGCTGGTTCGAACGAGAAGATCAACGTCATCTTTCACAAGAAGATGCTCTTTGAACTTCTGATGGACTTTTGCAAGCTCTTTGGCGTTTTTAGTAGAGTATTTAGTAGTATCTTCGTTTTTCAGGAAGCTTTTTACTGCAGTATCCAACTCAAATTGACTATCATACGAGAAGCAAATATTCAAGAGCAGCGAATTGTATTTCGACGTCAACTGTTCGACTTCTTCGAGGGATTGTTTAACATCAGGTTGCACTCGATTCAGGTCTCCACAGAATTTGACCTTAATGTCGTTTTTAGCAAGGAATTCGTTTTCTTGGGCGATCGCAAGCAATTTTTCTTTAGCGAGGCGCATGATAGTGTCGACTTCATCTTTATCTCTTTTGAAATTATCGATGCTGAAGGCGTAGACAGTGACTATTTTGACTCCGAGATGCAAACACCATTCCAGACAGCGCTTGAGGCTTTCAAAACCAAGTTCATGACCTTTGCTTTTTTTCAAACCTTTCTTAGTCGCGGAGCGTCTGTTTCCGTCCATGATGAACGCCATATGCCTTGGAACGCTGCCTTGCTTGAGGATGCTAATGGCAAATTTCTCGTAAAATTTCATTTTTGTCCTGAGCTATAATTGTTCTCTTGGAAATTATTAACACGATGAGTATTTATTGCATGTAGTTTAGCTAATGTTACCTTTGGTTCGGTTAGATAAAATCCACGTGGAAAATTCAAGAATTGTTTATACGTGGGAATTGGTGTTAGAAGTCGACGTAGATGAGAATCTGCTTGCTTAAGTAGGGTTGTTGAACTGATTCTGAATTTTCTGACATTAGTTCAGGCACAACCGAGATTATTTTGATATTATGGTAGTTGGAGCTTTAATAATTATTCAATTTCGAATGGTGCCTAACTATTCTCGGTTTTAAACTTTGATGGTGAGAACATTAATGAAGAAAACTTTTCAAATGCGGAGAAAATGTTTTCCCTTTGGTATTCGATGTGTAACAGCCAAGATCTTGCGTCAATATAATTCTCCCCTTCCCAAGAGGTAGTCAAAGAATCCTCAAGGTCCAAAGACATTTTTCATATCAAGAAGAAGAAGCACTTGTCGAGGTTCATTACCTACTTGCAAATTTTATCACACAACACAACACAGACAAAAAAATTAGGATTTCATTTGTCTTTACGAGAGATACTAGATTGCAAACTTGTCATTGGAAACTTCTCGAGCCTCCATACCGACTGAGAATTTAGCAGCATCAATGCACTCTTGTTGAGCTGTTTATGGAAATTTAAATTCTGATGTGATATTTCTGATTAGCAGCAATAAACGATATGACTCTAATCTCTCTCTTAAGCAAATAAAATCGCTTTGATAATATATCTCAAATAAAACTACCGCTTCAGCATGAATAGCTCAAACCGACCTGCCGATCCGCCAGAGCAGACTAACCCCTTCTTAGTACCAAAGACTAAAACAAACATATTTTCCTGCCTCAAGTTGGTAAGCATTCCTCTAACCTAATTTTCCAGCTTAATTTGTTTTTCCGCTATTCAAGATTTATGGACCCATACTCATCCTCATCAGATTACCTCTGATTGCTCTGATCTTACTATGGCTTTCTTTTTACCATGGATTCCTAAGCAATCTGGTAAGAAAACACTAGTAACCTCTAAAGTAACCTCGTAAAGATCTTCATCGGTGAAGTGCGAAGAGCGATAGACCTCGTAGTGAATCTTGTATGGATGAGAATTATTCTTATATTAAGCGGCTATTACCGCTTTTACTGCAACGTGTGCTTTTTTTCTCAAAGAGGCGGCAATCTCCCAAACATGAAATCTGGAGACATTATCCTCTGCAATCAGTCATCTCCAGTTGACGTTCTTTATCTGAGCTATATGTAATATAACCACCGCCCTCATTAATGATTCTAACGTTTCTGCTGTAACTTAGAGCTTCTCCTATATTTTCAAAGGTCTTTTTCCAAGTTAAAAATGATAAAACCCAGGTATTTTCCGACTCGCATGTTGATCCAATTCTCATTACGAAACAGGTTCTTTTGGCCCCTCTAAGCTTCAAAGAGGCGCTAAAATATGCGTTCTCAAGACAATTTAGACTTCCAGTGAAAGGAACTGACGTAGAGATTAGCAAGACAGGATTAAAGAGACGTGAATTGAAGAATCTAGGGAACGATAGCGCTCAAGAAAAGCATGGGCCAGTCTGCATATTTTTCGAGGTGAGTCACTCGCTAAGATTATTCTTTTTGCTAAATTGATGCTTTGATTGTAGGGCGCACTGGCTAATGGTGAAGGTTACCTTGAAATGAACGAAACTCTTGCTGAAGAAATTCGAGCTTATACGATTCCCGCCAGCCGTAACGTAGCAGCATTTTCTTTGAAATTTGGCAGCGGACAAATCAACCCAATGAGAAATCAACTTTGGCAATATATTCTCACTCTTGCCAATTTGTGGAATTATTTGGATGTGACGGTTGTGCCTCTTAGTAAACTTGTCGGCGTTGCTTAGCTAACAATTGAATCTTAGAAAATTCCTATTCTACTTCCTCTTATATGACTGATTTTCATCAGATCTACACCGAGATTCATAAATTGAAAAGGGTGAGATCAATTCTGTGACATTGTTGGCTAATTCGTTCTTTTAGTCAAACCGCACATATGAAGACTATCAAAATTTGTTGAACAAGAAAGGTGGTAGCTCTGGAAAGGATAAAACAGGTCAAGTTAAAAAGGCGCAATAAATTCCGTTTTCTCGTCAATTTTAAGTGTGCTTTACTCAATGATTATGATTTGTTTACTTAATAGGATGTAAGATTAATAAATAAAAATAAACCAAAGATTCGACAAAATTTCTTCCAATATTTTTGAGAGTTCGGATTCGCTGCGATTTTCATGAAATCTGATTACAGTGTAATAATTGTAATAGTCATAAGATATCACTGAAAAAGCCCCGAGGACTGCTATCTAGTTGACTCACTCAGCTTTTAACGACAATTGCAATCAGTAAATCTAAGGAGAATAAAACCGGTCTCAGCTAAGATAAAAAATTGCCACTAATCGCTAGCGGCTATAAGATTTCATTGATTAAGACAAAATAATTCCTTTTAGAGAAAAAATGTTCTCAAGAAGTTCAGATTGTGACAATCGTTAGCGGTTAGATAAACGCAAATACGAGAGGTCGTAATGGTAATAACGTTTGATATTCACGATTTGATTATGATGAGAAGACCAAGATTCGATAAAGAATTACGGTCCTAGTCGATTAAAATTTAACCAAACACTCCATTGATTGTAATTGAAATGCAATTCATTGATGAAATATTCAAATTATATCTCTCTATAGGTATGTTGCTTTTTTCGATATGTATTTACGTGTCTTGCGCAATACATGCACAACTTATATATTAGTGACAAAAAAATTCCAACTCGACAAAAACAGAAAACATTCCATCCTTTTTATCCAGATTTCCCTTCAGGGTATTTCTTTTTCACATAATTCTCATACGCTTCTTCAAGTTCCTTTGGAACTTGATCTCCAAAAAACGAATATATACTATTTAAGATCCAATAGGGGATCCTTCCACCAAGGTCGTTCTTCTCTATCCCATACAGCGTAAAAGTGTTCGGATTTAATGAATCTTCTTCAATAAAATACAAACTAAATACGAGCTTCGCTCTCACAATTTTCGGGATCGGAGGGCAGCTTGCATGCTCGATGCTCTGATTGAAAATGACCCAATAGTTGTTTTCTTTAAAAGGCAGCTTATATTTCTTAACAAGATCCGCGTCATCTTTATTATTGAACCAATACCTTTCGATCACGTAATCGCGGTTTTTGATAAAAAATGCTGGTGATGTCCATTGATAGTAAATGATATCTGAATTATCAGAAATTCTTTCGATTAGACGGATCTCTTTGCAGAATTTATCCCAAGTCTTGCGATCGTCAATCGAAGAATTCATTTCTAAAAACAATTTCGGGTCGAGTTTTTTATTGCTCAGCTTGAATTTCACCGTCGCAAGCTCTCCTTCAGATTCAACTTTCGTACTAAACTCGATATCTAAGTTGAATATTGAAAGTAATTGAAAAATGAGAGATAATTCCAGTGTTTACTGCCTGATTTTACAGTCTCCCATTTTGTGTTCGGACTGTCTGGTCCTTCCATTAGCATTGCATAATATTTCCCAAGATCAAGTGGCGGCTGTTGGTTTGAAGGTTCCATACTGTGGTTCATTGAAGATATCAAATTGTTAATAATTTTAAACTCGGCTAATGTGCAAATTTTCTCAATGTTTTCGAATTTCAAATGTAAGCGATTAAGTTAATAAGTTTGATTTCTCGATTCCAAAGTGATAAACTTCTCAAAATTTATATGATCTCGGTTGTATCAGGAACTGAGGTCTCCCCCTATTCCTAAGATTCCTCTAATAGAGGCGGTTCCATCTGTAAATATTTCTGTACGTGGTCTAGCATATTTGCGACAATATCGTTTTTCTTTGAAACCCTTTCAAACTTTCGACTAAGTACAACTCAAGAATAAAAATCAAAGATCAAATTAAAAAATCCAAGGCCTCTTCTATCTATAGCCTCCTTCACATACCCACTAACTAACCCAATCAGCTAGTTCAAGAAATCATTAGATTCATATGCTTGACGGTATTTACGACGACAATGAAATGAGAATCAGATCAAGGCTTTTTTCTTTTATTGGAGAGATACTCACAAAATTTTCAATTATCAGTTTCATTTCCTTCGGAGGAAGGTTCCTCATTCATGTTTTCCATGAAAACTTATGGTTAAGCCTCTTTTACGCATTCCTGCTTATCGTTTCTTCTCTGATCAACTGGAGTCTCTACAGAAAAAACAGAATGTTTTCTCCGCGATGGAGATTCTTTAATAGCGACCTGGGGAAGGGAATTTATAATCTGATCTACTTATTTCTGAGTTTAGCTCTCACCCTGCAGATTTACAGCCCGCAACAGCTTATCAGAATGGACTTCGGACATCACATTCTCCTCTTTCTGGCCTCGCTAACACAGTTTTATTCATTCTTTCAACCGCAAATTGCCTTGGCTCTTGCTTCAGTCCAAATTTCAGAATTGGAGCAGAGCTTTACCTCAGAAGACAGCTTCATCTTGCACATCTTACGAACAACTGGCCGGATGACCTATACTCTTATGACATGCGCTATGATCTATTTGGCAATATCAAGCGTCACTGGACATCTCGAGGACAAAGGTTACATTTTTTTCTGTTTCTTCCTTCACATCGTGGCAACCACAGGATATTGCTTTGTAGAAGCAAAGGCATATTCTCCTTCTAACGGATTTGCTGCCTACTTACAATTCAATCTACTTAAAGCTGTGTATAAGATTACAAACGCGTATCTTCTGCTCTACTTCTTCGAAAAAATGACTCCACAATTAAAAAGTCCGGTTTTTGTTGGATTGTTTCTCGCTTGTTTTATGTGGATCGTTGGATTCTTTGAGATCTGGATCATTTCAAAATCTTTTTTGAATTACGCTCCTAGACGCGGAGTTGAACCAGGGTCAAGGCAAGTGACAGAAGGTGAGAATCGTGAAAGGCAAAAGCTTGTTGTTTTGGAGAAATTTGCGAGTGCTGGCCTAATTTTGTACTGTGTGTTGCTTTGCTCCAATGAGGTCGTGTTAAACCCTTTCTCTGGATTGCGAAAGTTGAGTTGGATGGTGTTATTGGCAATATTGCATTATATTGTTCAGCCTGCATTAGAGACAAATTGGGAGACAACTGCAACTAAATTTGAAAATTCAATTCAAAAAGCTTTATTAATGTTTGCGACAGGCTTTTGCATAATGAGTTCGGTTCTTTCTCTTCCAACCGAAGTGGAAGGATTAAGCAATGTTCGACTTTTTGGAAGGATTACTGCTATAATTGTCAGTTGGTGCTTTTTTGCCTCGGGATTCAGCCGTACAGCATTATTCCTTAAAGCTCAAGCGACTCCCAATAACCTTTTGAACGAGTTGGCAATCTATGAATCTTGTCTCCATGCTTTACTCAAAAAATTCTTAAAGTGGAGCGAGAAGTTTGCTTATAGTAATATGCTTTTTGTCTTTACAATCGATTTGCTGTATCATGGCTGGATACTCGTTTATGGGCTCATCATCATCTTTTGGATACTGTGCCGGGTACTTGTGAAATTCCATTGGAACAAGGTTCGTTTTCTCACCCTGCCTCTGGCTCAGTGTCTTATGGCAGCTTTCTTTGCCCTTGTAAGCGGAAGTTTGGGCCTGCTATTCCATCCTGTAACTTCTAAGTCTTCGAGCCATAGAATTATGATCAATGTTTGCTTTTATCTTCAAAGTGTGGTCTTTTCAGTGCTGTTGTTGATAGCATCTATAGGGTTCTATCTTCATATCAAAGAAACGAGTGAAGAGGTGGTTGTTGAGTTCAATAGGCTGAATTCCGAAGCGAGTGAAACTGAGATAGATGAAGAGGCGAATAGAAGTAGCTCAATAGAGTTGCCAAGCGCTACTATTTCTATCGAGGTGGTTTCACCAATTATAGAGGAGGAGAAAAGCCCTGTGCGAACACAGTCAACTCGTCATTCAACACAGACACATCCGTCGGCACAGAGAGTCCCGAGAACACTTTCTGAAGAAGCAAAAGCGTCGCTTCATAGGTATCACGAGAGGAAAAAACTCCGTGAAAGGAGACTCACAAGAAGAACGATGATAGGCCATCCAACAACTCGATCAAAACAAGTAGCGCCAGAGAAAAAAGAGGAGAGCCGAGAGAAATTGGAAGAGTATTATGGAGCGTTTTCAAAACTTGCAAAGAAGCGTTAGAGGGATGGAGGATGTACATTTAATTTGTTTGTTAATTGTTCGTTCAAGAAGAAAAGGGGTATCTACTTAAATTTATCTGCTGTATTTTTTTTAACATTACTGAAACAGACAACTTCTAGCGAATCCAGCTTAGGGCTATTGGATTGCTCATAGATATATATATACTGCTTCCTATTGAATGAGCGCTTTAATCATGTAAGAAAGCTGATTTTTCTTTTCGACTATTAAGGATGTCATGTCGGATAAACTTAGAATAAATTGAGAAGTAATCCTTGCAACATAGTATCAATCATGCCAAATTGGTTAATTTCATCATTTAATTTCACGTTCGATTTGAATTTGCAATTCAAATTTAAGACTTCATTCCTTTTCTACACTTATACATTTTGACTTATCAACTGAAATTCATTTTGAGAGCCAACTACAAACTCTTTCATTTTGATACATATCACACCGTTGATTGTTCTAGCGAATTACCTGGAAGAATACTTTTACCAATAAAAACGAAAAATTATATTTTACTCTTTCACAAATGAAATTAGCCGCCTTTACCTCTTTTCAATTTAATAGAAGAGAAATAATAACTGATTTAAGGATTTAAATCTTTACCCTTACAAAGCAATGAGAATTTATTTCAAAAAATTTTTTTGTTAATTGATTATATATTTTGAATCTACAATGGTTTTAACTTTTCTTTTTGGGTTTAGTATTATTATTGAATCTTAGTAAATTTTCAATTACAAAGGTTATTTGTTTCTCAATGGCAATGTATATATTTACAAACAATTTACTATACCACTGCAATTTTATTTCACCTTGCATGCCTGGAAATAATCCCTCTTAAGCGCTGGGGATGTGGTTATATCTAGCATTAGTGTACAAAGGACTAGTAATCGTTAAGAAATAAGAGCAGTTCACCTTACTTCTTGCTTTATTTTTCATAATTTCGATCCAATCTTCCAAAACTAATTAAAATTAAAAACCAAAACCATGTACTTCGATGGATACAAGCATCCTCACCTAAAACGAGTTGCGCTACTAAGTCTCACCTTGCTTTTGCAAGAAGGCATATATCGTACTACTGAAAATATCATCGATCAGGCTTTTCAGTCGACTCCTAAAACGGATTTTTACCATGAACTTGCTCTCTGGGCATCATTTTTCCCTATACTTCTCCCCATATTCGCTCCAGCCATCATCAGAAAACTTTCCTTGCGCTATACCACTGCGCTTAGTAACATAGGCTATCTTATTTTCAACATTTTCGGGGTTCTCATGACCTATCATACTACTAATCCAGATAGTATCAGTCTAACTGTAATTCAAGGCCTGCTAGTTCCTTTTACCTGCCTTTGCGAAGTCTTCAGAATGCTATTTCTAATTTGTATCCTTCATTACGCTTTCCTAACCTCTCCAACAGAGGAGAGAGGTAATTTCTTGGGAGTTATCCTCGGCTTCTTTGGGCTCAATTACGTGTTATATGGATTTCTACTCCTTATCGCAAGAGAACTCCTTTCTAATCTATTGACTCTCACTGCGTCGATTACCGCAGTTTCTGCACTGATTATTTTCTTGCTATGCTGGTTCCCTGATCCCGTGCCGATCAAACAATTCCGAGAGACTCCAACGGACACTCTCGAGCTTGAAGGTAGCTTTTCGGCAAGTCTACAGATCTGGAAAAAGCTATTAACGATGAAAAATTTCCAAAAAGTCTGCGTATTGATGGGATTTACAGGCGCGCTCGTAACTTCTTATTATTTTCTCTACCAAATCGAGCTGTTTTCTCCGAAGCTACTAAGGAGTGAAGAAACGATTTGGTATGTGTTCTTGGTGGGAGGGTTTCAGGCATTCGGTGCTTTTTTAAATGGATACCTTATCGATCTCAATAGCAAAATCGTGAGTTTTCGAATTGGATTTGTGGTGTTCTCTATTGGTGTTATAACTGAAGTAGTCTATTACTTTACGGAAAGTGTCTTCTTAGACTATTTTCAATTGGCTTTTTGGGGATTCAGTGACACTGCTGGAGCGGTCATCGCGTTGGCTTTTGTGGGACATGAATTCGAAGGTAAGCTCGAGGGAATTTGCTCCTTTTCGCTGTTTCATCAGATTATGTACTGCTTGTTCTCATTGATCACAAAATATTGGGGCAATGCACTTGGGGTTGTTCTAGTGCTATGGGTGGCTGGTCTGATTACATTGATAATGGTGAACAACATCGACTTGATGGTAATTTTTGAGGATGAATATTACGGTGGGACCCAGTCCAACAATGACAGCATTAGAAATGACACGGGAGCAGCAGACAGACTACACAATGAGGATTCACAAGCCGATAGAGTGATATCCTTACAAAATACATTGATGGGAAAAGAAGCATAAATTTATATTTATATATTAGCTGCCATTAAATCCCTATATCTCCTCAGCCTTAAAGAAGAAGTATGACTTTGCTAACAAGGATTTATTTTGCTACGATGTTGTATGAGAAAAAAGAGATAATTATCATGAAAAGGAAAAAAATAATTTGACTTTCAATCAAAAGGGTCTAACATAGTAACATTGACACAAATCGTGGCTCTATGCATATGATTTCTGAAGGTATTATCGGCTGATGTGCCACCTTCAGTTGTATTATATCTTAATGGGAGCTGCCTTTTGTGTAAATAGCTTGAAAAATTTAAGGAGTCGATTTTTTGATAAAAAGCTATTACAAACTTGCAGATAGGTACGTTTATAATCTGCCTAACAATCTAACATAACATGAGCAAATTCATAATAGTGTTGCTACTAAAGTTCTTCCGAATATCACATGATTTAAACTAGCAAAATTAAATGATCTTGAAGCTCGCTGACAAATAATTGATTACTAAAAGTGGCATTTCATCTAAAATTAAAATTCCTGAGTCATTAAATCTGAACATCAGCAAAACTGTACTTTTTTCAATATCTCATTGTAGACCCATATGAGAGCAAGCAGCACGAATCCCGACTGACTCGATCTCTATGATAACAGGAAAATTTAACTTTGAAAATCACGGATTTTGCATAAAATCCATTAATAGATACGACTGTAATCTTGAATTTATTTCGATCTTGCTCAGATGAATTAAAATCTTTAATAATCAATATCCAAACTTTCGTTTTGATGGAAATTCCTTCTCTTTTAAGCATTGCCAGCGTTTGCTTGGTTCTCTTCGTTATTCGTATAGCTGCCAAGTACTTCATCCGACCGTATTACCTCCTCCAACAACTCAAGAAGGTAAAAGGAGGTATTTTATCCTATCGGCCTATTTTTGGTAACTTTCCCGAACTCATCAAATCCGAGAGGATACACAAGGACGCACTGTACGTAATGAAGAAGAACGTTCAAGAAAACCCTGATTTAAGGTTTGTCGCTTCAACCTTCATGAGCGAGCTATACATTTCCCTGTACGATCCAGAGCTAATTAAGGAATTTTTAAACAAGCAAACTCTGTTTGTAGAAAAAGACCTTCGAATTTTTGGTACCATCACGAAAACCTCGAAAGCTGGACTTGTTTTCTCAGAAGGCGAGCGCTGGAAATCCCTTCGCAAGCTCATTTCTCAAGTTTTTCACTTCGATTATATGAACAGTTCGATACCAATCATATCCAGAACAGCTAACGAATGGGTGGAACGCTTTTGCACTGGGCCTGTATCAACAGTGAATGTGTCCAAAGAACTTAAAACATACACTGCAACAGTCATTTGGAGGATCTTTTTCGGAGAAGAAAGCATTGATGAGAAAGAAGAATCCGCAAAGATTATACAAACAGCCCTGGAATCGTTTAGAATGACGATGGCTCAAAGTAGAAGCCGCTGGAATTTCATTTTTGGTCCCAAGTTCTTTAAATTAGGCCTCCGAAAATTTGATCGTGATTTCAAAAGGAAATATAGTTGGCTATTGAACGTTTACACAGCTAAACTCAAAAGATTCCGACAAAGTATAGCCGAAAAACACAAAAAGCAAGGCCAGGCCGATAAGCACAAGAACCTTGTGGAGTTACTCATCGAGCAATCTGAAAAAGAGATGAATGGTGCTGGCTTCTCAGATTTGGATATTATCAGTCAGATATCGACGTTCTTCACGGCTGGTACTGATACAACATCAGAATTGCTCACAATATCGCATTATCACCTCGCAATGAACAAGGACATTCAAGAGAAAATCCGAGAAGAGATCAAAATGCATATTGGTGAGGCAGAAATAACGTATGAGCATTTCGCAAAAATGGATTATCTCAATGCTTTTGTGAAAGAAGCGTTGAGAATGCATGGTCCATCGGTGGGAGTCTTCCCGCGGGTGGCGAAGAGAGATGAAATGATCGGTGATATTAAAATCAAGAAAGGGTTCTCTGTTAATGTGGCGACTGTTGGACTGAACTATAACCCCAAGTTCTTCAAGGAGCCGGAGCGATTCAGGCCTGAAAGATGGTTGGAGAAAGAGGATGCGGGTGTGCGAAACCCGTTGGCGTATTTGCCTTTTTCTGCGGGGCCTAGAAGGTGTATTGGTGAGCAGCTTGCTTTGATCGAGGCGAAAATTTTGCTGAGTAATGTCATTCGGAACTTCAAGATCGATATTCAAAAACCATATGAGCTGGTTATGGGAATCGGACTGGGTTACTCCGCTCGCAACCCAATTCATGCGGTATATACGCGAATTGAGAAAAATTAATCTTCATGGAGCGGTTGAAAGATTCTCATTGAAATCTAAAAAGGAAATCTTAAGTAGAGAGACAAATAATCATGAATTTAACCAAATATATTAAATCTCAGGAATCATATATATATAGTTCGATAAGAAATTATTGAAATGATGAATATAACAATGAGAAATCCATTATTAACAAAATTAAAGTATTTATTCTAATATCAGTCGAAAATGGCCTCAAAAATTGCTTTTGGAGCAGAAAATTTGATGCTCCTGGATGAATCATTGGATATCAAAAAATCTATTGTAAATGGGTTAACAAAGGCAATCATTTTCGAATCAGTAAAAATTAACATCAGGCAGCATGATAATGTAGACAGTGTCTATTATCTGCTTTTACTATATACTCAAATGTATGGGGACTCTAAACTCTAGCTAATTTTCATTTTTCAATTAATTTTCATTTCTGTCTGAAAATATTCTGAGTCTAACTTGATTCCTCGAAAAATTTTGCAGTTTTGTTAATGATTAGAATAAACACGTCTGTACCCTGAAGAATCCGAATATATCCGGCGGGTATCTGTCGAGAAGCAGTTAATGAATCATTAGTTGGGATAGTCTCTTAAGCAACTCCGACTGGTCAACTAAACTTCAATTTTTATAAGTCATTTGTTAAGGTTAGAATCTTATCTCATAAAGTAATTCAATTCCTCACTTCTCTGGCATTTCCTCCTCTATGAGCTAAACCATTCGGTTCTTCATCAATCGATAGCCTATTTATCGAATAGGAATTTCCTAAGGACTAACTAATTACATCTTCTCGTTTATGCGCTAACTTCCTATACTCTTGGAAGAAACCATTATATTCTTGTTTCATTGAACAATTTATCAAACACCTAGAGCGGCACGCACATGCACGTCCTGTCCTAATATTAAAATAGGTATGAATTGCTTACAAAAACTAAGCACTCTATTCGTCAGCCCATTTCGTTCTCTTTCCTTCAACCCAGAAACCTTCTCTCTCTTGTCCGTTGTTACCAACATAAACTCCTTTTCCATGTTGCTTGCCATTTTCCCATTGTCCTTTGTATTTTCTTCCATCTGGCCATTCGAACACGCCATATCCGTGCTTTTTATCATCGAGATAGCTTCCTTCGTACCTTCTGCCGTCGGTCCAGGTGAAAAGTCCCTTTCCGTCCATCTTGTTATCCTTCCATTCACCTTCATATCTCCTTCCGTCTGCCCATTCATAGACTCCGTATCCATGAATGTTATTAGCATAGAATTCTCCCTCGTACTTGGAGCCATCAGACCAGAAAAACTTTCCTCTGCCTTGCTTCTTGCCGTGATTGTATTGACCTTCGTATCTGGCGCCATCAGGCCAGGTTTCAACACCCTCACCGTGTTGCTTGTCTTCGAACCATTCTCCTTCATAGGTTGCTCCGTCTAAATGAGTGTATTTTCCTCTTCCTTGGGCTTTATCATTGTACCAATCACCCTCATAAACATCACCATCGGCGTGGATGAGTCTACCTTTGCCGCTGGCAACATTATTTCTCCAATAGCCTTCATATTGAGAGCCATCAGTCCAGATTTGCTTTCCTCTGCCGTGACGAACGCCCTGCTTCCATTGACCGATGTAGACGGCGCCGTTGTCAAGCTCATAAGGGCCGAGAGAAGGAAGCTGAGCGTCTCCAGGCTCATCATTACGGTATTGGTATTCACCAACGACCTGAAGGGTGGCAAGAGTGTTTGGATTAGAGTAGTTTGGAATATGATCGAGTGGCTTAGCGTAGCTTGGCTCAGGAGCGTGGGCGTCAGCATCGTCGACTTGGCCAGCGTGGACTGCTTTTCTTTTGTTTCCACCTGGTGCAGTGTGTCCCTGACCAATGTGTTCATCGCCATGATGGACAGGCTCATCACGGTTCTCGACGTGGATGTGACCTGCTTCAGGATTAGAAGAGCAGCAATTTCCCATTAGCTATTGCGTTTTTTTGATTGTATCTAAAACTTTTTTATATTGACGAAAAGCGATTTCAACGCTGTTAAATAATCAGCTTAACTCAGAATAAATTCTGGAAATTGTATCTCGTTATGATGTGAGAGGAGTCTTGGCTAAGATTGCTATGGAACTTATTCGGGTGGATGGTAGGAAGACAGACTTCAATATCTTGGGTGGAAGCAAGGTAGTATGGTGCTGAGAATCGTATTATTCTTGAAATCGATATTAAAAACGGAGTCGATATTAAAAATAGCATCGAACAAAGAAAAGGAATGAGCAATAAATTTTAATGAAATTTGTGATGATAACACGAAAATACCCTAAATTGAGAGTTTTGGTATTGCAACTTCCTTTAAGTTTTTGTGCCTTTGAGAGGTTTTGTTCAGTGCGACAGCCGATACATGGAAGAGATTTGAAAATGTTTTTAGAAAATTGTCTTCTGCGATTAGATAGAGAAATATTATTCTAATTTCAAAAATGAACCATTAAGATTGGTCCTTACTGCTATCACACGTTTCCAATCGAGGTATCGATGAAAGTGAGCAGCACAAACAAAACCGAAAATTTTTAGTTGCTATGAGCGTTTAGTTAAGAAATCAAAACCAAAGTCTTTGTTTTTATTGAAACTCAACAATAGAGTCTCAGTGGGAACATTCACAACTCAAGGAGGCATATTTTACTCAACTTTACGAAAGGTATGAATGGATTCTTAAGGCTTACTAAAATGCCACAAAAGTAATTTAAACGCATGACTTATTTCTTTGTTTGGACTAACACCAATTTTCTCGCTCTTTTCTTTTGAAAGAGCGCTGTCCCAGATGCAACAGTTTTATCATGCTTTTGGTTGCGCAACTAATCTATGTGATTATGAAGTCTTGTTACATTTTGAAAATGTTCTCAGGAAATTTGATTCTTCTAGCTAAAATAATTTGATGCGAATTTCTACATCATTTTCTTAAATGAAATATTGATGAACCTCCACCTTTTTTTTATGGTCAAGTATAGACTACCTGGACCTTCCTTCTTTCTTGCTCAGCAGGCCAGAAAACATAGGAAAGGATCATATAACAGCCAACAATCCCAAAGAACTCTATACTTTCCTTCCTCTATTAGATCCTTCAGCGAGTACCACATTCTACCAGAACTGATTCTATAATTCTAAATATACTCTGATACGAAAAGTCTCTCTTTTATTACAAGGAATCTACTCATTATGGACATGTGCCCAGTGAAAATTTTGAGGAACATGGGGAGAGCCCTATGATCGCTGGAAAACGAGCATGAAAACAGAATACTTCAAATCAGTGAACCTGTCCAAACCTCCATGCCATAAAAAAGCTTCAATGCACTTGAGAAGCAGCTTTGAAACTTGGCAGTTTTAAGCGGTATCTCATGTTCTCTTTCAAAGCTGAGACCACTGTCCTTTCTTTCGTCGCTGGCAAGCTCAGTCGCACAATCCGCATTGATTTTCCTTTATTTCAAAAGTTCGGATCCTTAGACTAGAGGTGCAGAACCCTAAAAGCTTATTTTTCATGAATAAGCCTCTCCATTTAGAGTTTTTGTCTCATATCAGCAGTTAAATGGCCGATATCAACCTAAAGTATGTATTTGGCATCATCAGCCCTCTCACTATCCGGAAGTTCCAGTTTAAATCCTCTGATTTCAGATATAGTCACTCTCTAATTTACAGTAATATCGCGCGTATACGGGTTCTCTAATCTAAAGGAAATCTCCTTCAACGGCGTCAGTGTTTTATCTTCTATATCAGAATACAGGAATCCTATCAAATATCACAGCCTCACGAAGTTTCGTAGCTCGGATAATAATTTCTCAATTCAACGAGGACAGAGAGGATCACCTTTCCAATATATTTCTATGAGCAATCTGGAGGTTCAAACCTGTCTTCCAGTCAACATACCTACTAAATAACTAGACGGTCTCTCAGTGTCAAAGATCAAGCTGAACCTGATGATTTAAAGCATGATTTTTGGCTCGAAGAGAATGATGAGTATTCTGAGGTTTGGAATTAAACAAGCTTTCTTTGATTTAAGCGCTTTGAAAATAATCCTTTACCTGAACTAATGAAGCAAACTAGAGTGCTTAAGCTAGAGAACCTGTTTTTAAGTCGGGATTCTCTTCAGATATTCAAATCATACAAAGAAACTTTGAGAGTTTTAAAGAGTTATCATTGGATGAGAATTGAGCTGATGGACCAGATTTCGCATTATTTTTTTTTATTAAGACGCCAGAGCTTCGAGTAATGAATCATATTGAAACTCAAGAGCAGCCGTCGAAGGATTTTTAGGGCAGTCAACTGAGAAGAATTGCATGGAAAACGTTGAAAAGCTCTTTATATCAGTTGATATGATAAGAGATGCCGTTCACGTTGGACCAGCTGCAAGCGTTGTCCTATTTTAAGAGATTAGAACGACTCATATTACGAATCGGTGATCGGTGCTAAGCAATGACGAAGGATTATGGAAGGTATCAAAGAGTAATTTTGCTTGGAATTTCATTAAGGGAAGCTTATGAAGATGTTAAAATGTCATTAGATTCATTTTCTACATAAGAGTTCTGTCATTAACTAATAAAGATGTATACTTATGACTAAAGATGGTAGATGAGACTACATAAAAATGTGGTTAGTGTTTCAAGTGCGGAAGTTGGAATTACACAAGCATTATGGCGAATTCGCACATCTCGAAGTTGGACACGTTTTAAGTAGAATAAGTGAACTATCGACAAGAACACATCTGAAACCATGAGAGGGAGCAATGACATGAGAGTGGACATTGCAGTTCTGGAAGATATTTCAATCCGAGTTGTTACGAATTTATTCAAACCACAAAAAAAAATCGTCTTGGAACCTTAACTGAGTTGCTTCTGCCCATAATTCTGGGGCCTCTCACGCAAGCAACTCACCTCTATTTCCTTTGAGAAGAGTTCTTCAAGAACCGGAATAAATTCTCATAGCAAAGCATATTTGGTTGTGCGTTAATACGTATTTTAAGTTTTTGGAACTTTATTTATATGGCTGGCTCATCTAAACAATTTAAGAAAACCTGTTATAGACTCTTATTAAAGTGCTTTTTAAAATTCAAAATGAAACAAAAACGATAGCGTATCACTTCAGTTTATCATGAGAATACTGATAATTTTCGTTGCTGTGTGAGTGTAGATGTCTCTCTCCTCCCACCATTAATGATACTACAAGGAATTGAGCTTTTATGACCAAATTTTAACTCCAATATAGTTAAAAAGTAATTGCTCTCCTTTCTCCTTCTCATTCGAAGCGATATGTAAGATCAAGCAATATCATTTGTGAAGACATTTGAAAGCTTGTTTTGTTCTTTCATCAATTATGATGACGATCTAACATTGGAATTTTATTAATAGCGCATTTATTTCAGTGTTTGGATATCCACTCAACCTAATATTATATTTCTATCATTGAAATAGATCAAAAATTTAAAATTTCTATTTTTTTAACCAAAAGAAATTATGAGCAACTCAAGAGAAGAGAAGCAGGCACCCGTACAATCACTCGAAGACAACTCATTGATCGCTGGAACACAGCTCGCAAATTTGCTAGATCCATATTTCAGGCGAGGAGAAACTCTGACAGGTCTCAATTTATCCTGTGTTCTATTAGGTGACAAGGGAGCGAGTGTGCTTAGGAGAAACACCACGTGGACCAGCCTTACTACTCTCGATTTATCATGGAACACTATCGGTGATCAGGGAGCAAGCGAACTCGGCAAGAACGTCGCCTGGGATAACCTTGCTACTCTCGATTTATCATGTAACGAGATCGGTGACGAGGGAGCAATTGGACTCGGCAAAAACACGTCTTGGACCAGCCTTACCACTCTTAATTTATCGGAGAACAAGATCGGTGATAAGGGAGCAAGCGGTCTTGGCAAGAACACCGCATGGACAAACCTTACTACTCTCAGTCTAAAGCGTAACAAGATTGGTGCAGAGGGAGCAAGTGAACTCGGTAAAAACACCGCGTGGACCAAACTTGCTACTCTCAGTTTAACTTGCAACGAGATTGGTGACAAGGGAGCGATTGGTCTGGGCAAGAACACCGCCTGGACCCACCTGATCACTCTCACTTTAGACAGCACCAAAATCGGCTCAGAAGGCGCATGTGGTCTCAGCAAGAATACGGTCTGGACCAGCCTTACTACTCTCGATTTATCTGGCAACGAGATCGATGATGAGGGAGCAATTGCCCTCAGCAAGAACGCCGCCTGGAAAAACCTTGCTACTCTCGAATTATCAAGGAAACCCATCTGTGAAGAAGGAAAAAATGCTCTCAAAAGCAAAATAGCTCCAGTTCTCTTTATAATTATAGTTATTATTATGTTTTACATATTTCACAGCTTTTACAACAATTTATCGAATTAGAACTGTAAATGCACAAGTATTTATGCATTTAGAGTGCTATAGAAACGATTAAAGAACCATTAAGAAAGAAATTTTTCAGAGTTGAGAAGTAGATCAGAGACAGCAAGATTTTAAGGAGAAACAAATCCAAAGAATTTACTAAAATAGACGGAGTAGCTATCAGCTTAAAATATTAGAGTACAATCAGTGGAAAGACTAAATATGATATTGCTAAAACTTAAACTAATTAACAAGTAGATTATATGGTAAAATAAAGGAGAATATCTTACCAAGAGAGACAGAGAGAGAAGATCCAATGCTTGTGAAAGGTCGAAACTATTGAAGTTTTTGACTGAATGCAGCTCCATCAAATAGCGTGAAATAAAATTTCAAGAGTTCATTCAGGGATGGAAAGTCTAATTTTTCAGAGCTAAAATTGCAACTTAGCAGGATAACTACTTCAACAGCTTGGTTAACAGGAAAGAGGAAACCAATAGCCTGAACACTCAAATTCATTTCAAAATAAGAGATACAACCAAAAAAAATTTATCAGATAAGAGAACGAAGAATAATCTCAAGGAAGGGCGTCCGGCAATGCATTATTCTCAAGAAACTTTATCCTCATTCAGGTCTACCTCAAGAGAAAAGAGTCAAATTTTATTGACATTTGGGGATCTACAGCAAAAAAAGTGTTAGTAGAATGGCTGAGAAACGCATTAATTTAAAACGGATTTGTATCAATACAGCGGACCAAAAGGCTCATTCATAAAGAGAGAATTTGCGAATTAAACGGTCAAAAGACATAGGTTTAGCAAAGAAGAGCTTAGATCCTTCTCCTCCGAGTAGGTTAGATTGGTAATTTGAAAATTAATCTGCTTTTTGTTTGCGAACCATCTACTTTATAAGGGAGAAATGACAACTTCTTTCGGTGCCTTTCCTTATTTGTGGCAAATCTGAAAAAGAGGTGATTTTGTTCATAATACGTTCGAATTTTTATCATCGGAGCGAACAGAAGTTCTCATCTACATATCCGTTCAATGTGACACGAAGAAAAACCTGCTTCAGAACACCAATGAGCAGTAAATTGCACAAGTTCCCTCCGTTGGTAGCAAAAATAATCGATGCGGCCAGCTAACTTCTATAGGACACAATAGCTATTTTTAAATTATGTTGGCGTTTATATATTACTAACGGCACTGGCGTATCCGTTTATCTTACAAACTCCTTAAGAGCGAACGATACAAATGAGAGATAGCATTCTAACAAAAAATTGAGAATTACAAGCAGTCTATAATTATTCTCTTCTCATGAATAACTCTTCAATTCTTTCTACCTCCAATTCATTCACACTCGAAGAACGTGTACATTCAATCGCAATTCAGAGTCTTCAAGAATATGGAAAATACTTTCTACTTACGATGACCCTAGAGCCTAAGATTCTGCTCACTGAATCACAATTCCCAGAAGTCACTGTAGTCCAACCGAGACAAAGATCCTTATTGCACAAAATCAAAATTGATTCAAATTCTTCTGAAGACACTGATACTACCATCACTCATCGCAACTCGAACTCCAATCCAATCTCCAAAAAAGAGAGATCAAGAAAACTTTTCAGACTTATTCAAAGAAAATACTCAAAAAGACAAAACTCTAGCAAAGTTGTATTGGAAGCCGCTGAAGAAAAATCAAAATCGGTGCCCTCGCTTCGTAAGAAGGAAAGCAAGTAACAATTCTTGATTGAATTAGTTCGACTACCAAACTTATATTAGAAAACTCCTCTGCAATCATCAGTGGAGATCGCATTACGCTAAAGGACTCTGCGTTAAGTGCTATTTAAAAACAAACAAACCGACAAAGGCATGGAATTGCTCACATGAGACACTTTACGCACTCGGTCTATGCCAAGCTTGTTATACGGCAACTTGCAATATGGTAAAACTTAATTTGTTTAAATCAAAATAAACATCGATAGAAAAAGAGTGCTTTTGAGTCTTTAAGAGGAAGTCATACAAATCAATAGTTATGAGCACGATAAGAGATCTATGACTATCGAGAATTTCCAGCTGTCAATTTTGGTTGTACATAATTAATTTCTGAAGATGCATGAAGTGAAATCTAAGATGAAGATTCTCATATGTATTAAACTATGATAGGTACGTTGTTAAATGGCTCTTGTCGATTGGTTGTAAATAAACATTCGTTTTATAAACTAAACAATTTTTTTTTCCTTCTGTAGAGTGATGATTCATATCTTTTCATCGAGAGGTATTTTGATTATTCTCAAAAAACAAAATCGCTTATGTTCTTGGCACTGTGGAATAAATCAACAATTTCTCAGTTGTAAAGCAGTTTCTTTCATTATGAAGTGAGTTTCGAGTTTAAGAATTATGAATGTCGTATTTTGGAAAATCGCTGGTTTAATTCGAATTCCGAAATGAGAGCAAAATAAAAGGTCGTCAGAAGCAAAGCAGTATAAGAAACAGGCTTACGACGATAAATGTTTGTTCGAATGTTTAAAAAACTAAATGCTTATTTCATGTGTTGTAACGAGTAAGAACTCGCAAAAGAAAGAGTTAAAAATTGCTATTTAAGTGGACAAATTTGAGCTGGAAATCCTCTTCAAGACCGCAGAAGGGTATCACTACTGTGTGAGCACAGAAACGCTCAAAGCAGAAGATTAGCTCTTAGCTAGGGTTAAAACTTTAGATTTTGTGCTTCAAAGGTCCTCTCTGACTCTTTTTTATTTGAATGTACCCTCAGGCTTTTTCTTTTAAGATATTTAAAGATTTTTGGTTGACCCGCAATGACATGACAATTTTCATGTCGGGTTTCTGGAGCAAAAAATCAAATTTATCTGATTCGTGGGGTTTTTCGCTGAAGTTGTCGAACTGAGATAACTGCGATGAATTCATAGAAATTCGATTCTCCATACCGATTTTTTTTTTTCATTTTCATCTAACAAATCATAATCCTTTAATCTCGACTCGTGTTAATTATCTTGATAGCAAACGGAAGATATTTCGAAGTTATCTTGCTGTTTCGTTTAACTCTATCAGTTTTTTTTTTTTAAGTTCTCTATATATCCTCCGCTATTTCCTGCTCATTTCAATGATACAAGATAACTTGGGCCAATAATTCGAAATTTGAGAATGTCTTTCGTAGCACGAACATCAGGATCGGGTTTGTTCCATTAGTTCCATTATATCATACTACTTGTGTTAAGGTCGCATCCATCTCTAACTCTCTGAATATGAAATATGAATATCATTATTAAATTTCTCTCTTGTTTGTGTCTACAGCAAGAGTAATATTGTTCCCATAGAAACTCGCACCATAAAACAGGCCAAAAAACTAATAAACTCTCAACTCAGCCTTATCTTTCTTCACTTTAGACCGAAATGCGTACAGAACTTTTAAAAATCGAACAGCTCTTTTAAATCTTTGAGGTCAATTAAAATGAAAGTACCATCATAAAGCACAATTCTGTTTTTCCTTCACTTAAGAAACCTAAATGCCTTCATTTACGACTAATGGTGCATTTAAGAAACAGCTTTGACAGCTTCATAAAAAAAAAAACAAAAACACAAACTAGAGCTAGTTATTCTATGATACATCTACTTATCTACATAAAGATAAAAAATTTTCCCTTGCTTCATTAATCATAACTTAGCGGAAATACCCGAATTCTGATATGTATTCATATCAAGGAGCATTTACATCTTATTCTGCCAACTCTTCGGATTATGTAGGCCAACAGCGAACATAAATAAAAAAATTGACAGGAAAACAGCAGAGGGTACCCTTCGTGGTATTACTCGTAGAAAAGTGAAAAATCAGGTCTCTTCAGAGCAAAAAACTAGGAAATTTCAGCCCTAACACGAAGTGAATCAATACACTCTTCACTGGATTTGATAGCTAAAATTAGCTAAAGAATGCATTTTGAGACTTAAATTAAAGCTTGGTCTTAAAATAGAAAATTAATTGACTAAGGATTCCTCTCAATCACTCGACAAATAAGGCGGCTAGCCCTGAGATAGAGCAAATACCCACTTTATGTGCCGATTCACTGAAAATTCACCAAGTCTACTGCCGCAAGAAAAAAAAAGGTAGATCTTCCTATTTCCACCAATGGGTCATTTTGGCCACGAAGTAGCGACACCTCCTGAGCTAACCCAAATAGAGAGAGAATTTATGACCGGGGTCTTTGATTTTAGCTTTAATAGAACCAGTTAATTTTATTGTTTAATCGCACTGAGCACTTTTTTTAGGTGTTTTTTTGACTATAATTAGTGATTAAATCTCATAATTTATCAAAAAACTAAAGGTTTTTACTTCTTTCCACTAAACCTACGTATAACTGAGAGATGGGGAGGCGCAAAATTGCAATTCAAGCGATCGAAGACTCGAAGATCCGACACGTAAGCCGACCTATCTGCACAGACCATAACTGTCTTTGTAGAACACGTTTAATAAGCGAAAGAATGGCCTAATCAAAAAAGCCGCAGAATTATCGATGCTCTGTAACGTGAAAATGCTGCTTGCGTTTGAAGACCTCCACGGAAACTTAGTACAATACTCCACGCATGGGATATTCGATCCAAAACAATACTTTAGCAGTAGCAAGATGTTTAAATATTATGAATTTACATCTCAACATGTAACTCGTTGCGGCTGTCTCTTTGTCTCACCTTTCAATTAGTACCCAAATTTCTTCAAAGGAATGCAATCTGACAAGAAGAACCTCAAGAGCTCTGTAATTTTTGACCTCATAAGCCTCATCTTATCAAATAATGATAGAATGAAGAAACAAAATCAGTTGAGCTCGTAAAAAAGCCTACTGCCGTGTTCAAGCCAACGAAGAGCACTGAATCGTTAGAGTAAGCTTTGAAAAATTGACCATTGTTTCAAATTTTCGTGTAGTTCAAATATCAGAGAAGCTACAAAGATGGTCGAGAAGCTCAATGCTTCAATCGGTCAAATCAAAACAAGCCATGTAAGCCGCCTCGATGTTCATGAATTAGTAATTATATCTTACTTTTGAAGAATATTAACTTATTCATTTTAGAATACTCCATCCTATTCTGATGATGTTAGTTCCCTCAGCTCTGTCCGAAAGGTTCAAAGAACTGCTGACTGCCAACAAAAACTCGAGTATCAAAGTGATAGCGAGGATATTGGCGAGTCGCACAACTTAACCCCAAAGATTGAGTACCAAGGAGAGATGAGCGACAGCAGAAGGTTAATGAACGAAGAAACCACTGCACGTTCTCCAGGAGCTCTGAGCCATGGAAGTGACGCTCAAACTTGGAAAGGACAGCAAGAGAGCAGCGCTGGAGGATTGCCATCTTTGAACAATCATCTCCAGACACTGGGTCTCAACTACGCGTTCAACGTTCTGCAAAACCCTCTCACTTCAATATTGCTGCAGAATACCACTAAAGACCTTATGGCACTGTCGAAATCTCTTCTCCTGTTCAGCTCGATTACAAATTCTGCTGATAATGTTGACAAGCTGGCGAATCTCTTGTTGGACAACAACGACCCGAGCAAGTTAACTCAATCACAAAGAGGAACCATGCAAACAAGAAACCCTAATGCCGCGTAAAATGTCTAAAATTCCAAAGGAATCCTATCAACATAATAATAATACACTAAAATTAGTGTGTCCCCCTTAACAATGCATTTATATATTTTTATTAAGATTATGCTTGGCGTAAAACTAAGATTCATTATTTGAGAGTTTTCACCACGCAAGGCGTGATGTAAAAAAAAAAACTATAAGCTCTATAACAGAAATTATTTGAAAATTGATCTCTTTATTCATATTACTTGAATCTGTCAAGCTAACTAGCCCCAAGATCCTGCGCTTTAGAGTTATGAAATCTGCCTATGACAATTTCTAATTCAAACATAGCTTACAAGGCGAATAACTTTATGCAGTAAGAGATAAAGAGCAATTTTGTATGTAAATCAGTGAATGTAATGAGAAAAGGTATGATCATTTATCTATATTGCTAATTAGAACGGGTATCATCGACTTTATTGCTTCAATTTGTTACGAGTAAGCCGAAATAACTGCTCTTTAATTTTGAAGAAAATCAATATCTGACTTGGAAATTATAGCTGTTGGATTCAATTCATTGGAATTCTTATGTAGGATTCAATAGAACTGTTTTACAGACTCGAACGGCATTTTTTGTAGAATAAACCTCTCAGAAAATTCGAACGAGAGATAATGTAATGATTGCTAGCTGAGTAACTAATCATCTTCGTCATCGTCTTTCTTCTTTTTGATAACTTCTTTTATTTCTTCAACCTTAATCTCAGTAACATCGTCGCCCATCAAAGTGTCTTTTACAAAGTAGCACTTCACTTTATAATTAACCTATCGCAACGAAACCATTAGTCATTGGGAAACGATCATAACAATTTACAGCTTCTAATCCTCCTCTGATGACGCCGCAGATAATATTAGAATAATTCAATGCGCTGAGATGCTTTGGAAGCTCGACGTAATCTACCAGCGGGTTGTCTGGCATGATCAAGCTAAAACAGTTCTCCTTATCCACAAAATTGTACACTTCGCAGGTGATTCCCAGAAACATTTTAAACGCAGGCTGCAGAACAATGTCAATACATCATGAATTCTGTTGCTAGTCAGATAAATGTGTTACTTTTGCGATAGTTTCAGCAGTTTGACGAAAATCAGCGCAGGATTCAGTGCCTGACTTTGCTAAAAACTCTTCAACGAGCTTGAGTCCCATTTTGTAACCCCTATATGAAATATGGATCAGGTTCATTTCTGCTGTTAAGGGGATCAAGGTACAAGTTTTCTAGTTGTTTGTTCGCTTCTTGGACATCTTCAAAATCTTTAACGATCTGTCCGACAATTGCGCCGTAGGTTAATGTCAGGAGCTCGCAGCTCTAGGTTCGAGAGTAGTGAGTGAGATGTTGTGAGAGAAAGGGTACGATTTTCTCTTGCTTGCTTTGGAGTGCTTTCTCTGCTGATTTTTTCTTATCTACCATGTTGATTAAGTTTATTAAATTTGATTATAATTAGTCCGAGTCTGATACTTACGATATTATGTGCCAATGTAGCGGAGGCAAGATATTTTTGTTCTGGTTTCAGTTAAAAGGTGAAAGAGCTTGGAAACGATGGAAGTAACTCGACTAGCTGGAAGAATTAAAATAGAGATTGAAAATTATCTCGAAATTCGTTAATGATAAGGATATAAAGGCCGCAAGGAGAAAAAGAGAAATAATTTAATTGATTATGTTGCTAGTTGAATATGAGAAAATTTATGTTGGACTTTAGAGTGTTGGTTCAGAGAGGGACCAGCGAGGGAAAATAATCATGAAATAAAAAAATTTTTTGTTGATTCTATCTCTCGGCAAGGAGTTGAAATCAATACTTATAGCTCAAAGCGTAAATCTAATAGGCCATAGCTAACTGATCATGGCAAATACCTCCTCTAACTTTAATTTCCAATCAGTTATCTCTTCAAAGTTATGACGAGAATAATTTAAAAGCTGTTATGTACAACTGGGTTTATCCCTGAGTATCAATAACAAATTGAATTATTACAACGAGTTTGTATTATGCCATACTTCCTCAGGTAAAGAATATTTATAACGACAACAGGAAGAAATAAGTAAAGAATATTACATATTGATATTCAAAGCGCATTACCAATGTGTTGGGTGGTTAAATTTATTTTAGCAGGATTAAATGAAGACAGACTAAGACCTGGCTGATTTATGGAACCTAACAAATGATCTATTTGAGAATATGTGAGAATATCAGGCTGTCTTGTGTTGCAGCGTCTTCCCTTGTGAATGATAGAGTCTATGGAACTCGTAATCTCCTTTGAATCAAATATTATTTCTTCGTGACTCAGAAAAAATTTAAATGCCTGGGATCCTAACTAGCCGTAGCATAGCCACTATTTATTTCTTATTCGCTATCCAAAGCGTCAGCAGCAGAGCCTCTTCGAAGTTACCGACTTATCAGATTTCTGCGTTGATTTGTGTTAGATAGAATGCCATTCGAAAAATTCGAATCCTTATAAGAATAAATTAATTATACCAATTATTACTGTTTTATCAATATTTCAGGTTCCCAATTAAGCTATTTCATTGATAGGCAGGTTTAACTCTCCTAAATACCTATTATTCCTATATTTATATTAAAAATTTGCTGGATGCCAGAGCAAAATAGTAGGCAGGGAAAAAAATTTTCAATTTCGCTGCAACCAGCACTAAGAGTTTGAATAACCTTTACAAGAAGCTCAAGAGCTGTCATTGCAGGGCGATTCTCTCAAGATGATTTGATGGTTCTTGATGAGTCGAGAATTACATATCTCATTTCAAGATATAATGAAATTTTATGAGGAAAAAGACCCCAATACACAGCACTTGAAGCTCTTGTCAAGAACAGCAAACGAAGAGTATCGAATCAAGAAGCACTCTGAAGCCGAGCTCCACAATTATGCCGATGAAAATAAATACACACACAAAGGCGTGCTCTCTCTTTCATTTAGAATGACTTATCCGAAGTTGCTAATGTAGGAATTTATTAGGTAAGTAACAATTTATGAATATTAGATTATAACATTGATAACCTCAAGTTAGCTATGGCGAGTTAAATCTAAGGATTAACCATAAAAATTTTTGCTTGGAAAGTTTCTTAGGGGAGAATTTATAATGATCCAATGGTTATGAGGGGAAAGGAGTGTAATGGATTATGTTTTCAGACTGAACAATAGAAAGTCTCAAAAGTAAATTTATTTACAGAGTATAATTGAGAGAGAGGCTCTTCGCCGATTAAGTGGCACAGATAGAAAAAAGAATATTGAAACATCCTGAAGATTTTGATAGATAACAATCATTAAAACCATGACGTGGTTTTTTAATAAACTCGAGGACTGGGTTATTCAAACGAATATAGAGGTTCAGATATTTGATGATAACTAACAGGAAAAACCTTTGATAATTGATGAGAACTGCAGACAAACTGTATTTCCTCTTACAGAGGAAAAATATATATATAATACAGGATGCAATCATCCAGAAATCAAACAATTTATTCCGTTATCATCGCAAATTTATTTAAATAAGATCATCTAAAATAAATTAACAGCCTTAGATATGTTCATCAATCGACTGTCGCCCACTACTTACCAGTCACCTTTGCAGGGAACGTCTAATCGTAGGTACTCTGGACCAATCTCCAAAATCTCAAATCTTCAATCAACTTTCAGCTCTCCGAAAAATTCTGACCAATTACAAAGAGAACGCAAACAACACAACCTTTCAAGGCCCCACACAAACGAAAACACTAGGAAAAAAGTTTCTGATAAACATATCACATTCGCAACAGAACCTTCTCTCCACGCAAATGCAGCAACACCCAAAAACCCACAAACTACTTTGCAAACTTCTCCTACTACTTCCACTCATCGAAAGAAAGCAGCAGCTAGCGGCGCAGAAAGACCTCTTTCTAAGCAGGAGAGTAAATTAGAGCCTACGGCTAGTCTAACACAGCAGACGGTGGAAAACACTCATTATTTGGACCTAAAGAAGAAGTTTGAGTTCGAACGATTAAATTATTTTAAAGTGCTTGAGGAAAAGAATTCGCTGCAGAATAAAGTCACCGTTCTTGAGGATAAGCTTGCAGATGAAACTAGAAAGGTCAGGGATTTGCAAAGAGAAAATCAGATATTAAACGAGCGCATTCAAGCACGGAGTCTCGAGACACGTGGTCAGTCACCTCAAAGAAAACGGAGCATTGAACTGAAAGAGCAAGAGCGATTGCAAGAATCGGAATATTTGGTTAAACTCGGTCTGGATCTCCTGAAAGACTGTTTGAGAGAGGGAAGAGTCTCTCAGAGAATTGAAGGTCAAGTTTCAGTGTTATCAGCAAAAGCAAATGCATCAGCGAATATAACTGCGGTTTTAGAGGTGTATGAGCTACTAAAGATGAAATTGAACAATCAAGCAGTCTCTTCCAGCGACGATGGAAGGTTAAACATGAAGTTATTACTCCAGCTAAAAAAGGATATAGATGGAATCTCACAAGCTCTAAGATACCCAGATCGACCGACGAGCAGAGAGACTTATCACTCACAAGAGGATCTGGTGCGAGGGATTAATAGAATTGCTGCATCTTATCAGAATCTTGAAAATTTGGTTAACAAATCGCGAGGAAACGAATCAACCGAACTCATGCCAAAATTGTTGGTGCTAGTAGAAGATGCCATTAGAGAAACAAGAGGACTATCTCGAGATATCTCAAATTTGAGCATCAGCTCAGGCAATGCACGAGCGCTCGCATTAGTAACCGAAATTGAAAATATTGCCTATCGATTAGAGAATACAGTCAAAGGAAGCAAGGGAGGAAGATCTACAGCGGTCCCATTACAAGATATTTATCACGAAATCGAGGACCTCAGAGCACAGTTGAAAACAGTTTTGCCCACCATACAGATCGCATTGAATGGCAGTTCTCAATCATTAAGTCGGTTTAAAGGAGGCTATTCTGACGGAGAAGAAAGTATTAATAGACTAGTGTCTGTCATGGAGGTTTTTGTGTTGAAAGCGGTGGAAATTAACAGCAGAATTCAGAAACTTGATTTCTCTAGAAGCCAAAGAAGCATTGAGTTTGCTTCTCCTAGAGAAGAAAGATCAACTCTGTTCCAAAATCAGAGAGATGATGTCAAATTCTTGCGAAGTGAGGTTAATAAGCTGCGAGAGCAACTTGATACTTCCATGCGGAGAGATTCTCGTCAATTTGATTTGCAAAGCTCCGATGCACAACAGCTGATTTTTGAGTGGAAGACATTGGCTGAAACTCTCCAAAGACAGAATTTCGATCTGAGGCTGCAGTTAGAGCAAATGCCATCAACCATTACAGGTTCCCCTAGGACAGAGCAGAGCCAATACCTGCCGCAGGTGAGTCATGATAAAATAAACGATTACTTCCAAGAACTCAAAAACCTGAGGCAAGAATTGTTGGATGAGGTATTGGCGCTTGCGAACGAATTAGCAAAATACTTGAAGATTTTCCAGTCTTATGGCAGCTATGATATCCCAAGTGAAGAGCATCAACCAGTTTGCTCGACTCTATTAGCAACTGTAGAGCAATTAGTGAATATAGTGCAGGTTGGCGTTAACGAAGAGGAGCGGATTCAAGGCGACTTGAAAGAGGCGATTTTTAAGAAAAATTCACCTGCTGGAAGACCGATCACTACACTGGGAGAAGAATCGACCAATATGCGAACAGAAAAAACGAGAGAGTCGACAGAAGCTGCTCCAGACTACTCAGAGCGCTCTCCTGATTTTATTATTTCTGAAAAACCGTCGTTTACTACGAAAACGGGTTCTTTGGCATCCAACGATTTTAAGCGCATGGGAGAGAGCCCAGCTAATCCGCGGTTGGGACTTCGCACGAGTTCCTTAGGTGGGAAACTGTTTTCTACCTCTCAAGGTCACCAAGGGTCAAAAAGCCTGAGTATTTTTAGCCCAAAGAGATCAGGGGATTCAATTGAAGAGAGACAGCCTCAATCAGTCCGCTCTGACGCTCGACTTTCGAGCGCGAAACCTTTGGAGAAGTACAGAATAAGAGCAGGTATTTAATAGTTTGGTTACGCTCACAAATTGATATTGATGGTATAGAAGAGAGCAATACCCTCCAATCGGACGATGTAAAGAAGAGTCCGTCTTATTTAGTCTCACAAAAAACTACACCAGCGAAAGAAATGGTATCTTTCGAAGTAAAACCTAAACTCAAGAGTAAAATATTTTTCGGATTTCTCAATTTTCCCCTCTAACTTCTTGCATTTATTTAGTGATATTTCCTTCGTCTTCTATTCCTGAGGGGCGGCGTAACAGTCCGGAAGACATCCTTCAATCAGTGAGAGAAGTCCGAGAGTACATCGAATCGAAAATAGACCCTGATTTGCCAACCGAGAATTCACAGCAAAGTCACAAACGCAGGATCAGCGCACCAGATTCACTTGATAACCGACGTCAGTTTGGTCGAGCAAGCAATGCAGAATTTCATCGAGACCCACGCTTCCAAACAATTTTAGAAAGCTCATTGGATAATGATTCGCTTTGTGAGACTTGTAAACAGGATCTGGAGAGCGGAAGAGGCAGCTATGCTAACCAGTAAAATTTTTCCCCAGAGTTTCTTACTCGTGCAAGCATTTTACTTTTTGGTTGTGACACCACTTATTATTATCATCATAAATTTTGATTGATATACATGCATTTATACTTTAAACCAGCCGCTAATTCAATCAAATGCACAATTATTTGATATCTTGTTCTGAAAAACTAAGACATTCCAGGCTCACCTGAAATTTTAGGCCCTTTGGTGATTTACTCAAACTGTTTCGAGGGCCCGATTATTATGTAGAGATATATATGTATTCACTAAGCATACATTTTTCAAAGCGCAAAATGCCATGTAATAAAAATCAGAGAAAATTATGCACAATGCGACAGAAAATAAAGGTATTGTACTATGATAGATCATGTCCTCCTTTTTTCCCGTCTTTCTTGTAAGGGTTGACTCCTTGCATACTCAGTTGCGTTTTCTTATGCGTGGCATTATGTTCATCCCACTCAGCTTTCTCTTGGAGGCTGCTTTTCCTTCTGGGAGCAGTTTTCTTCTGCCCTTCAGCAGGCTCTTGTCTTTGATGTCGTGAAAATTCCAAAAACACGTTCTCGAGCGTCGTGTGGTAGATTGAGAAGTCACTCAGCCATTTTTTCTGCTTGAAATGCTCGAGTGTTTCAAACGCCCTGCTGAACACAAAGTTTTTGCCAGGAACCTAATAATCATAAGAGATAAGTTTAACATTAGAGTGCGGAACAAATACCTGGTAAGTCTCGTAAATATCGCTCTCATCCTGCTCGAGGAATTGAGCATCAGGGCTAATTTCATTCATAATTTCAACCAAGGACCCTTGAAGCTCAGGACCTTTCGATAAGGTAACTTTGTAGCCAGAACCGTATTTATTTTTGAGATAGGCAGTGTTTCCGAGACACACAAAGCGCCCGTTCACCATTATACCTGTAAACAGAGAATATTATCAGCCTAAAGTCACAAAAGGGAATTAAGTTACCAATTTTAGAGCACAAGGCTTCGGCTTCAGGCATCGAGTGAGTCGTAAGGACAATCGACGAGTTTCTTAACGCCAAAGTCTGCTTAATGGTATCCCAGAGGTAGACTCTTGCCAAAGGATCAAGACCAGTTGAAGGTTCGTCCATGAATTGCATGGTAGGAGCGCCAAGGGAGGCGATTGCTACGCATAACCTTCTCTTGTTTCCTCCACTAAGCTGTGAGGATTTTTTGTTTTGGTGCTGTCTAATGTGCAGCACATCGAGGAAATAGTTGACGTTTTCTTGGAGTTCAATTCCACTGAGACCTTTCACTTTGCCGAAGATAATCAAATGCTCTTTGACAGTCAGCAGGTCCCATAAAGCATCGAATTGAGGGCAAACACCGCAGTCTTTGTAGATGCTGAATTTGTCTTCAGAGTCGATGGAGCGGCCTCCTAGTTCAACCTCTCCGCCAGAGCGGCTGATCAGCTGTGTGATGATGTTAAACGTGGTTGATTTTCCTGCTCCGTTCGGGCCAAGAAGACCGAATATCTCGCCTTTTTCAACTCCAAAGGAGATTCCGTTGACAGCGCGTTGACCGGTCGGATAGACCTTTTCAAGGTCTTTAATTTTAATAACGTGCTTGTCTTCGTTCTCCATGAGTTCTCTCACTTCTTTTTCTGCGTCTTCGCCGTATTCATTTCGGTCTTCTTCGTAAGATTCCGCATGTGGACGGACTTTCCTGTTGTGTTGGACCTTAATGCTTGTCTTGCGGTTTTCGATCCAAACGGTTATCAGCATGTAGCCGATAGTTTGAACCAATAAAATCGCGACGTAGATCCAAGGATAGGCAATCAAGGTCTGATTGAAGATTTCAGATTTTGTGTTGGTTGGATTGATAGCGAAAACGCCTTGCTGGAAGGCAAGGCATGGGCCGATAATAAACCCGATTATCTGCATAGCCAGGGCCCATTGCTCGTATTTTGCCCAGCTTAAGACCGCCTGAGTCGCAAATGGTACCAAGTAGAAAACTAGTGTTATTATCTATTTAGCGAGAGTGTAAAGTTGAATGCTTACAGAGTAAAGCAAGCACGGGATGGAACGAAGTGGCGTCAATGGAAGAATCATATGCGAAGCCCCAGAAGTATGCTACAGTCACGTTTGCGCTGACAAAGGCCAAAGCAAGTGCCAAAAATGTCCAGAAATCTCTCAATGCGTATGTCAAGTTCCTAGTGAATTGATATTCGGTAAGCACAGGCTGCGGAGAAGAAGGTGTTACTGGATGTAAACGAGCGCGAGCAAGAACCCAACAAAGCAAAGGATCAGCATAAAATCGAAGAGGAAGGTCCCGAGCCAGTAGGCAGAGTTTTTGCATCCCATGACTCGCAGCGCATACCTAATCAACGGTTAGCAGGCTGTATAAAAGAACTTCATTTACTTAATTTTCTTTTCTCTATCGTAGACAATGCTACCGCAGTAAATCGAACTGTTGGCTGTAAATCCAATGCAGAGGAAGGCCACAAAGCTCGCTAAGGCTTGGTTTTGATCGCTTATGGAGTTAGGGAGAACCGTAGCAGTCACAATAAACGCGATCGGTTGAAGAATAGCGTAGTAACCTTGTGGGCTTCTGATCGTGTTGAGGTATCTTCTGTAGAAGCAAGCAGACGTCTGCTCCCAGAAATTGTAAGTTGCTGGCTTATTCACGCTAGCAGGAGCGTCTTCGATCTTGATCACAGCGTTGTCCTTATCTTTCTTGCCTTCTTCAATAGATATATTCAAAAAGGCGTCCTCGAGGCTGTTCATTTCTAAGTTCAGCTATTAAAGTTGAAAGATGATGATGCGAATTAGAAAATGATGTACCTGGAGGCCGTCTTCTGATTCTAAAGTTTTGAAGAGCTCAGCGAATTTTGATTGCGAAGAAAAAGGCAAGCAGAATTTCAAAACTTCGTTCGCGCTATATGGCACAACAGTCGCTTCTGGAATCGCGTTTGTAACGATTTCAATAATCTTTGGCTTTAACCCATTGAATTGCTTTTGGATTTCGTGGCCGTACTTCGTTGAGATATAAAGATGGTAGCCAACTCCGAACTCTTTCTTGATATACTCAGTACTTCCGACAGCGAACAGGTTTCCTTTAGACATGACTCCGATCCTATCAGCAAGCTCATCGGCTTCTTCGAGATAGTGAGTTGTCAAAATAATGGTTTTGCCTTGGTTTCTCAAGTCTTTTATGATGCTCCAGATGACTCTTCGAGATCCCGGGTCCATCGCGGAAGTCGGCTCATCGAAGTAAAGGATCCTCGTTCCTCCCATCATCGCCATCGCTAAGCTCAGCTTCCTGCGGTTACCTCCACTCAGTTGAGAAGATAGTTTATTCCTATCTTGGAACAGACCGACCTTATGCAAGTATTGGTCAATCTCGTTCTGGACATTGTAACGAGGGATTCCTCTAATCTCGGCCAAGAGTCTTAAATTCTCTTCACATGTCATAAAAGGGAAACAGAGGTCAGTTTGTGGACAGACACCGATCTTGTCTTTAACTTCATCGAACTGCTTTCTGAAGTCTTTTCCGAAATCTAAAACATTTTAACCTCTTAGTCTGAAATAAAAGCTTTTATTACATTTGATAATGCCTTGATCAGGACGCGAAAAGCCTGTCAACATGCTGATGGTCGTTGTTTTTCCGGCACCGTTATGGCCGAGCAGGCTAATAAAGAGTCAAAATAATCATTTCTGAAGGCAGTTTACCAGAAAATTTGTTTCTCGTAAATTGAAACTGACATTCCTCTGATAATTTCCACATCACCGTAACTTTTCCTGAGACCTTCAATCTGAACCGTTCTCATTTGACCTTCAAGATTAATTGGCTCGTGGTGAGAAGCGGAGCTTTTGTCGTATTTTTCAGCCGATAGAGACAGTTTCTCAGTATCAGAAGCAGTATCAAGCAATGGTTCTTGAAGTGAAATGACTGATTCGGCTCTTGGGTCGACTCTTCGTGATCCACGGAAGAAGCGGGACCAGTAGGTGCTTGTGAATTCTTTGTCAACGCCGAAAAACTGTTGTGATTGAAATCAATGCAAAAAATTAAATAATGGGAATTTACTGTGTCACATAAGAAGAAAACGATGAAATAAAGCAAAACGTCGCCGATTAGCATAAGGAGCCCGTGCCATGTCTTGAATGGGATGTTATAGGTTTGGCCGAGGGTGCTCATCGTCATAGCAGCAGGAGGGAATAGCGAGCAGACGAATTGAAAGCTAATGGAAACAGGTATTTTGGCGTTAATAAGTCGATTGGTTACTTAGGATATCTAGTCCCGATGAAATAGAAGAAGCCCATGAGTCCATAGATAGTTCCTACGATATCACTTCCAACAAACGGATCCTCAAGGAACACGCTCAGTGTGTAGGAGATGAACGTCATGGAGATGGCGTTCAACTCAAGCACGAGAAACACTAAAATCATGTTCTTTTCGAACAGAATTAGGACGAAAAGCATAGATAGAGCAGCTTACCCAACCCCGAATTTGCTCTATGTTGCTGAAGGCAAACCCTGTGAGTATGATCAATGAGGTCTAAGGAGATTTAGAGCGGGAATGATATCAAGAAGTTTACGATTGAGGATTTTAGGATTCCATCAATTACATAGGCAGTGTAGTAACTTCCACGGCTTAGTCCATTTATCTTCAAGGCGTTGGAATTAAATTATGGGTGAAAGAAGGTTTTACTTTGAAATATTCACGGATTTTATTGGTCTTGTCCATTGCTACGTCGACAAAGACTTGACGAACGTATCCGCAGTACCCCCATGGGAGGTAAATAGCTAGTAGATTCGCTCCTCCTTGAATCTGAGCTAAAAAATGAAAAAAATGATTTTTTTAGCGACGGAGAGTTCGTGAGCTTGAGTACATAAGAACACTGTGCCCAAAGCTATCGCAATTGGGAAGAGGTAGTCCTTGATGGGAGTAGCAAGATCCCGGAGGTATTTGTATTTGAAGATAGTGAGAATGGCTGCAACTTGACGCCACTTGATGCTCATTTTTCCAGTGTTTGCTCTGTATATAGATAATTATAAATTGAGCTGAATTAAATGTTATTCAATTACTTAGGAAGTTTTGAGAGTTGAATTAGGCAATCATGAGTAAATTTTTCGCGCTGAGATGTTTTCCCTTGATAAAAAAAATTAGGAAATAGGAAATTCTGTTGAAGAGGTGGAGAACGATGAGAATAATGCAAAGTGGAACATGTTCAGCGAATATATAAGGGAAATATGTGTAATTTCAATAAAATGTCTTTGAGGAATCTGAAAGTTGGAAAAAGGACCGACTTGCATTGTAAATTCACATATCTTTAGCCGAGCTGGTATTAATTGCGTTGATTAGCTCGTATTACTTGATGAGTTTAAAATGAACAATCTAGTCGTGATCGTAAATTTTATTTATTTTATTACTCAGCGCACTCAAGAAGATGATGGTAAATTCATTAAAAGGCTAGATCTGGAAGATAATCTAGCTGTGATGTCAAATGAGATGTGTTTTTGTTAATTTCGGCAAGAAGTGAGGCCTTTGAGGGATTTGGGGTTGAGAAATAGTTATGACATCAAGAGGTTCCATTGAGAATCTTTAATTGGAAGCAAATTTTGAAGTTTGAGAATTTCGATGAAGAAAGTGATAGCCATAGATCTCATGCCAATTGACATTAAACACATTAGCACTGCATAGGGAATTATGAATAAAATTTCAAAAGGAGCTCCTCGGTATTATTGAAAGTGTTTTTTATTTCTTGAGAACAATTGATGTTGTTCACTGCCAAATTCACGGCACGGTTCTGTAATCATTCAGCTCTTTGACTGGAAGGCACCTTATACTATTTGCACGGGATGTTGTCTTCAGAATTTTATGTCTTGAGATTAGACCGTCACAATTCCATCACGCAGTCTCCTGTCACCGAATCCGTTGAGAATAGTGGCATTCATTAAAGGAAAAAAGAGTATTCCACCTCGATGGCTGTCTTTAAGGCTTTTCTCTTTGAAGAATAAGTAAAATTAGAATACATTATAATAGTATCAAACCCATAAGGCTTTAAATCATTCAAATTTAGCACACACAAACACACAAACTTTGCATATCACATTTTAATAAATTATTGTGAAAATGAACGAAGCTACACAAAAAGAGAACTTGCCTCTTGATATGTATGGATCTGAATCAATCGAGAAAGGCACAAATGTCTCAGAAGAAACCAAAACTGAACCTGCTAAGCAAGACTCTGTTAAATCAGGAGAATCATCTCAGAATACCCAAACTAACCGTCCAGGACACGGACGATTTATGACACGAGAAGAGAAGGCAAAGTACAATCAATAAGGAAACTGACAACACGTTCTCTAAGAAAAGGGGTTATACGCGGTATCATCGGATTTAGAGATAAGATGTATTCACAATAATAGCTAATGGAATACCATTTCAAAAAAAAAAAACTGTTGTTGAATACTATTCATTAATTATCTACATCGTCATTTGAATATCGCTGAACTATACTCGCTCAATGCTTGAAATTCATTCTCCAAATTTAATTTTTCGAGTCATACCATTTACAGAGTCTTATTCAATCAATAAAAACCAACCCCTTTCTTCAGAAACAAAAATAAAGCAACAAATCAGCTCAATAAAATTTGTAACTCGCTGATTTTGTTAATTGAACAGAGAAGACATAAATAATACCCCATGACTACTCTCAAAAAAGCAAATCTTAAACCCGAAGTCATCGAGCAGCTGCCTCGCTTTGCGCTTTACCCAAGCACGTCTGAATTTAAAAAAGACTACAACTATTATAAACACACAGATAATGCTTGGAACAATAAACATCGAATAGGCAAGCGACTTCTTCCTTACTATCACGGTCTTCACGAGAAGGCCATGCCCAAGATAAACCAGCTGAAGCAGCTTGAGCTCGAAGACAAAGAACAGCAAGAAATATGGAAAAGAGCTCTCCTTACTATGACTCATAAGGAATCTTACCTCCGCTTACAGACTCGAGCTGCTGAGCGAAAACACTTAGAAACAGCCTCAGGCCAGCGGAGACCAGACTTTCAGACACATAGTAACCCTGAGATCGAATTTCAAATCTCTGAGAAGACCTCAATGAACAAACCCTTGCAATCAAAGCTTGTGACTTCGAAGCACACGCTGACCGATAATAAATGGAACTATCTCCTCGAGGTGGATAAAAAACGCGCAGCTTTGCTGATCAGGCCTGAATCGATTCAGAAGGAAGCAGAATTCATTGAAATGGTGCAGAAGAAAGTCAAGGATGAGGAGAATGTGGAAAAGCTGAGGGAGCAAGCGTTCAAGGAGAAAAGGAACGAAATTCGTGAAAAGTTCATCAGAAGGCATAATTCAAACGTTGATTTGGACGTGAGAAAGCCTCCAGCTTTGAGCAATAGTTTAACTCCTGACGCTTTGGCGAAGATGACTCAGGTGTGGTCTTTCGGAACTGAAAAAACAGATGCAAGGGAACAGTTGCAGACGCCTATTCACGTGAGAGATGAGAAAGCTATTCAGCCGCATGAAACCGCTATCTCCACCCAAAGAAAGCCGTCTGATGCGCTCACAGGAGGCGGTGAAACCCAAGAGCCGCAGCATGCACCAGAGATGGCCAAGACACAGGGAGTATCGTTCAGAACTCGGTACTCGAAAATGTTAAAGAGCTCTGATATGACGAGCAGTCATCAGAATCTGCATACTGAGTACATCGACACCTTGTCCAAACCGAGAGATGTATGATGATGAATATAATCATGATCTAATTTATTGCGTGTTTTTAGAAAATTAAGAGACCGAAGAATGAGTTAGAGAGGAACGAATTCAAAGGAATGTGGATCACACAGCTCGATGAAAGACTGATGGACTCAAATAATGATTTTGCTAAAGAATTAACCAGCAAAAGCCCAACGGTGAGTACGATGCTCTGCTCATCACGCGGTTCTCGATCGGACCTCACGAGAGCTGGTCTTTCAGCGAGTACTTCGTCGCGATTCCTGCCACCGTCTGAGCAGCACCGTAGAACCGGATCACAAAGCTTGATGTCCGGAAAAATAAGTCCAATGAGCACCATGAGGTTCGAGCAGAAGGAGCAATTAAAAACAACCGAAGATGATACCGAGCTGAACATGGTAAACTTTTCTTTAGATATCTCAGCTGAAATTAAACTCATTTTCAGAAAGCGCTCAACGAACTTGAGGAATATGAAAGAAAGGTAGTGTTAGCCTCAAGGAGGAGAGGCTATCCCAGAATAGCTTACATCGAAGCAATTAAACTCGCAGATACTGAAGGCTTCAAGCAGTTAATGAAAGAGAACAATTTAATGCTACAATAACACATTGAATTTTTTTTGAGAATGATTGTGAAACCATGAGAAGCAATCGGCTATTAGTGTTCGATCCCCTGAGAATCATACAGAAATCATCATATCAACTCCTTTTTTTTTTTTGATTTTGGCTCTTATTTTTTTATCAAAGGTTACAGGGACGATCTTTTTTTTCCATAATTCTTCGTTCAATTATCATCATCAATTCTTAATATAAATGATAATAGAGAATTATTTTTATTTCTTGACACAATTAGCTTTGATTTTGCGCTTTTTGAAAAAGGATATTCGAGTCAGGATTATTGAGGTATGTCCCATGGTATGTATTTTCAAAAAAAAAATTAATAAGGAGGAGGATATCGGAATTTAAATTTTACTTATTGAATAAAAAGAACACAATTTATTTGATTGTTTCGCATGTACTCTGAACCACATTTCCTCCAAGACGACGACGTTTATGAACCTCAGTGAGCAGACTATCCTCGATACAAAGCATTAAACTTCTTTTTGGTTGCATTAGGAATGAAGCAACTGGGAATAAGGAAGCTATAAGATATGATAGTCCGATCTTCGGTTGCGCCCAAGATCCCGAGCCTCAATCAGACCCTCCTATGTTCGGCATGGCACAAGAAACCCCAAACGACCCAGAGCCAGAATTCAATCAATGGGACCTTCCATCTGAAATATTGTTCCAAGAGGGCGATGATACAGCGATTCTCACTGAGAAATTGCAAAAAGCAACGCATTATCTTGTTGAGCAAACAGAAAAGCATCAGTAACTATTCACAACAGGCATCGATTAAGCGGCTATGGGCAATAGGATTAAGATTGAGGAACTGGAAGCAGGAAATACAACGGCAAAGTATCAAATTATAGTGAAAAAAATGGAAGCGGCACTCAACCTGCTGAGCTATACGATTGAAAAGAAGTAACAAATAGATATTGTTTCGATTTCTGATATTTTTATGTGTGGCATAGGCAAGCGTGCAACATTATGTCGAGTTTCAATGCAATCCGTGATGCTGCTTTTGATAAGCCTTCAGTCACAAAATATAAATCACAGCTACTGTTCAAAGAGCTGAATTATAACCTTAAAATACTTGTGCAAGCCATTGACGGTTTCCGAGAGCGCTGTGTAGCAGATACCTTTCGAGAGATTTTAATGGAGGCGGCTGCGAAGAGCAGTTTGAAATTATCGCAAGAAGAGAATAAGAAATTGCAGAAAACCAGTATTGAAACGCTAGCAGCGAAGGAGAAGGACTGCGCAGTTCTGAAGAAGAAAATAGAGGACCTCAATAGCATTGTTTTGGCTGAAAAAGCTAAAGAAGGAGAGGCTACTTCACGAATAAAAGAACTCGAAAAACAAATTGCTGTGCTAGAAGCCCAAAATATGAATAAGCAGATTCAGAAGCAGGTATTTTGAGATTCTTTGTGCATGAAATAATATCACGTTTGTCTAGGTAAAGGAAGGCAATGATGAAGGGTTAAAGGAAAGGACAAATTCGAGAGAGTATAACGTTAGTAGTTTTATAAAAGAAATGAATGACTTGCTGGATTATCATGAGCAAGCGACGAGGTCTGAAGAAAACAATTTTTTATTCAAGAATCAGACCCAACATGATCCCAAAGCCAAAAGTGGTAATGAAAACTCGTTTAAGAAAGCTGATGCTCCGATTCAAAGTAACGTGGTGGCGTGATTTAATTTGAGTAATAATTGCTTGTGCTTAGGAAAATATTGAGATTTTAAGGATGGCGCCGACTTGATAACAAATATTTTGAGTGGAAATGAACAAAATAACCTGTATTATTGATTTGTTGAATATGTGTGTTGTTTTGATCGAGCAGATGTTGATGTCCTGCTGGATTGCTTCTGTTGATTTTTCAATTATATTATTTCATTTTGAGACATTCATAATTTTGTGAGTTTGTATTGATTCAGTCCTCAATTTACCTTAATTCTATTTTCTCTGTTTGATTAAGGCAATAGCAAGAAGCTGCTTGTATTTTACAATAAAAATAAGCTTTGATTTCGTCTGCTTTAACAATTATTCATATAATTATTTCAGAGGATATTCTAGAGCAGATTCAAAATATTCCTATGTTGGTATTATGAGTAGGAACGAGGCAACTAGTATTTCTGTCTAGATCCTGATCATAGAACCAGTATTTCCAAATTTGGATAGGACCATCGAACTATTAACAGACCCCAAGCGATAGATATATTTTGAATCCATCTATGGTTGAGAGTCCCTTGATGATAGGCCAAAAAAAACGTGAGAAGAGATCAGAAAAAAAAAAATTAAAATTGAACGCTAGACAAAATTAGAAGCTTTGATTTAATTGATGTTCAACGAAGTTTTTTTGCTTTGCCTTCTATTACTACTCTCATCAATATCGAGCTTGATCTTGTAAAGGGATTGATTCCTGAGATCTAGCATCAAACCCAGCTATCTTTATGTAGGAAAGGAGGATTTTGCGATCCGCGAATAAAAAAAAAACTAAACAAAGAGCTAACCTATTATTAATGGATTCACTAATAATAATAGCAGAACCTTTGCATTGTAATTTATATCAGGTGTTAACAGGCACTTGGGTCCATCGTTCCCCTTATTTTCCAACTACAAAGTGCCTTTGAACCATCAAAGTATTCAATTGAATGAACGAATTTATACGCTAACACAAATTAAACTTGCAGATATATTTTTCTCATTCACCCTTAATCCTCTCTTCCTTTTTTCCAATGCATAATGTTCCCTCTAATTGTCAGTACCAATATGATATACACATTGGAAAAGTTAGCATTGGTGAAAGCTTTCTTTGAAATTCAACAAAGTTTAAACCAACTCAGCAAACAACAATAAATTCTTATTCAGCCCAAACTTGTGAAAGTGAACGTTTTCGCATATTCTGTTTAAGAATCTTAATTTGGAGTTGGAGGTATTTTATTCGCGTAAAGCAGTTTATTTTCAAAATCCCAAATAAAAACGCAATTGACTCATTAAGCCATGTCAACAATCACCGAAATAGATCAAAACACGCTGCTTCAAGCATTCCAGGCCTCTTTTAGCAACAATCAGGCCCTCATTAATCAAGCAACAGAATTCATTTCACAAGTATAACTTTGTGATATTGCTGAAAACTTCACATCTAATTTAGGCTTCAGAAAAGAAATCATACATTCCTAGCTTATTGGTCATCATGGTCAACGATAAAGTACATATCCCCCTTTCCTTTCATCATTGTGATCCTCAATTAATAGATCGATCTTGCTCTTCGCCAAGCAGCAGGCGTTCAGTTGAAAAATACAATCTTTGAACTTTGGAAACATGACAAAAAAATTCACGAAAACGATCGCCAACTCTTTAAGGACAATATATTAGATGCGCTGAAGATCGTTTCTGATGTGAAAAAATTATAGTAAACTCTTCAAATTCGGTAATAGCTAATCAATTTTGAAGCGTTCATCTGGAACTCGCACTTTGGAAGGCAGGAACTTATGATTTCCCTGCGAAATGGGGTGGAATCTTCCCTGCTATCATCAAAGAACTTCCAAACCCAAAGGATCTTAAGACTGCTAAAGGTCTGTTGTTGGCACTTTTGAACTTGGTATCGATTTGCATTTATCCACCGTTGGTTCTTATCTTATTCAGATGGGAGTCTATCAATTCCAACAAGGTGATGACCGAAAGCCATTGGAAGAGATGGTTACTGTTTCCTTTGGAATCCTCGAAGATATGGCAGAGAAGTTATTTGCGACATATAATTCACCAGATGCTGCGGAGCTATTGAAGCTCATTATCAAAATATTCTTGACTGCTGTCGATGTAAACCAGTCCTTTATTGTTGTTAAATAGCCATCCTTTTTTCGAAAATTTAGCTTGGCCTCCCTCAATACCTCAAAGACGATAGCAAACTACAAAAGTGGATGACATTGCTGAAGGCTATTTGCGAATACCAAGTCCCTCCTGAAGCGGAAACCATCCCTAAAACCGATGATGAAGCTCGAAGCAGAAACAAAATCATCTATTGGAAAAATAAGAAGATCTGCGGTCAGATCCTCAGCAAATTTATTCTGAAATACGGAAACCCAAGATGGGTTGACGAAGAAGAGGAAGACGCTGCAAGAAACATCGAGAGCCGATACCTTGTGCCATTCCTCGAAACCTTCGTGAAAGTTCTTCTGAGACGCAAGACAGACTTCGTTGCCAGCGACTATACGTACTTTGCTGCTAAATTCGCCTTCTACGCACTGAAAGCCCCTGCACTGTTCGAACGTTTGAACCCGCTCCTCGAAGAGCTCCTCTTTGACGTCTATCTCCCTATGATTTTCATCACTGAGAAAGACGTGCAGACCTGGAAAAACGATCCGATTGAATATATTCGCAGAGAGGATAGAGAAGGCAAGAAAGTCAGGGACCTCAAGAGACAAGGCATGGATAACATTGAGGTTATCTGCCTCAAAAAGTCGCCTTCGGGAAAGAGATACCTGTTTACTTTAATGGAATTCGTTGGTCATGTGCTTTCTCATGGGGTTAATCCACGAACGAATCAGAAGACTGACCTTGTTATGAAGCAGTCCCTCCTTTACGTTCTTGATGTCATCCATGATCAGATTGAAAAAGTTGACGTTATTCAATCTCAGATGGAAACTTTACTTGAAACGTTCGTGATTCCCGAGTTCAAGAGCGAGGTTGGGTTCCTTCGTGCCACAGCCTGCAAACTCTTTGGTACTTTCGGCCATATCGAGTTCAAAAAGCCAGAAAATATCCAAATTGCGACTGAAGGAATTTACCGATGTCTTCTCGATAAAGAGCTGCCTGTCCGTGTCGCTGTAATAAACTTTTAATGTTCTTTGGTCTGAATGGAATAATGATATAGGCGGCTTGCAACCTACACTATCTCCTGAAGCAAGATGTCTCGAAAAACTTGCTTAGACCTCATATCCAGGAGATTCTTAAGATTTATCTGCAAGTTATGGACGAAATAGACTTTGAGGATACTGTCCAAGCCTTGGAGGTAACTGCAGTCACAAGTATTGTGAGTATTTAATTATGTTTGTAAATAGGAAATCGTCTATTGCTACCAAGATGAAGTCACTCCTTTCGCGTTGGATTTAATCGTGAGACTCATAGCCGCTTTCGAAGCTTACAACGGTAACGACGATGAAGAAAACGACGACGCCGAGATGTCTGCCGCAGGCTGCCTCAGTACCATCAAAAAGATACTTGGATCAAAATTGAGCCAAGAAGCTTACCATAAGGCATTCGAGCTCATGATCCCTGTCTTTAATTATACTCTGAGCGAGAAAGGATGCGACTACATCGATGATGCTCTTGGCTGTCTTAACACTTTCTTGTTCTATATGGACGAATTATCGGAAAAAATATGGCACTACTTTTTGGTTTTGAACTACATCATGGCCGGAAAGCCTCAAAACATCCCTCTTGACTTCGACCCAAGCACTCTCCCAGAAGAGAAGAGGCTTATTCTAGAGCAATCTGAATCCGGCTGGGGATCCGAGTACGTTGAGCACATGCTGGGAGCCTTACAGAACTATGTCAAGAAGGGCAAAGGGTTACTTTTGCAAGCCAAAGACCCTGGATACGGGCTCACCTACTTAGAGCTTTTGTTTAAGACAATAGAAAGAATCTACGAAATCAACATGACTGCAGAAGATGACAACGATATGACTCTTATTACCACACTTTTTATCTGCTTGATTGAGAACTGCACCGGAATACTCGATAACATTGTTCCTTTGATTATTGAAAAGTGTATCGTTTTGCTAGAAAACGCGCTTCCAAAGCAGACCAATTTCAAGAAGATCTTGACTCAAACGGTACCGACTTATATTTCCTCGATTATGTATATTAACCATTATAACAAAAAAACTAGATTGCGATGGGAATTTGGTATAGCCCCAAGCTTGCCCTCGCCCATATTGAGTCGAAAGGTAAAACGGCGTTCGTGTTTAAGAACATCTTGGAAACCCTACCAAAGCTTAAAAACGATTTCGAAAAGAAAAGAATGATCTTGGGACTTGCTTCCATCTTTTTACTTAACCCCTACGAATTGCCAACAGTAATTCATTGTTTAATTCAATGTAGCTTGACTTTGCATTTTTCAGTTGATCCAACAAAACATGAACCGTATCTTGAAGGAACTCGTGCTGTTGACTACAGAGGCACTTCTGCTTAGAGAACAGGAAGATTATGAAGATGAAAAACCTGATAATGACGACGTAACTCCGTTCATCTTGCTTCAATTCTTATTTTGTCTTTTCGAAAGGCCAAAGGGGACTCTGTTCAAAAAGCCATCAACCAGGTGAAGGCAAATATCGCGAAGGACGATGATTTCGATGAAGATGATGACGATGACGATGATGATGTAACTACTTTGCTTGAGACATGAGGTTAATAATTCAATATAGGATGAAATATATGACGCAGCGGAGCTTTATTACAAATCCCCTCTGGAGGACGAATGCGAGGTTCTTTTCTTGAAAGCCTGCCTCGAGAGTAAATAAATAGATTATTGGAGCTTTGCTCATATTATTTCATCTCTTAAAGGAATGAAACAGAGCTATGCTAATGAGTTGCAACAACTGGTCAACTATTTGACCCCTGAGGAACAAGCTGTACTCGGCAAGAACTTTGAGAATGCTGAACAGCAGAGAATCGACTGTAAACTATTTTATTGCTTGGCTTAGAATTAACGATAATTGATTTGATATAGTCCTCAAGAATCAGCAAGAAGAGAAGCAGAAGAACACTCCATTTTAGAGACTTTGTCTGCTAAATACGTAGAAAAACCATGTGAATACGTAGACATATCTTGATAGATAGTTCAGAATATATGCATTGAAGTGCAAGTCTATAGAGCATTTAGTCATTATTTCTGTTCTGTGTCAGCTTTATGCAAAGAATAACATCGAATCTCTCTCTCTTAGAAGTTTAGCACTTTGACCCTTATAAAATATTATAATTGTGAATATAATTGCATATATGCATTTCATAAGATTAGCTCAAGAGTATTGGTTCACAATTTAGTCCGCTTGTTAGGAGGAGAGTCCATACTTTCAAAAGAAGAGATATTGTTCGGATTTTGAACGCTGCATTTAAAATAAACAAACAAACACAAAAATGAAATGACGATTTGGCGTTTAAAACCAGACGCCATTGAGACGAAATATATATGCGCTGATGAAAGTATATTTTTACATTCATTGATATTATTTAGGACCAAGGATGTCCAGTTTTTGGTTAAATTTGACAGATTTTGGTGACTTTTTCTTGCCGGAGCTATTTACAGCAAATTCCTTTCGAATCTTGGGGTCTTTGAACATTTCAGCGTTTTTCACAGTATTTTGGAAAGTCTCAATAAACTCCTTGCGTTCGTCAGCGTCGAAGGTTTTAAACAATTCATAGTTTGCAAACTGCTGTCGTTTCCAGATTCTATCGCGAGTGTCTCCTTGTAATCTCGATTTCTTTTTTTGGAAGGTTCGATAGATGGAGTAGAAGAAAAACACGACGATAGACCATGTCAGTACACGGGATAGTAGCTCCCAGAGCGCTGGATCCATGTTAAACATCGTTCTGGCACTGTCTTAATGGTGATCTGGGTGTTACGTGGTTTCTTGATTTTATTCAAGCAAACGTGTTATAATAATTCGAAATTGAAGTTGTTTATCCCTTCTGAGAAAAATTATTCGCCCACTCCCAATATTTGTAACGTTGGTATCATTTTGTTGCTTATTTTTCGGGTTTTTTGGTTTGAACCCTGTCTACCAAAAGAGTTGTGAGATGATGACTGTAAAAATTCATGACGCTTATTATACCTTTGGTATATTACATACATATATGTCAGCGATTAACTTTTTTATGAAGATACGATTATATTTGGAGAAATATAGAGAAATTCGGTTGGTTTCCATAGAATCCACTGCCAATGTTATCAATTTTTGTAAGGCATTTATATGAAATAGTTGTGAATAAAGTTTAACCGTGCATTCAATCACAAATATTCTGAGACTACTGACATGTTTATCAACAAAGGTTACCAGGAACAGATGAGATGTTCTGGGATTCTCCAATATTCTGTTATTTAGAGCTGAACAATTTTAATTTTAAGTGATACTCTGTTGCAAACAGTAACTATAAGCCTTTATCTCAATTTATTTTAAATACACTAGTAAACTCTTTTTTCGAGCTGAGGAGACTGCCATCATTGATAAAACTTTCTTAAATCTTCAAGAATATATCGAGAAAAACATAAACCTTCAGCTTTGGACATACAAAACCAATTTATTTGATCATCGTCTATTTGTAAATTAGTTCAGGGCAATTTTGCATGTGTGATTCTTTAAAATAAAAACAGGCTATATATCTAGAATCGAATACGATCAAGTGTCGAGGTTTCCCAGAGTCAGACCTGTCGTATCAATAGGTATCGTGAACGTAAGAAGTCCACTTACAAGAGTAGCCACACCGAAAAACACATAGGGAGCTAAGGTACCAATTTTCCCAAGCATCGAGCAAATAGCTGGCATTATTATCCCACCAAATCTGCCCACACAGCTCGCCATGCCATTTCCAGTTGCTCTACACTTTGTTGGGTACAGCTCGCTTGTATATTGATAATTCAAGCTAAAACTGAGGTTAAAGAAGAACCTTGCAACTGACACCCAAAATATAAACCCAGGCCATGCTAAAGCGCTTGAAAAAATGCAACCCACAGTCCCCATCAGAAGCGCGAATCCTAAACTATTCTTCCTCCCCAAAAATTTCACGTCGATTATTGTAGCGGCAACCAGGACCGTTGGAAATTCAGCAATGGTTGACAAGATAATCTGCCCTAATGACGAAGTGTCGTCTTGATGCTGGCGAAGTGCCGACATCGTTGTAGGAAGTATATATTGGATCCCGAAGAACGTCATAGTTAGGACGAACCAGTTCAGCCAGACGAGAGGAGTAATTCTAATGTAAACCCCATCGAACAGCTGTTTTACATTCTCGAAAGACAGCGCACTCGCTTCCTCCTGTTGTTCGCGCAATAAATCTTTCGTGTGGACTTCCACGATCTCTTGTTTCTCTTCTGCTGTGAGTCTGAGCCCTTCTCTTGATTTATTGTTACATAAGTACATTTTTTCTAAAATTCTGAAAGCGTTTTCTGAATTTCCAAGAATAAGCTCGTGACGAGGCGACTCATCCAGAAAAATCATGAAGCAAATGAAAGAAATTATTGCAGGCACTGTAGTGATGAGAAGAAGTGCAGTGGTGTTTCCGCTGGTTAAGCTATCGAGGGTTAGATAGGCGACAACACAGGCAGTCAGCTCTCCCAGAGTATAGAAAGCACCAATAAGGGCCATGTAGCGACCTCGAACATTGGCTGGTGTGACTTCGGAGAGGACTGTAAATGACAGAGGAGAATAAAAGCCGATCACGACTCCGAGGAGTCCACGGCAGATAATGAATCCGATTAAATTTGACAGGAAGGCTGATAAACCCCCAAAGATTGTTAGCAAAACTGTAGAGGCAATTAGTGGTCTTCGGCGACCGTATTTATCTGCGATTTGACCTGTGAAAAGAGCTCCGATGAGACATCCAACGTATACGGCTGTTCCTAGAGCTGTTTCGACATTTATGCCGCTGTTTGCATATCTGATGGAATAAATAGGCACGACGAAGGAGAGTACCATTGACTCGGATCCGTCTGCAAGTCCTAAAAGTCCTAATAATAATATCATGAAATTTTAGAGGTTAGGTGGACTGCTTTTTAAGGTAGATTACCAAAAACAAGGAAATATCTGACATGATAGTAACCGAACCCTATGCGATTGAGGATATCATCAAAAGTGCGCATTTTTAAAGAGGGCTTATCTTCTGCCTCGATTTCGCTGATTTGGTTTTCCTGTTATAGGGATCACAGGAAATGATTGTGATTTTACAAATATAATACATCGTTCTTCTCGACGTCAAAGGGTTGCATGCTTCTTTCTTGTGGGAGCTTTGATATTGGAGTGTAGTTGTTTGAGATCTGTTTGGTTTGAAGCTGTTCGACAAAAATTCCTCAGAAAAGAAGAGGAAAATGCTTACTTTAACTCCGAAGAGATTTTTCTTTGCTGGATAGATTCAAATATTTTATTTGCTTTTCCACCTTGAAAATCCAACACATTTTATGATGCCAGAAAATAACCTTATATGAATTTTACGTTAGCATTTGACAGTGCAGCAGAAGAAACTCCTTTTGGAAGTATTCGTGCTTTAAATAATAATTACAATGGCTTCAACACAAAGCTAATGATCACTTCAGCCAAAAGCCTTTCCATTAGTATATAATCTCTGAGAATTTGTATAAGATACAACGTTACCAAGAAATTAGAAGTGGTCCATTCTAATATATTTGTAGATAACGTGGATTTTTTCATGGTAGTGAAACTACAGGGAGAGAATCCTTTTGTTGACTGAAATAAAGTAGCACAAAGTATTACTTAGCATTGGTATTGGTCTGGTAATTAAATACTCAAATATAGGAGTTAAACTTTGTGACTCGCATATAGTAATCCCAAGTGCTTGATCTTGATATTATTTAGGATCTAGAGTATTTAACTATTTGTATACATTAGAGCTCAATACTGCTCAAATACTGTGGGGGTAGGTTCTCTAAAAATCAATTTTATTAGTTCAAAACCTCTTAGTGTATGTGTATTAATTAAAACTAAATCCATCGATTGTTGCATCTATAATTGTTACAGAACCCATCATAACAGCAAATTATTTTTTCAGAGCACATCATTACGCAATACACAGCACAATTTGTGAGTTTGAATTAGTTATTGACATCTACCCCACGAATCTCTTTAACAACAGAGAGTATTTTACCAAAAACTTCGCAAACAATAATATTCACAACTACCAACAATAGAAAGACAGACGGATGATACCATTACCATGATAAAGTGAATCAACTAGCAGTGATTTACCTTTACAATAAATCAACTCAATATTTAATGAAATTTTCAAATTTTTATTTAATTATGATCCAATTTAAGAAATCTCAAATTTTAACTGTAACAGTCAAATCTTATTTTGTTTTATTTTATGTTGCCGTTTGCGTTGCTTTTGTTTTATCCTCCTAAATCTTAACGAATTCTCACAAAATTTATCATCAAACCTTTTCGGAGGAAGAACCAAATTTTTTTGAAATATCGCCGTGTGAACACATTATTTAGACTATTCATTCCATGATAGCAGAAACAAGTCTCATTCCTTAATCACGTTCCTGAATAAAATATACTTGTATATAACGTTATATACAACGGCGGCATAGAAAATGAATAATCCACTTATATATCTTCGTAACATTCTATTTCTTTGCAGAAATATACTAATCACCTAATATTCAAATTCGAAATTTTGAGCATTACTGCCTGTCCCGTAATCTTGCGTTTTGTTAAGATCCAACCAAGATTATGCTCACGAGACTTTAGATTATGTCTGCATAATTTAATCAGAGTCTGTCGCGTGGACTTTCTTCCGAGGGAAAGGCCCTGATGCTTCTCCAAACAGACCCAAATCAATAAACGGATCCAAATAATCCGGCGACCGATTCAGCTCAAAATCCGTGGGACGTTTCTGATAGGCATAATTGCTCTTACCAACCGGCAGACTATTATTCTTCGGCTTCGCTCTAGCCTCTAGTTCAAAATCATCCATTTCGCTGCTGTCCTCATCGTCGCTCTTATCAGCAGCGAAATGCCATAACCTCGACGCCGAGAACTCCTTGCGATTTCTCTCCTATTATATAGCACACACATTAAAGCTTCTGCCGCATGAAAGTGCTGGGGTACCTGCTCCAGTAAGACGAGAAGTCTGCCGTTCTGCACAGGAGTCAAAACATTTCTAAAATCGTCGACTATGGATTGAATGGAGTGCGATTGTTTCAAAATTTCTTTCCTAGTCTGGTCTAAGTTCTGGATCAGCCTGTAAAGCAATTAATTAACAAGGATATCAGGGGATGGTGAGGTACTGGTCCATTTTTGTTTTCTCTTGGTTGAGTCTTTTTTTGTATTTCAATACGCTCTTTTTTTGATTCTCTGTTAAGCCGATAGCTGGTGCGATTTTCATCCAAATATGACTGGAAGTTTCTCATTAGCCGGGGTATAATAGGCTGGGGTATTACCTTGGGCGAGAAGTCATTTCATAGTCATCGCCAAGGAACGAGTCTCTTTTCGAGAAGAAAAAATCTTTTTCTGAGAAGAAAGGGGAGTGATTCCTGAATCGAAAACATTGTAGTTACCCTCTTTTGCTGCCCAAAGCATGTATTTTATATGAACAGGCATTAACTGGTCAATGATTTGCTTGTAGAAGAAATCTAGCATATTGAGTCTTTCACTTCCGGTTGCACCGAGTCGAAGCTAAAAATAACATCGGTAAATTTTAATTTGAACAAGATTCTTTTAACCCGAAGCGAGTCGATTAACAGATTGACTTCTGACTCATCAGCGTCATTATTCAGCGCTCTTTCAAGCTTGTCATACAATTGTTGTTTAGCATTCGCCAGATTATTCAGCTGGAAAAATTAGAAGCTATAGCCTGAATGAAGCCTGTATTTGTTACTAGTTTGGATTGAACGCTTTCGTTTTGAGCGTTAAGATTGTTTTGCTCAATTTGCTTCTTGGCGGCCTCAAGCTCTTGTGTGAGTTTTTCCACTTTTTTCTCAAGCAAGTCAATGTAAATTTTCTTTCTAATGCGACTGTTTCTTGCTGATTCCCTGTTGCGTGCCTGTTTTTCATTCGATTTTTCTCCTCCTAGCAAGCGTTACAGCACCTCCTTTCAACAATAATATACCGAGTCCGTCTTCGTTGTCTTTGTCTTGCTGCTTGCTCTTTTTGGAGCCGATTTTGTAAGGATGCACTGACATTTCTATATTATTTTTGAAAAGATCGTCCGACGCTTCGAGTTTGCTTGAAAAAAATCGCCTGATGAGCTTCATTCATTAAATGGAAAATTACTCGTCTGGGTCGCCAAGTCCCTCACTGATCAAGTTATTAATCTTATTGATGTAGAGGTTCTTGCTGTTTGTTTTGTGTTGCTGGTCCAGCTCCGATACATTGCTGGCGACTTCTCCCTTCTTTCTTCGTTTTCTTTTCTTCTTCTCGGTTTTACCGTCTTCTCCTTCGTCCATATTTTCTATTTTGATCTTTTGCTTTCCTGAGGACTTTTTCTTGCCAGGGCGTGGGTCCTAGAGGAGGTTTAAGGTGAGTTATCCGACGGAAATTGTTGGTCTCACCTGGGCGCTCGCAGAAACTTCCTCAACTCCCTGGTTCTGCTGGGAGGAGCTGGTTCCAGCGAACAAGTCCCTTGCTGAGGACACGTTTTGGGCCTGCGTTTCCCGTTGGCTAGAGGAGAAATGAGCGTTATGGCACATTTTTGAATAATTTTTACGCGGGGTCATCCTCGGCACGAACTCGCTGGCAACTGCTGAGGAAGTTCATGAAAAAATCGTTTTTCACGATGGATCCCAAGGGTTCTTCCACGAGTTTGCCGGCTTCGCCGGTGTTTTCTAATGCTTTGTCGGAGTTTCCGAAACCTGATAGCATATTGATTAAGAGTAACTAATTTTCTTAAAGCCAATTAAATCTGCAAGTAGCTTTCGCACCAGTTTTAAAAAATGGGAAAAATCCAAAAGGAGGCAGACTGAGGCTTTTTCTTCTAAAAATTAGCGTCAAACTAGGCCTGCCTAAGGACGTTAAGCATTCGATGAGTTAAGTATTAGCGTTAGGATCGAAAATGATGATGAAAACCGTAAATCTAGGTGCATTTTTTAGAGAAATTCGCAGCTGGGAATAGTCCAACGACAGTTTTGGCAAGGACTTGCCACTTTAAATAAGGAATGTGCTGGTTATTGATCGAAAATTTTAAAATTGGAATCTCCTATTATTAGTCAGTAAGGTAGAGACCAATGTTTCAGAAGCTTAGTTAGGTGCCACTCATGGGTTCGTTTTTTTAGACTAGCACAAATGGATGTTGTGAAAGCTTTCATGGAAAGAAAATTTGGAATTAGAACGCTTAATCTTACTCCTTAGCCAAAGATGTGAAAAGCAAGGAAGAACCAAGAAAATACTGGCTAAGCTTTCATATGTAGGCTGTAGGCTCTCAACCATAATCAAGAGTACGCGCATATAATTTTTTTTGATAGGAAAAACCGCATTTAGATATGCTCTGATTCCGGGTTTTTCTTCAGGAATCACAGTTAAAACTCATTGGAACTAATTACAGAAAAGATTTGTGGGTTTTTTTAAAATTATGCGCTCATGATATGATATGGAGTTGAAGTGATGTAGCTAACTGCCAAACATACAGAACGTTTTTTCATAGCAATTACTCGATGTAGCCATTATATCAAATTTTACAAAGGTTTGTTGATTTAGACCTACTATCACTTCAGTATGAAGAAACCTCCTTTACTTTGTTTCGGTATCGCTTGTAAGGGGGATATTACAACCCAAAATAGTGTATTAATGATGTTTAGAATACAACCCAATTAAATGCTTTCTTTCTAAAGCTTCTGACATTCCGAAGATGTCGTCAAGGTCTCGAAAGCATCAGCGATAACACTGCAAATTCCAAACCAAAAAAAAAATAAAAAATGAAAACCTGAAAAGCAAATAATAATTTCACATGACCTTTTAATTTCAAAATCTGAACAAACAGAATTAATTTAATTAATAGATAAATCCCGTTTTGAAACTACTTTCATCACATGATTCAAAATGAAAACTGCGCTGGATGGAACTCGAACCCACCAGACTGAGAATTTTATAATGGATACTACCTATTTCCATTGATTTTCATAATTGTTTTCGACCTAAAGAGTCTGCTGTCTAGGTTTTAAATTAATATAACTCCTCTAGCTTTAGTCCAGGTATTCCAACAGAATCTAATAGACAGTACGAGTAGGCAGAGTTCGGATAATAATTATTCTCCCACATCCGACCGGCTGCACAAAAAATTAAATTGATTAAAACTCAAGAATTATCACAAGTGGAAAAAAAGGCTCATAAAGCTTACGAAAGGTTTTTTTACTACTTTATTATTGAAAAAACTGAAAGGAAGTAATGGAAGAACAGACACTTACCGAACATTTCGGAAAGATATTGATCCTTGGAGACTCTGGCGTCGGCAAAACATCCATTTTAGTTCGCTATTGTGACAATATATTTAACGACTCTCAGATCACGACAATCGGCATTGATTACAAGAAGAAAACGTTCGAATTTGATAACAAGAGACTCAAACTAGATATTTGGGACACTGCAGGACATGAGAGATACAGATCCATAGCCGAATCTTTTTATAAAGGAGCCCATGGTGTGATTTTGGCTTATTCCTGCGATCTTAGGACATCGTTTAAGAATGTGAGCAAGTGGATGGAGCAGTTAGACAAGCACGCAGCCAGCGATATTTACAAGGTCATTGTGGCAAATAAAAATGATCTGGTGGATCGTACTGTAACTTTTGAGGAAGGGAAAAAACTCGCGGATGAGTATGGTGTGAAATTCTTTGAAACGAGTGCGAAAACCGACAATAATATTGGTGAGTTGTTTGATACCGTGGCAAGAGATGTGATCAAATTCTGTCCAACTGTTAAGAAGAGAAAGCTGACGATTAGAAATACATTTAATTCTGTGCCTGAGGAAGAGCCAATTTCGAAGTGCTGCTAAAAAATGAGCTCATTGGACATTTCTGTAGAGGGAATGAGTTGAGGATTTTTTGCTTTAGTGAGGCAACGAAGATATAAAGTATCAATCGTTATTTATTTATCTCAAACTGTATGTATTTCAAAACAATTAGTTTTGTAATGTAAAGGTCTTTGTCAATTCCTCTATAATAGGAAATATTGTATTGAAATTGTTGAATCATAATTTTCTTCATAACTATAGAAGAGGAAGATGCTGGTCTATTTTTATTTTTCATTCAAGTTCCAGCCCACAAAATAACAACAACAAAAAAATCAATAGTGCATTAAAAAGTTGAAAAAACCAGCTGACATTTATCTTCGACGATAGATGAAAATTTGAGTTAAAACATCTCTGATATAAACTAATGCCTTAGTCATAATAATAATATATTGGATCTTACCTTTATGGTGAAGACGCATAATTTAAATGATATATATTTTTTTTGAAAATGATTATTTCGAGAAAAAGAAATATGTTCAAGGTCACTAAATGAGTAGCTATTTCGTCCATACCATTATTGAGTCAAGAAAGCTATATTTGCAATTTCTCAAAACTTCCGAATTCATAATATAAGAAATATAACGATTGCATCTATTGTTTCCCGTTGTTCTCGGGAACCAAAGAAAATTACAAAAGATAACCAAAGTTTAATGAATCAAAATGAAAGAGGATTCGAAAAGCTAACAAAAGAACCGCTAGCCTTTCTTATTTGAAAAATATACTACACATGAGAGAATTATAACCACGTACTCTTTTGTAAGACTCGTACTTTCACATATAAATGTGAC
>ENA-UOTZ01000048-UOTZ01000048.1-compost-metagenome-genome-assembly--contig:-NODE-48-length-78845-cov-7.664216_pt1 | contig 78845 bp, 43 predicted proteins | sample MGYA00238144_ERZ746983 | MGnify/ENA primary metagenome ERZ746983 (study PRJEB28759, sample SAMN06268863) | compost metagenome | isolation source: single cell | place: USA: California, Emeryville, Joint...
AAATGCATTCAGAAACATTTAGATCAATTGCGAATGCCGATAAAATGTATGTTCCCAGACTGTATATACGAGCTAACGCGAGCTGAAATGATCAAATACGCAGCCAATCCTCAAGAGGTTATCACGTATCTCGATTATCACCTTCCAGAGGCGATAAAAAGCCGACACGATAAAGTCGTACGCTGCTTTAATAAAGGCTGTCCAGCGATGATCAACATTGCGAAATGCAGGGAGAAAAATACTATTGCGTGCCAAAATTGCAAAATGAAATGCTGTCTCACGTGCCGCAGGCGGTTTGCACAGGGACATAACTGCGAGGGAAGGAGACCTGCTCGAGCGAAGACAGTGATGGCGAAGAAAGTAACCAATTGATTAATACCAATTCAACTAAGCTTTAATCATGTAAGAACTCACAAAATAATAACTTGTAATGTCATGCTCCAAAGTTTAATAAGGTATTTTAAATGGAATATCTATTGTAAGAATCGTGCAGTAATAATTATTTAAGTGGAGCAGGCTTTTAATGAACTAAATTGTTAGCGTCACTATCTATATTCTATACTGTGAACGTATAAGCTACTGAAAGAACCTACTCGTTGTCTTGTGAAACAAACTTTGTTTCTCTGGAAATTTGTGCATTTTTTGATTGTATTAACGATAGGAAGATTAACTTGTTTGTATTACTAATCTTAGCAACGAAGAAAGAAGCGAATTAATTGATTGATGGATTGTTAAATGATATTTCAAACCATTGATGAATAGAACTTTGAAATAAATCAGTAGAATTGACATCAGAGCCAGACTGTAACAGTTAAAACAAAAAAAAAAGATGACTATATATATGTTTTGATTTGTAAAAAAAATTTTTAGAGATATTTATTAAGATATAATACTGCTAGGAACACGAAATTGCAGTGTCGTATAAAAAGTCTGTTTTACTTTGTTAACATCGTAACATCGTACATTCAACACGTTTTCGTTGGTTTTGAATCCAACGACAAGCCAGTCTTTTTACTTTTGTCGTTTTCGATGCATGGGAGACTTCTTCGAAAAGTTTCCCATGAGCCGAGGAGTCGTGTCTCTCACACTATCCTCCTCATCTTCCGTGAGGACCACGTTCTCAGGGTCATCGCTCTTATCGCAGTCCTCGAAAGCTTCTTGAGCTCTCTGATTGTAAAAATCGGTAAATGAGTTCAGCTTCTCCTCGATCACAGGGGAGCCGAGAAGCTTCGTTTCGAACATCCGGATTGCCGGCATTGTTCCGGTTCCGTTATCGGACACCTCATAGTCAGATTGATTCAACGCTGGGTTTTCAGGCAATGCAATGCGATGATAGCTTTTTGCCCCTGGAGTGCAGCTTGTTGCCCTAGGCATCTTACTGCTAACTTCAAGTTTAAGAGACTGGTCCCTTCTCTTCCTTTCTTGCTTGCATAATTTCTGGAAGCGCTGGAATACTGGTCTCACGTCATTCTTTGTTGAGAGCCTCAGGAGGAATGGGATCAGCTTCAAGAGCTCATGGTCTTGCAAATCTCCTTGGAAAGGCATGATGGGAACTGCGTTCAGCGCATTTGAATTGACTTGCTTGATCGAATCCTAATTAGGCCAAATATTAATACTCTTCTCAGATATGGATGCTTACATCAAGGAAAACTATGTTCTCCAAAGGCTCACCGACGTTCTTCATGCTCTTAAGCCAAGTCCCATCGCTCAGCTGGACACAGTGATCTCTGTGAAATACCTTTTCGAACACTGGCAAAATTCCAAGGACTCTGAGGACACCGATAGCATACTCTTCCAAGCTTGTTGTGTAGAGCATCAAGCGGTAGTGCTTGCTCACTTCATAGAGGAATTTTTCAAGGCCTGGCCTTTTGACCACGGTAAATTGATACTTAGCTCCTTTTATCTTCAACTATAGAAAAAGAAAAGTGAAAAATTAACTTGAGAGCAGATTGAATAAGTTACTGGGCAATATAAGCCTTTGGCCGGGGTCTCTCCTTGCTTGAAATTACACATTAAAGTGTGGTCTAAATCCAAAACGAGGACTTTTTCTCGATTATCCTGTAAATTAGAATAAATTTGTGCCATTTCGAGAGTATTATTACTTTAGAGCTAGCCTTAGGAGTAAGGGCTTGGTTTTTCAGAGTCGAGACGTAAAGCGAAGGTTTTCCATTTCTTGGAGAACAGGTTAGGAGGGGTAAAATTGATGTGACTACCTTGCATCAGCAGAAAAGACTTTTTTGAAGGAGAGCTCTTGCTTGTATTGAGTATTGACGGGGTTGCTTCCTTCAGCTTCAGCCATTGGTAGCGAATTTTGTCTTTGATGTTTCATATTAAATAAGGTGAAAGGCTAAGCCGTCGTAGTTGGTCGGGTATCTGGATCTTATTATAATTTAAAAACGAACATTTCTGAATTAGAATCAGGCGGGTGCGCTGATGTGATTTTAATGAGCAGATTAATTTGATTTACAGTGAGACCAGTTAATTTTGAGCAAGCGCCTTTAAAAGGTATAAAATTAAGGGTGTTAGACTTTCTTTAGAAAAATTTGAAAATTCTATATAGTAATAGGTCTAAGGACTCGCGGAGCATAGAATCAAATGAGTTAGGAGAGGATCATCGCATTTGTGTGGGCAAGCTTTCAAGGTTAGCTGGTTAGATTTTTACAATGTCGACATGAGTTGACATTAAATTTCGAAAAACGAACCAAATTCTACTTAGAGAGAAATTATATTAAAAGTAATGAAGCCATGGAGTTGAGTTTCCATTTTTCTAATGCCCAATGCTTAGAATATCATTTTAGCTTTATTTAAGACGCGATTGCTGTTTGAAACAGTAATTGATTGAGTCCGTGCTTGTCGCAAAGACTGAGACGGCAATAGAATTGGTTGTTGGCACGAGCGTGACTTAGGAAATAAATATTTGGCAATAAAGTGCTTTAGTCTATAATTTTCTTTGAAAACTATATATTCAGCTAGGACTCGTAGAAAGACGACATGAATTTTCGTTTGAGTGATTGTTAGATCATTCGATACTTCAATTTGACTGACTTTGTAATTTATCACCTTTAGAAACCATGATTTAAAGAAGAGAGCTATTTAACTACTAACTATTGTTCATGGTCCAAAACTAACTAAGGTTCTTTTTTGAAACTTACTATATAGAATTCAACAGAAGCAGGTGGCTCCTCTTGAAGCTGCTGCTTTGAGATTTCAGGACAGAACAGGATTAATATACTGGAATCAATTACTGGAAATTTCGACTCAAGATAGTTCTAATATAAGCAATTGATAAAAAAAGTACATTTTTGAAGATTGCTCTTAAAATGATTCCACAAGTTTGAATATGAAGAGAATGGCTATTTCACTATTAACTGATCCTGTCTTGGTTTCGTTGCTCTATTTTAATTCGGTATCCGAGACCTAACTCCAATGGACCAAAGAAGAAATCCGTTAAGAAATAAACAACAACTGCATTGCTTTCAAGGCTCCTTTGGAGGCAACATGATTATGTTTTTCTTCTGTGATTATGCTTTTCTCCTTCTGAGCATTTCTATTAAGGTCCATACGAAGAATTACTCGATAGTGCCAGTCAAGCTCGGTTGAGATGTCATTTTATGCTGTAAATGCAGGAGTTCATGAGAAATACTACTCACGCTGGGCAATAATTTGAACTTAACTCTATTTATAATGGAGTTTGCTCTTTTAATTAAGCTCCATATTTCTGAGTTAAGTTGATTAAATTGTGAAATCATATTTGGATAAAATTTCAAATTCAAGGAACCTGCTTGGTTGTTTGAAGAAAGCGTTGGCTTTTGTAAGGATAAAAAGGAGTATAGTTCTGAAGTCTATTTGTTAGAGTGCAGAATGGCCGGTGATGTTTGGAGGTATTTTGTTTGGTAAAGGCTATTTATCAGGTAGGAATTTTTTTGGAATTCTCATCTGGGTGGATTATAGAGAAACATAATTGCACGTGACTTCTTAAGCAATCTTACAAGGTAGGATCCTGACAACAAAGTTCTGAGAGTGAAGCTTCGAGGAAGAAAGGGGACCGTGATACCTTGATAATATAGATATTGCCTGCAACAAGAGCCTCCATCTACTGAGAATAAGATTGTTTCAAAATAGACATACTCAATCACCCTTTGCTACGTTTTTTTTTTTTGGAAGATGAAAATCCAACGTTCGACATCTTCCATTTTAGGCTTGAAGACCAGGAACCTAAACAGGACATAGAAATTCCCGTGGCCCATGGTATAACAAAATCTCTCTTTGCAGTCCAGAATTCGTAAAATAGTCACAGAGAATACTTCAAAAACCGCATTAAATTAAAAACACCCGTAAAATAATGTAGATGACGTCAATTCGTGTGTTCTAATTCCGTAAAATATTGCCTTTGCATCAGAAGGATCTCCTCAAAGATTATTTTCAAATGCACTTTCAGGTTGAAATGCAAACAACGTATCCACTTCTTTCCTTATTGAGTTCGAATTATCTCTGATGTTGGAATCATGCAAATAATTTGAAAAAACACTCGCTGAGGAGCATTAACCTGGCGAAGGAGAGTTCCAGCGCCCGATAACTACAAACGAGGTATCTTTAATGTATAAAGTCTATATCCGCATACAAATACTCGAATTTAGTCCATATCACTTAATCGAAAATCATCAAACTATATTTGAGCTTCAAATCATCCTTACGTTGTATAATTGGAGAATAGAACAGCGAAACCAGCAATCGACTGATTCAGCATTTGAAACTATTAATGGTGGACTAATGGCTTTTGCTTTAATTAGAATATTGAGGAAACATTTTGGATGTACTTAATTCAAATCAATTTTAAAGAGTTAAAATCTTAGAGTTTAAAAGTTTAGAAACAAGTAAGACATATCTCAAAAAATGAGTGTCGGAAGACAGTCATATCTTCCGGCTGAGTAGAGTATCATTTATTATTATCCTGGTTAATGAAACAGATATTACATAACGATGTAAAAAAATTATTCAAAAAGTTTTCTTCACAAATCATCTTTTCACATCGTCTCTCTGAGAAACTCGATATCTTGTACAGAAAAAAAATGCAAGATGCTCAGAGGATTGAATGGCAATTCTATCTTCGGGCTTATTTGCATGTTAAATAAAAGCGCGTTAAAATTCGCAACATTTTGTTGAGCTTTCTGAATGGTAAGTAGTACCATTTCATTTACTCCTTTAGACTTGCAAACTTTGCAAGCACGACAGCATCTGTCTACAAAAACTCCTCGCTTGTGGTTATAATAGTCAAACACTTCTGGAACCAAGCTCAACACCAGATAATTGTCGAAGGTTTTGATACCTTCGCGAAATTCGTAGTCTTGAGCCTTGAATAAGAAGAGAAAGGTTATCACCATCCCACGATTCACGAAAAATATCATCTTTTTTAATAATCTACCCATGACTTGAAGTGCAGAAGTCTCCTTTGAAATGAATTTATTACTTAACTCCATCTCTTCTTCCATAAGAGCCTCCCAGAAGCCATCATATGTAAATACTGCATCCCAGCTTTTCTTGGTTATCTTCGAAATTTTTTTATTCTGAGAGCAGCAGAGGTCTCTTGCGAAGCCTCTCCAAACAGCATCAATTCGATCTCGAATGAAGACTTTCAATTCCTCTTCATTCGCTATGGAGGCTTCGAGTATTTGGCCCTGCTTTTTCAAGATTTCAACGGTGCTTTCGAGGAAGCTGTCAACAAAAAGGCTTCTTTTTGTCTGGAGTAATTTTAGGAAAGACGGGGCAAGTCTCCTGCAAAATTTCAGGGAGTCCTTTGAATAGAAGGACTCAGCTTTGGTGACCTTTTTTGAGCTAAGATCTGAGATTAAACTTGTTGCTTGTTCATAGTCTTGAGAGCTGGGCGTCCCGGTGGATTCCAATTCCATAAAATTTGAGGATGAAATTTTAGAAGAAAAGGAATCTGGAGGAAGTTCTCCCATATCTTGCTTCTTCTTGCTCTCAAAGAGGATCCAGGGTTTATCTGGATGAGTTTCTTGGGTCAGTCCATTAGAGTTCATTTACAAAATTAAGAAATCTTTTACAATCTGTAAAACTTTTGTACAATTTATATAAAAAGATTTCTTGCACCTACCTGCAGTATTATTGAGTGAATCAGAAAAAATCGAATTATTCAAATAATTCAGGAATACATGAGATCGAACTGGAAAAGCACGAGGGTGCATACATAAATTAATTCTATTAATTTCAGCCAAGAACTCATTGCGAAGCGTTTTATTGTCAATTTAAATTCTAAGTTTCTATAACTAATACATGAATTGATCGAAAATCGAATTCGAAGGATTTTTATCAGCGTCTATACCGAACAGCTGATAAACTCCTATCATATTCTCAAAACAGATGCGATATTTAGGCAACCAGTCATCCCAGCCAACCAAGACTTCGATCCGATATCATGCAGCTTTTGGGCTTCCTCGTTTTATAATGGAATTTGTTTTCTCAACTATTATGGAATTAGATTATTAGAAAGTTTCTGAAAGCACATCGCAAGCAATAAAAATTTATTTATGGAGCTTCTAAAATCTTAGAATTATTTAAAGTTTAATAAAATTTATTATTCAGAACCCAGAAGCGTTGTGAGTTTCGATTTCCCAATCGACTACAAAGAAAGTTTAAGAACCCTTACCCCTCATTTGCATCGCGTTCTATCAAGATTCTATGAATAGAGATTTTCGTGATCTCAAAGAGCACTTGGAAAAACGAAAATTTATGGTTTTTTCGAATAAATAGGTTCGCGTCTTTGGCCTTTTCTAAACTAGTATATCTGAACGATAGGATAGAGCGTTACCCAATGAAATTTTACGATGCTTGCTAACCTCTCTTTTCCATGTTTGGGTGTGTCTCAGGAAGAATTTGTTCTATTTAGAAGTATCACTTTTGATTAAATACGAAGATATCAATTTCTAAACAATACTTAAACTTTCTTCCTATTCCCAAATACTTGAGCGCAAATAAAAAAGAAGCAACAATAAAGCTGTCGAAGGTAGCCTTCAACAGCTTCTCTGGTCTCGCATGTAATACTAATGTTGAATGTGATTATTTTAAAAAAAGGTATTTTATTAAAAAAGTGATAGCATTATATTTTAGCTGGACTTTCACATCGTCTCTCTGAGAAACACGACGTCTTGTAAAGCAAAAAATTGCAGAATGCCCAGAGGATTGAACGTTTCTTCTAACCCCAGTTTCACCTGCAGATTAAATAATAAGGATTTAAAATCCTCAGCACTTTTTTGAGCTTTTTGAATGGTAAGGAGTGCCATTTCATTTATTCCTTTAGACTTGCAAACTTTGCAAGCGCCACAGCATCTGTCTACAAAGACCCCTCGCTTGTGGTTATAAAAGTCAAACACCTCTGGAACCAAGCTCAACACCAGATAATTATCGAAAGTTTTGATGCTGTCTCGAAACTCGCAGTCTTGAGCTTTGAACAAGAAGAGGAAGGTGATCACCATCCCACGGTTCACGAAAAATATCATCTTTTTCAATAGTTTGACCATGACTTGTATCGCAGAAGTCTCCTTCGAAATGAATTTATTACTTAACTCCATCTCTTCTTCCATAAGAGCCTCCCAGAAGCCATCATAGGTAAATACTGCATCCCAGCTCTTCTTGGTTATCTTCGAAATTTTCCTGTTTTGAGAGCAGCAGAGGTCTCTTGCGAAGCCTCTCCAAACAGCATCAATTCGATCTCGAATGAAGACTTTCAATTCCTCTTCATTCGCTATGGAGGCTTCGAGTATTTGGCCCTGCTTTTTCAAGATTTCAACGGTGCTTTCGAGGAAGCTGTCAACAAAAAGGCTTCTTTTTGTCTGGAGTAATTTTAGGAAAGACGGGGCAAGTCTCCTGCAAAATTTCAGGGAGTCTTTCGAATACAAGGACTCAGCTTTGGTGACCTTTTTTGAGCTAAGATCTGAGATTAAGCTTGTTGCTTGCTCATAATCTTGAGAGCTGGGCGTCCCGGTGGATTCCAATTCCATAAAATTTGAAGGTAGCTTCTGAAACGACAAGGAACCTGAAGGGAGCTCTCTTATCTCTCGCGATTTATCGCTATCAAGAAAGATCCAAGGTTTCTCCTGGAACATAAAAACCCCACTCGAGTACATTTTGCAGACCAAATTTTTTTAAAAATGATTATTGAGCTTTTGTAAATTTGTATTTCAAATGGGCACTGTAGCCTCAGCATATTTGCTTAAATTATAAAAATCCCTCATTTATAGAAATTTCTGATACGCAGAACCTCACTGACGCTACATTTAGATAAATTAATACAATAAATTCGAGCCAATAAATCGCATAATCTCAATTTATTGCCAAATTCAAACTGCAAACCAGTACTTGATGTCCAAATAAACAAAATTGGAAGAATTTTATGCAAGTTGGATCGCAACTCTGGTAAATTTCATCAAGCAAAGAAACGCAGATAGTTTGCAATGGCAGTTTAAGACTATTTCGGCTCAGTATATTCATGGCATATCAACGTTTCTTCAGCGCGAAGAACGATGAATTTTTTGAAGTAACTATCAGGAATAGCGAAAAACTGGTTTCAAAATACGTCAGAAACGATAAAATTTTATTTCTGGTCTTGAATTAACAAAAAATGCTTTAAAAATTTATTGCTGAAGAAACTTTTCACGGGTTGAGCTACAATTGTTCTGACGAGTACAAAATAAAAATGTCAAACCCCCAAACTTGAATCATTTTAAATTAGCAAGGATAGCTCCTTTTTCAAAGGATCTCTCTCTTTTTTTTCATAACCTCCTAGGAAAAACCTCTTTCCCGAACTGCAATCGGCCTCTAATACAAAATGTAAGGCATTTGCCCGTGGTTACTGACACTAGAATTGAATTTGATTGTTTGCTTGAAAACGAGGGGAGGTGGAGATAGTCACCGAGCATTGTTATCAATCGGCAGAATTCCTGTGATACGGAAAATCTGGATTCTGGTTCTAATTTAATTCAAGAAGTAAAAGTACATCAAAAGGCTCAAGGATGGCTAAAGTCTCGAGGTTACACAGACCATTTTGATTAGATGATCATTTATCGTATAAAAGAAATCGATGAAAATGAATGGCTTCCTGAGAACAAACTCGTAATTATTTAAATTCTGATTTGAGACAAATTCTGAGCAACAATCCAAAAGAAAGAATTAATGATTTCATCTAAGAGGTTAAGATGCTCCTGCCCCTTTATTGCGCGAGATAAGCCATTAATTTTACTGTACAGGTTGAGTACTATTTGTGATGAAGTTAGATAGTCTTAATCTCCTTCAACTCGTGGTATATCAACAATCTTTTGGTACTCGACAGCGAGAGAGTTTGTTAGCATAGAATGAATATGAAGGAATCCTATCATAAACAAAACGTGTTTACGAGTTCTTTTTGCTTTTAAATTTTATTTTCATTTCTTAAGTTTCTGAATCCGAAATTCATAGCTATTTCTTTTCTTTTGTTTCTCTTTTCGTTTTTTATTTTTAACCTCACCGTATCACGACCTTTGGTTCTCTTGAGCGATCACAAATTGATTTCATCCTTTGATTGGAATGAGAAGGAAAATATCAATGCCATTCTGCGCCTTCATTTGAGATTATTTACTTCTAATCAGCTGAATAAGTTATGTCGTTTTTTGCTCTCATTGAACGCTGATCTTTTTGAATTTACCAATGGATTGTGCGAAGTTAGAGTTTTTATTCCTGATCCCATATTTTGTTTGCTATGTTCGCTTTGAGTATTGACTCAAAAAATCAAATCCTTAATCCTAAATTACCCTTGTTCTAAGTTAGAAAGCTGGCCTTTAGATATTCAGAGATTACATAAGCAAGTAAATTTTCACGGAGAATGGCTTGCGAAAGATAAATTAACTCAAAATTTACCGAAACTTTGTTGAAATCAAAGTAATGCTTTTCGATATACCTCATTAACAGACTACTTACTACTGATGCCATGAATCTAGTAATAGAGCTCTCTAATTCTATTGGCTCCTCGCGAAATGGGTACTTCAAAGGCAAAGGATTTCAAGGCTAGCCGCCTTCAGCGACTTAGATTCAATCTCAGTTTAAAATTTTAATCGCAATTAATCAGAAATTCGAAACAGAATTTTTAACAAAGGAATCTGCTCCTAAAACACATACTTCCTTCAGAAGACATACGTAATTACTTTTTATTTGCAGAAATTTCAATTGAAAAACTACACTGCGCAGCATTTTCCCATCAACATAATGAGTAATCGAAAATCATCTTGCTTTTCTTCAAAAAAATTAAATTACAAACTGGTTATCGTCTAAAAATACGAAGGCCGAAGCTTTAGAGTGTCTCAGCAGTACTGATAACGGATTGGAAAATATCAAGAAGTTCGAAAATCAAACCGATTCTGATTTTGAAATACTGATGAAAGCTAGTTCTCCTCTTAAAAAACTAATTAGAATTTCTTTAGATGTAAATTGATATCCGTTGGGAGAATACTGAATCAATATCCAGATAATCTTTAAAAGTCAGTGTGACCCTCACCAAATAAAAGAATATTTTTCAGCTTTCCGCCTTGTCGCAATCCTCAAGCCCTCCTCCATAAGTCATACACCACTCGTTTCTTCTAATACCACAATTGCTTTTAGGTTTCGTCTTGCCGCGCAGAATAAAATGTCCGCGCTTTCAACATATCGGCCTATATCGCGTTTAGAGAACGCGAAAAAACTCACGCCTGTGATGCCAGCAGAGCTTCTCTCTGAGGTCAAGTCTCCCTCTCGGATCAAATTCCAAAAGCAAAGGAACCGTAATTTCGTTCTATCTGAATACATCAAAAGGAATGAATCGACTCCACGGTCAGAAACTCCAAGACCTCTCGCGCCTTCAAGGTCAGTTCAGCAGCTCAAGCTACCGGAAACAAAGCTGAGACCTACGACTACACAAACACCGAAACTTCAAAAAGGATCGATGTTCTGCACAGAGATTTGGCCAATGAGTCACTTCCACAGCTTCGTGAAGAAGACAGATGCGACGCCTACCAAAGAAGAGGTGAAAGTCTTTGTAAAAGAAAGAACGAGGGGCGTTGACCAATACAGAAAAGACCTTGATAGGATGTTCCTTGCGAAACATCCGGAATACGCGCTCGGAAGCGAGATCTGCCGCAGCTATTTCGAATCGGATTTCGATCTCTCCAAGCCGACGCAAGAACTAAGCACCGCCCCTTCGTCCGTCCGCTCGAGTCTGAGATCGAGCACCGAGGCTAAGACTACATCCTCTTCTTTAACCCACCTGGGTGATTCACCGTCGTTCCGCTTACAGCTGCCTAAAACTCTGGTTAAATCTGAAAATAACCTTACATCTTCTAGGAAACGCAGAGAAGAGTCGGAAGAAAAGCGATCTGATGACTGCAGCATCATTGAGGACCTCCCAAAAAGCGAGTATAGTGATAGCAAAAAGGTTAAGTGTGCTACTCCTCTCGGATTTCATTTAGATTTCAGCGCTTATTTCCTCCCTCCTCCTCTGAATAACAGTATTAGAGCTAAATCTATTAATTCGTTCGTCTTCAAGCGGGAATTGTCCTTGGACGAGCCTTCGAAGGAGTTTGAACTCCTGGAGGCGAGTATCAAAACTCCGAAAGAGAAAAGAAGCGTGCTCGAGAGGACGATCCGCGATCCTTTTAAAATTCAAAAGATCGTACTGATCAATAAGAAAGGAATAAGGAAAAATGTTCAGCACTGGACACCGAAGAACCATACAAGGAAGTACTTCTTTGATGAATATGAGATTGAGAGTATGAAATCCGCGCTGGCTGCACGTGGCAGAGATAAAAGAAAAAAGGATGTGATGAATAATACTGAGGCATATGGTTTGTTTTTTCGATCACCTTAATAATAGGTTATTTTGTGATGATAATGAAGATTGTTTGAATTAATGCATGTGTTATAGGTATATTGACTCTATCGATCTACATATTAAAAAGAAATTTCAATGAGTGAGAGATTTATGTATAGATGTTAACGATTGATGAGGTTAAAACTTAGCTTAACTATTCATTAAACTCCACAAATAAGCTTCTATCTGAGATTCCTTATAGATTTTCATTGAAATCATTGTCTTCAGTTTACCATGGAATTGTTTACAAATTTTAACTGATTATGGAGACTGTTCGACTTTAAATCCTTAGAACAACAATCAGTCCTTTGAATCTACAGTTTGTACTGCATTTGCCAATATTTCCTTTCTCAGAAGCCTCTCTACAAACTGATTGGCTAATCAGAAAACAAAATTCGGTTTTTTGCTCTTCTCAGTAATTTATCTTTATTTCGCAAAATATCATCACAGAGACTGGCTCCAACCATGACTCAAATCAACAACTATCTCAAAGGCAACTTCCCAGTCATGAAGGACCTCGTTGTCACGACGGTCGAGACTGAGTTTCAGCACCTTTTGCTGGCTAAAACGCTCGTGAACTTCTCTTACGTGGAAAATTCTAAAGGAAAAGACAGGTTCCCAACATGAACTATTTACCATATTTATTTAGAATAGTATTGCTGTTGAACTTCGACATTGCGAAGAGTAAGCGTTTTCTCTACGAAAACCACCCGGACCTCAAACCAGTCAATAAAGAAGTCGTAAAAGCCGATCCGCTGCACTTTGTTCTCGAATATGGATATACGCTTGAGGATATACCAGAGCTGAAGAAAAATTCCGATAACATTGAGAAGCAAATCGGTGATATCTTCAACAAAGTGCTGGAATTTTATGACAAAAGTACTTTTCAATGATACATTTCATTGACTTATCACATTATTTCATTCTCAGACGTCAAACACACAAAATACCCTCTTGTTCTTTATGTCCACGGACTGGACGTGCTCAGCTGCTATCTTAAAGAGGAGGCAATTACGAGATTCCTATTGAAACTGACTGAAGAATTAGAAAATCTGAGTAATCTTTCACTCAAAGTTCTTTTGCTTAGAAAAACCATTTAGGACTTCTTTATTTCCTTACTTGTACGTCAACATACGGTGAAAAGCTTCAGAAGGCTATTAACGCTATAACCAACTGCAAAGTGGTGCTCAGGGATTCCGCTGAGACCAAAGAACTATTGGAGGCTGTTGTTACTATGATAATTTCCAAAAAAGGTGGTTATTCATCTCATGAGGTAAAGGGAAATTGTGTGAATTGCTCCTTAATGGTTATTGTGGCTAGCATTTCAGAGTATTTATTAAGCGCACGAATTACAATGCTGTTGAGTTCCAGAAATTCAAGACAGATACAGAGGCTCCGAAGAAGGTGATTTCATTTTTTAGCTCGTGGATTTGAGGAAAAATATGATAGATTGAAAGACAAGATTTAAATAAGATGTTTGGGACTTCATTCAACATCGAGACAAGTGACAAGCAAAAAGCGATCAAGGATCAGACAACGCTTCCTTTCATGAAAATGCAAGGTATGAGATATTCAAAAGTGCCAGATAGGAGATTCTAATGCAATTTTGCTATTTTTAGATCAAAATATTGTCTGGAAAGATCATATAAAGGCAAAACAATTGGATGAGGAGCCAGAAAACAGTGATGAAGAAATTATTGATCCTGAACAAGATGAAGATGAGGATTTGGATGTATAACTCAGCGGAAATGATTTTTAATTTGTTGCCTAATGTGATCTCACTTACATTTGGGAAGAACGCTGAATGTTAGTAAATCAATAAGAGTTTAGGATGAACCTTTTGATCTGAAAAATTGAATAGATTAACTTTGTTTCCTTTGAAAATGATAGTAGATGAATTATGCCTTATTTACAACTTAACAAAAATATTTTCTAAGAATGAGAACAAATTGTTGCCAAAAGATTAGGGAAATATTTCTAGTTGGTTGATTCTTAAAGGCAGAGTCTGCTGGCTTATACAATTTAACAATAGCTCGCTTTGACTTTCTGTATGCTGAAATGCTGAGAGTGCAGAATTACCAAGATGAATTTGAAAGTTCTGTTCGAAAGGAAAGCGATATCATTCGAAATTTATATTTTTTGAAGTTCAGTATAGTAGCTATATATACATGCATAAGCTGGACTTAAAAACGGAAGTGGAGTCGTAGTATTAGTTGAAAATATCATTTTACATCGAATTAAATGTTGACACAAGCCATTGATTATTCATAGAAATTAAATGATTTTCTGCGAAGATTCGCTTAGCATTGGGTTTCACATGGATAGCCTTCTTTTACACTCGCAACTCTGTTATTTTTGCATTCTTCACACCAGTTTGTAGAATTTACAGTTTCGCAAGTCTTATTCGAAAAACAGACACATGATAATGGGTAAGTCATCGTGCAGTTCTGATTCACGTTGTTTATGTGGGGATAGGCGCAAATATGAGCTTGATATTGGTTGCAGTTTCCTTTATTGCGGCTGCGACCACTGCTTTTATTCAGTTGATTATTAACTCCATCATTTCCATTATGATTAGAACTTTCATGTTGATTGCTAATATTCGTCGTTGGATTGTGAGTGCTTCCACTGTTAATGCTAGCACTGTTTTTATTTCGACTAAGCTGGCTGCTATTGTGAGATTCTGGTAATGAATTGAGAGATGAATTTAGGTGGTGGTTCTTCAGATGACTCGCACTTCCAATTAATAAGTAAGAGAAAATGAAAGCTCCAATGAGGAGTAAACCAATTAAGTTTCGAGTCTTCATAGTGGGAGATAGCTTGCTTTTGGTCTCAAATTTGTGGGAATCCAAACAATTTGGAATCCTTGTGTTACTGTCTGAATTAAACCAAAACATTCAAAGTCAGTTGTTCCAAACAGTCAAAAAGCTGATTCATCGAAAATCTACTGAATTTGAATCCATATGTCAAAGTTTAATTTCGAAAAAGAAATTAATTCCAGCAAGCTATTTGAATAAGCTGTAAGGGGACTTCCAAGGAGCAATGAGGCCCAAGGACTCTTTGCCCTGAATTTTCAGCAATAAGCATTGGTATTCCCACAGAATTATAGATCATGTAGTAACTTTTACGAGTTTCTTCTCGAATTCACATTGAGTTTGTCTTGAAATTGAAAGGCTTTGATAATCTATAAAATGAATGAAAAAACTAATTTGATTCTCTAGAAGCTTTTTACACTCTGTGAGGAAGCTTAAATTATATTAGGTTAGGTCCTTGTTATTTGCACGATGGGTAGAAGTACATTTTCCTGTATTAATAGGCACCTTAATCAGAGAGTTCAAATGTAGTATTCAAAAATCTAATTCTCAACAATGAATTTCATGTATATTATGGTATTTAGGCCTATACTCAAAAATGGATTATATATGTATGGCATTAACGGAAAATATAAATGGCTTCATTGAGTTATCACTGTATTAAACAACTAATAAAGATGGTCATAAAATATTTCCATGAGGATTGGGAATTGTTGGTGCAATCATCTTGACTGTGAAGACTACGAAAAACGAGCACCCAGCAGTTTTCATGACTTAACAATGATGTCTTAACCTGAAGTTTTTTTTCAGGCCGTCCTTCTTTCTCGGGGCGAAGAACTTACCATCAGTGATAAAGGTTGGCTTGTATATCTCAGGAACTATTGCTTGGCGGCTCTTGGAACTTAGAGCATTCGTTATCAATGAAAGCGATAAGAGAATAGTCGCAACCAGGACTAAACCGATAAAACTCCAGGTCTTCATGACGATTGATCTGTAAAAATAAATCTATATATTATGCTATATCATTTAAGATGTCCCATCTATATTAATAGCACAATTCCTTTCGAGAATTAATGATATATACTGAATAGTACAGTTGCTTTAGACCTGAAAGGAGATTAGAGTGCAAGAAAATACTGAATATCGTGTAAATTTAAATGTTGTCCACTCTGCGATAGCTTACAACTGATCTACTTGCGTGAAGATTACTTCTCAGAATATATTAAGAAGAGTTGATTACTGTTTGTTCTAGATATTCGAATTTAATTAGTATGAGAACCCCTTGTTCCTTGATCTAATTAGTCTGCTTAAGGGACAAATTGCTCATAAAAAACAGCAGCTGCAGTCGGAGCCATAGTTATTTTTGGCTGAACTGGATTTTTTTTACAATGGCATGTGACGAATATTTCAGCTTTTCGTGACAGACTTTTTGGAATCAACATTTCCAATCAGTTAAATCAAGAAATTCGATGTCAGTGGTCACAGACAAATATAATTAAAAATCACTGTTCACGAAAAAAGGTGTTACCAGAAGACTGTTTTCCCAACTAGACAGGGATGCCTTCATATTGGGTACATTCCACTGTCAACATAAATAATTTTTCATGAGATTCCATATGAAAGAGAAAGCAAATCTACGACCTAAATTTTCTGGATTTTTGCTTTGGCTTACAACTAACTCTGACTGAGCCAATAATGTAGGTTATAGCGAAAAGGAACAAATGCAGCACTCGAAATGTAGTTCTCTGAAAAGTAAATATTATATATATATGTAGGCTTGCGCTTAAGAACAAGAAGATTGACTCATCGATTTAGCTTAAAATATAAGTTGATTCACTGAATTATTGCTGATTTCGGAGCTCCTTAGTTAGGTATTAATCGTTCAGAGAATAAATAACTAGCAAGCATCGCATAGGTAACCTTCCCTAACACTGTAAACTCTGTTATCTTGGTCGGCTTCACACCAATTCGTGTTGTTTGCAGTTGCACAAAGTCCGTCATTTAAGCAAACGCATGAGAATTGGAAGGTGTCGGTGCACTGACTATTGTCTGGGATCGCCCAGATATGAGCGTCACGGGTGTTGCAGCTTTCCCTATTGCGACGGCCATCGTTAGGGTAATAGTTACCGCCTCCACTATTATCAGGGTAGTAAGACTGAGGTTGAGGTCGTGGCCTAGGCTGTGGTCTGGGTCGATTTCCACCGCCACTACGATCGCCGCCTGCTCCTCGGCCACCTCCTCACCTCTACCGCCACCACCACCGCCGCCTCTTCCTCCTCCACTACTTCGGTCACCGCCTCCCCACGAATCGATGTAATTGCTTGGCCAAATGTAACTTCCGCTGCCAGAAGGCAAATAGCCATAAATCTGACCTTTATGATCTATGAACCACCCTCCACTATTAATGAAGCCGGGAGCAAATATCTCGGGGTATATGATTTGGCGATTTTTGGAACAATGAGCGCTTACAAGCAATGAAAATGATAAGAGAATCGTCCCCGTCAGGACCAAACTGACTAATTTCCAATTTTTCATCCCGATAGGTAGATTGATAACTCGAAACTCTCTTTGAAAGATTCAATTATTGAGCTCATGCAAGTATTTAAACCCAAATAATCCAGCGATAATGATAATTACTAAGCTGTTCAGCTCTTCCTCATAAGCAAATTATTAGATTATGAGATAAATAGTGTAGAGCCATTAACTCATTAAGTATATCATTGGCCCAGCTAAGAGTACTTGTGAGAAATTAGCTATGCATATGTTTTGATCATCTAATTACTGAATATGTGAAGGAAATATTCAAACAATTTGAGATTAGACCTTCTTTCTCTGGCCTTAATTCATTATTGAAGGAAATAATAGTGACTAAGAGAAGTCGGAATATATCGATAGTTTTGCAGATGCTTAACTAGTAAGCTTTGGATAAAGTGCCACTTTTCCCACAAGACCGCTCAAATTTTAGTCTCATTTTTTCTTTTTTTGAGTGTCAGTATAGCTGGACTCCTGGAATTTAGTGCGTAGAATATAGTAGAATTTCGGTAACCTTGATAGTAAATATTGAAAAAAAAAGTTACTGTTTTGGAAATAATGGATAATTTTAAGAGCGAAATTATTTAGAGCACACTTGGGACCTTTTGATTGGTCTACTTAACAAATTTAACAAAAGAGGATTCGCAAGATGATAACTGCAACATTTGAGTGAAATACGCATTAAATCAGGGTTTTTGAACAATATTATTTGATGAAAATATGAATTCATTTCAAATCTCACTGAAAAATCGCACATTTCAAATTTGTTCAGTCAATCTATGCTACTGAGGAAAGCAAATGATATCAATGCCACTGCTCGTTAAAAGTCCAAAAAGAATTCGTAATTGCATTTGCAACATTCTCATCTAGAAATTACACCTTTTCAGAGCTTGATTTCATTGCTTTTAATGAAAATAAGAGCCAGTGATACGTTAATAGGCAACTTAACCAGATACGAGAAATATATTAGTTAATGTTTAACTCTCCGAACAAATATCTATATGCAGATTATCCATACTCAAGAAGAGTGTGGATTTATCACTTTCACCAAATATATCAGATGTTTCATTAATAAATATGAACACAAATAATTCATACATAAATTATGGTTTAGCTATTTCAGAGAATAAATAACTAGCAAGCGTCGCATGGGTAACCTTCCCTAACACTGTAAACTCTGTTATCTTGGCAGGCTTCACACCAATTCGTGTTGTTTGCAGTTTGGCAAAGTCCGTCATTTAAGCACACGCATGAGAATTGGAAGATGCCAGAACAGGCACTTTTGTCAGGGATGGCGCAGTAATGAGCGCCACGAGTGTTACAGTTTCCCTTGTTGGTATTGTCTCCGGTGTTGGTATTGTCTCCGGTGTTGGTATTGCCTCCGGTGTTATCAGGATAGTAGGGTTGAGGTTGAGGTCGAGGTTGAGGTTGAGGTTGAGGCCTTGGCTGAGGTCTAGGTCGATTGCCGTCTCGTCCACCGCCTCCTCTGTCGGTGCGATCACTATAGCCACTGTCAGGCCAAACATAATTTCCTCTGTTGTCAGGAATAACGTAGCTAGGCCGACCACCACCGCCGCTATACGGCCAACCACCTCTACCAGTAGGGTCGTAGTATTGAACACGAATTGTTTGCTGGCTGCTGGAGCGAATCGCATTCGCAAATGATGCCGCTGATAGAATAATAGCTAGAGCTAAACTGACTGCTTTCCAGGTCTTCATATCGATAGAAGGAGATAATTCAAATTCTATCTTTTGAAATATATGCAATACAAGCAGCTGCGGATATTTAAACCCAAAAATTTTTTTCCATACTAATGATTATTACTGAATTGTTCAGCTTTTCATTCGAATGAAGCTTCTCAAACTACGAAGGAAGTACTGAAAACTACTTAATCCTCTAAAAGAATTAAACTTACCTCAATTTTCAGCTGATATGTAGTAAGAAACACACTTAAAACCGACTTCTGTAGTTCCAACAAGTAATCTTTCTTTATTACGAAAAAATATTCGTGAAGGTTAGATTACTTATTCGAAGTTAACTCTTTATTATGATTTAATTACTGATCTTAGGTCAAGTAACAATTCAAAAATTTGAGCAATGTGCCCTCTTATTTTAAATTTGATTTTCCTATGGACGATACCTTGTATGGATGTCGTCAAGCATTAGCGTTTTCACAGCAAAATCATCTGTATGTTCATTATTTTTATTTTGTGAAACATCAATATCCTTGTGTTACCGTAATTTTCAAACCACTTCTGTTCACATATCTTGGGCCGAACTTGATTCTACTCCTAATTTCTTGATTCTCATATATTTTTTCCATTGGCCCCAGCTCTGAATGTATGCAAATACTCTCAGAATACGCTAGTTGACCTAAGGTGTAGAATATTCGGGAAAATTCGATTTTCGTGGTTTCAAACAATTCTGAGTATGGTATGATCAGGTTCCTACTGTCTTTGATTAATGCCATTTCAAATGATAATTTTATGAAGGAGAAGAATGAGAGGATTTTCCTAACTTTTAGAAATGAAAAGAAACAAAGTGGGAGGGTAGCAAGAGGATAACTAGCAGCACTATGTATATATTACACGATTCTGGTGTAAAACAAGAATTACTAAGGTAACTTTTCTCAGAAGTGGGTTTATTGAAAATTTGACCATTTTTTGTTGATTATTGTTTTATACTGATCACGATAATTTGCTGATTCAAAAATTTTAGGGTTGCAAGAGCAATCAGTTCATGCTACTGACTACATTTCTTCATAAGTAATACTATATGGAATGTGAAAAAGGCACTTTGCACCTTGAAACAAGCCTTGAAACAGTTGAACGCTAGATGTTCCCAGCGACTAAATTATATCATTCTATTTCTTTAAAAAACTGAAAAACGGAGGAGAAATTTATTTTGTTGTATTTCTTATTATTAAACGAGTTCGTGCTCTGGAAATAGGAAAACTCAATTAGATGGTCAATTTAACTGTCAATATATTTGGAATTTTGTTCTCTGGACAAATATTTATATTTATATATAGGTCATCACTCGAGAAGAATGTAGATTTATGATTAAGCTGAAATGTGTAATTGTTTCTTTCATTGGATTAAATGCTGCCGCCACAGGTACTTCATAGGATCAGGTTTCGTTATTTTCAGAGAGTGACCAATTAGCAATAAGGATCGCATGGATATCCCTCTCTTACACTGTACACTCTACTATCTTGACAAGCTTCACACCAGTTCGTGTTGTTTGCAGTTTGGCAAAGTCCATCATTTAAGCAAACGCATGAGAATTGGAAGGTATCGGTACACTGACTGTTGTCAGGGATGGCACAGATATGAGCGCCGCGAATGTTGCAGCTTTCCGTGTTGGTATTGCCTCCGCTGTTATCAGGATAGTAGGGTTGAGGCTGAGGACGAGGCCTAGGTCTTGGTCTAGGTCGATTGCCACCGCCACCAGTGCCGCCTCCGTTGTCAGGAGTGGGTCGAGGCTGAGGTTGAGGTCTGGGTCGATTACCGCCTCCATCTCGTCCGCCACCACCATCTCGTCCACCACCGCCAGTGCCGCCTCCGTTGTCAGGGGTGGGTCGAGGCTGAGGTTGAGGTCTGGGTCGATCACCGCCTCCATCTCTTCCACCACCTCCACGATCGCCTCCGCCGCCTCTATCGGTACGATTACCCCAGTTGCTATCCGGCCAAACATAGCTTCCTCTTCCTCCTCTATTGTCAGGCCAAACGTAGATGGTTCCACCACCGCCACCGTACGGCCAATTGGAGCCACCACGATTGTTCCAATTAATAGGGATGTAATTTTGCTGGCTCTTGGAACGAACGGCACTTGCGATTAATGCCACTGAAAGTATGATAGTTCCTGTCAGGAGTAAACTGACTAATTTCCAAGTCTTCATTTTGATAGATAATTCAAAATCCACCTATTTTTTTTATAGAATTCAAAAAGATCCTCGTGTATTTATAGTCGAAGCCTTCAGAGTTAATGATCATTACTGAGTTTTTCAGTGCTTCCTAAGTTTGAAAAATCGCTGAGGGTCCAAAGGAATTACTGAAAACCCTTTAATCTTCGATATCAACCCATGTTTGCGACTGTTCATAACTGATCTACATAAAGCCGTTTTAGGCAATCAAAATTCTGATTCCAAAGAATTTTATCATATTAGTCCCTTTGGGAGACATTTTCTGTCAGAATTGCGATTTCAATCCAGGAAAATACAGAGATCGATAGCAGGAAGTAATTAAACCAATGATCGAGTCTCCAATTTGCTCTCCATGAAGCAGTTCTCTTCTTATAGACTCCAATTGTTGGAATTCAAAATAATCGAGCGTTTCCCGTTGACTGTTTCAGTTAAACCAAGTAATTCGACATCAGTAGGCACAAATAGTAAGAGGTACAATGTATTTTAATTATACTGTCTGTCGCAACGGATTTTATTAACTAATAATTTTATTAAGGAATTTGATGAGACTAAAGTTTTACTCCTTTTAAACCTAAACGAAAGTCATGCAAACAAAATATAGAATTTGATTCTCCGAACCGCGAGGACGTGCAGAATCGCAACCAATACAAAGCGTAAAAAATCTACGTCGTTGAATGAGCATTCTCTCCTCATAAGCTTTTTTAATTGAACGCAGCTTTCGATCAGTATTTCGTTTATTTGAAAAAAAAATAAATTAAAGGTACTGATGATAAGCTGTTGCTGATTCAGAACTTTTGAAAATGGATATTCAGTCAATTCAGGCTACTGACATTCACAGGACGAACTATTGAATGATTTTGGGAATCCAAAAGATCTACTTCAACGTTCCTGTAAGAAATTTCTCACATCACGCTTCCATTAAGACTTAACACGAACGTTGGCACGAATTTAACCTTAACTCGATCATTTTCATTTCATGAATCGCCGCTACTGAAGCTCTTTCAATTCAAGAGCAGCTGTATTTTTCAAAATTTTATCCAGTTTATTCACTGACCTTAACAAGGATAGCATTGCTCATGCAAATGTTGCTTTATACACTAAAAAACAAATCAAAAAGAAGGAATCATAACGTGACTGAGAAAAAATAAATAGTTACTACATCATCGAATTAATTGTTTAAACAAGGTATTCGTAACATATAATTAATTTTTCCTTAAGAAAGGATGGTTAGCAATATGGTTCGCATGGATAGCCCTCCCTAACGCTTACAACTCTATCGTCTTGATTACATGCGTCACACCAATTTGTATCATTTGCTGTTCCGCAATAGCCATTCTTTAAGCAGACACATGAGAACTGGAAAGTCGAGGTGCAATTAGCGTTATTAGTATTCAAATTTGGATAGGCGCAAAAGTGGGCTTTATATTGGTTGCAGTTGTGTTTATTGTTATTATCAACAATTTGCTCGCTGCTTTCAGCTTCGTCATCTTCATTTTCACCACCTTCGTTTTCACTGCTCTCTTCTTCGCCATTATCTTGATTAGTAGAATTAGTAGTATTACTATTAGAAATGGCTGTTTCGTTGGAGCTATTGTTGGCAGACTTCTCGGTGCAATTGCAGTAGGTTTCATTTCAGTGGTATTGCTGCTATTAGGCATCAACTGGGCCTCGTTGCTGCTTTTTGGGAGCAATTCTGTGAGATTGCTGAGAGGGATAACCTTGACATTGTTATTGTTGTGAGGAGGCACGTCTGCGCCCTTGCTCACAGGCCAATCGTTGTTCTGAGGCATAGAAGTCAACTCCGTGCCCTTGTTGAAAGGTAGAAAGTTTTTGTTGTTGTCGGGAGATTGAGCCGAATTGGTATCACTGCGACTGGAAGGAAAGTTAGAATTCATCCTGCTGGTGTCAGAAGGCCACCCGGAGTTGGACCCGATATTGTGGGATGGCAGAGAGTCATCGGAAGAGCCGCTGAATGGCCAATCAGAGCTAGTACCATCAGTTATCGCAGGGTTGCTGGAAGTTCGACTGGAAGGCCAAGCAGAATTGGTCCCACTCTCACCCAAAGGCAAAGAGTTGGCTGGAGAGCCCTTATGAGGCCAATGAAGACCAGAGGCAGAGTCCGTGTTTTGGTTGGTAGAGGGCCAATTAGAGCTGCTTCTGCCAGAAGGCCATGAATTCCTGTAAGAACTGCCGGGAGACCATCTGTCGCTATTATAGTTGCCGCGGTTACTACTACCAGTCGGCCATGAATTACCGGAAGAACTGCCTGGAGACCATCTCTCGTTAGTATTACCACTGCCTGTCGACGGCCAAGGGCTACTGCTGCTAGAAGGGAAAGAGCTGCTGGAAGAACTTTCAGAGGGCCAAGAGCGACTGGATGGGCTACCTGAAGACCACGAACCAGAAGGGTTACCAGAAGTCCAAGAATTGCTAGATGGACCACCTGAGGACCAGGTGTTTGGACCGCCGCTGGTGTCAGGGTTAGAGTTGAAATCGCTGCTAGAAGGACCCCCGCTATAACCACCAGTAGAGGGCCCAAAATCGTTATAGCCACCACCTAAGCCATTATCCAAGCCACCTCCATAGCCTGAGTAAGGGTTCGATGAAGGGAAAAAAGTGAGGCGTTTCTTCAAACGAGCAGCATCTCCAATAAATAAAACTGAGAAGATAATAGTTTCTGCGAGGACTAAACTGAGTAATTTCCAAGTCTTCATTTCGGTGAATAGATAAGTTGAGTTCTATCTTATTATGCCTGGTCTTTGTGCCCCTGAACGTATCGTATTTATAACCTCTTTCTTTTTCCAGAAAGTATGTGACTTACTGAGTATATCAGTTTTCCTTCCATACGAAAAAAATTGCTTCAATCATGAAGCCATTCAATTTTCGAAACTAATCAATTCTTTAACCGATTACAATCAAAATAGTTCTGGAAAACAGATTTCTTCGATGGTAGTTTCTATTTTTTGTCATAAGTATTTAAGGCGAGGCAATTAAGATTTACTTGATTGCAGTTCAACGTTTTTGCATACTCGACGACTTGATTACTGATCTTTCCCAAAAGTTAATGTGTAAACTTTTCACTCACAATCTCTCTTGAGATTCAAATTATGAGAAGCAGAAGACGAAGAGACGACGATTTCCATTACAAGAAGAAAGGATTTAAGTCGGTATCGAAAAAATCTTATTGTAGTGGAACAATGTTGATACAGCGACTTAGAATAAAATAAGACTTGATGAAAATCGAAACAATCGTGGACTCGAAAGATTGAGAATGTTTGATTTAATGCCAGAATCAAACCAAGTATTGAAGACCAGTAATGACAACAGAGTGTAAGGCTTGCAGTTTTTATTAAATTACTGTCATTGAACGTAATTTTTCCTGAGAAGAAAATTTTCCTCACAGAGCAACAACGAAACTGGATCTTATATAAAGATCGAGCAGCTGATGAAAGAATTGAAGAGGAAATACCTTTCGCTTTTGGTTTAAGAATGTGGTTATGAATAGAACTGAGAAGAAATTGTGAAAAGTCCGTGCTGAACTTCGATTGGAAGGTGTCCTAATAAAAAATTTATTGGGACATTAAGTTTCTATTCAGTAGAGACTCTCAATTTATAATCGTGAATCTTCTTATCGATCTCTTCTTACAGCATTTGCTGATTTCAGAAATTTTGCGGTCTATTGGCACTACTGACCATAATTTTTCAGTCAAGCAGCCATGACAATGATAATTGCGTTTTAAAGAGCAAATATAGCTCGCTTCATTGATTTAGAGTTTTTCAAAGGATTTCTCAATGCGTTCTTCGTTTAAACAGCGACCCTCAAGCCCTCAATATCTATGTGTCAAAAACAGTCTTTTCTAATTATCGATAATTTCATAACACCTCTGTTGTTTTGATGTTTTATGATTGGTTCCTGCTAGCCGGTCTTTTCTGTTGTTAATTCACAACCCTAATCTCTCCTCTAACAGAACCTAACTTTTCAGTTTCTAAAACATTCTGGTTGAGTTTGGCAATCTGTTCTTGTAATTGATGTGAAGCTCAACTAAGAGAACGTAATGCGAGGTAAAGTTAGACACTATGTAAGTTATTTAAGAAGCAATTAGATTCAAGCCTCCACATTTTTCTCCTTGAAAATAAGATGCCACTGGTTTATATTAAACTTCTTGAACACAAAAGTAAAACATAACGTATTAATGTTGTTTAAAAAAACTGAGCATCATATTGCTCCATAACTTTACATCTCCAATCATCCTTCATTGTTTTCAGTTCAAAAATTTCGGTCAATGCTTGATAAGCTGGTATACAACATGGTATTTGGTTTTTCTAAGAAAAATTTTCAGGATATATAAAGGAATATCCAAGAGAAGAAGCTCGCTTAATCAGTTAGGAACAGAAACCTAAGTTAAATGCTATTCTAATTTCAGAAAGTTGGCGCAGACTATAGTCAAGTACTGGATTCAGATATATATGATAGAAATAATATCTACTCACATTGAGGAGCTAGCCACGGTTTAGCAAGGACCTTATTTTGATTTTGCTTAATTTCGAACAATCAACATATTATCAGCAATGCCTTTGAATTCAGATTACTCAAAATATAAATGAGCCGAATGTATAATAAATTTAGTGGCGCACAGACCCATCACGACAATTATGTAATTTTATCCAATTATCTTATTAACTATTCTTTCTTAAACTTTGCACAATTACAGCGCCATTTCATCACTAGCAATAAGCACTACATACAGCGTTTTCCTTGACACTCAAAACGTTCCCTCCGCTACACGCTGTGCATGCATTGGTGTTATAGGTGGTTCTGCATGTTCCGTCAGTATAGCAGACACAAGCGTTTTGAACCGAATATTGAGGGCAATAACTTCCCACAGGATAAGATGTGCAAAAAGTAGCACCATTTTGATTGCAGTTACCTCTATAGCCGCCGCTACCACCACTATAATCTGGATAGACATAGTCTGGAGAAACATATGGGTTGCTAGGAGTTGGGTAGATAGGAGTTGGGTAGCTAGGAGTTGGATACCATCCTCCACGACCTCTGCCTCCACCGCCATATGGGAAGACACCTCTACGTCCACCACCGCCATAGCCACCTCCCCCGCCACTTGGGAAACCACCTCTACGTCCACCACCACCATAGCCACCTCCACCGCCGCTTGGGAAACCACCTCTACGTCCACCACCACCATAGCCACCTCCACCGCCTCCACGTCCACCCCAGGTCAAAGTTACCGTATCATTCTTGGATCGAACACTGCTGGCCATTACTGAAAGTGAAAGAACGATGGTTACAACTAAGACTAGCCCGATTAATTTTGAAGTCTTCATGTCGAGATATTCAAATATTCTGAAAATTTCTCTTTTTTCTTACTTTATTCAAAGTCAAGTGTGCGTATTTAAAAGCACACTTTCTTCTAGAATTGCTGATGTTACTGCGCCATCCAGTTGATTTAAGGAGAGGAATGTAATTAGAAACTAATGTAATACTGGAATGCTCTTACTGAGGATTCGAGTACGATATGAATAGTAATTTTTTCAAGAACTAAGTCGTACTTCTAATTAAATTCGATGCGTCCTCAGTTAAATTTTACTTATTAAGATTTTGATTCAACAATTACGGACTCTTCTTTCGGCCATGCAAGAAATTCTTGATGACAGGAATTAGTCCCTTTTGCTTTTGTTTCAGTTATGAAGCTATCTCGAAAGGAAACTCAATCTATACGACTTTTTAATCCATTGTTACAAGGCAAAACTCATTATGCTTTTGTATGGGCTGTTTTTTGAATGCATGGCGGAATGCAATTTCTTATACACTATTTAGTTTTATCTTACAATGATGCTGACCCAAGACCCGTTTGTCTAATATATTATATCTTCAAAATTCCTAAAAAAAGGATTTATAGGTCAAATGACCTATATTTCTGGACAATTAGAACGCTTTAAGAAAGACTTAGAGAGTACTTCGGTAGTATTCGTAGTGAATGATACGGAAATGTAAATTAGCTATGCCAATACAATAGACAACCTTAATAACTCCTGGAATTCTTTGGTCAGTAAGGAACTCCAAATTCTGTGTGTTTTAAAAAATTGATGCTGAACAGCAAGAATAACGACTTTCAAGAATTTTTGCTATTGGACGTCCAGTTATACTTCTAATACTGGCCAACAATCAAGTTAGAGTATATGAGAGTTTCCTGGCAGAAGCGGATGCATTGTCCTTTCTTCCGGCCATGAAAATTGAGTAGCAAACCTATTATAATACTCGATTTTTCATTCGTAGAACTAGGTGGATTCTTTTAAAGATAAAAGTCAAAATTTTTTTTACAAAATAACAAATCGCGCCATTGAGGGCCTTTTGTTTTGTTTTTTTCAGTTGTGGAGAGAATGGCTGGAGGTATTCAAGCAGGCTCTCAAAGAGATTGCGATTTTTGTTATCCTTAACTCTCCTTAATTTTTCCTGCTTCTATTAATTGAACACTATACTTATTGTATGAACAAATTTTTTTGGTCTCCCACCTGATTGCTGGCTATTGTCAGGGTTCAACTTATTTAGTTTGCAATTGTCTGTGTACGAGAGTATTTCATCCCATCTCACTTGATTATAATAATAAATTGTGAATAAGTTATTCGGAAAACTCTTACACACCGAAAATTGAGCAAATTACAAAACTGTTTCACCTGACTGGCATTAGAGCCTTTGAGAGTCTCAATAAAGTACTGTTTTTCCTCACATTTCTATTTCCGATGGCTTTGTTATGTAATAATGTACGATCTCTCTTCTTCAATTATCATAACTACTCGAAATTCTCAACTACCTGTGACATTTATTTTTATATTATATGATTGCTTAATTCACAAGTAATATCTACAATAAATGATCCAAATTCTCAAGAACTCATTTCTCCTCTAAAGCATTGCTCGTAAAGCTCTCTTAAGTAAAATTCTTATCTTTACCATATCATTAATATTTGATTTGTATGAGATAACTTCTGATATTGTTATTCACATTAATATAGAGGATACGGTTAAACGGCTAGTTTATTTGGTTATTAGGAATTTTGATACTTATTTTCTCGAAGGATTGAATAGTTTTCATACAAGAGCTCAATATAGATTCGCAAATATGGAGTCTTTAGTCATTACTCCTTGAGTTGCTGGTTTCTAAAACTTCTCATATATGCTTTTAGTACATTCACGCAGATGGAGAGTCCTCAATCGTTCCATAGAGCTGCTTGATCGCATCATCAGTCTCAGGCTTGTACTCACTCTCTAGTTAAAGCAAATCAACAAATGAATTATCGACTAGTTAAGTTGTTAATACCTGAATCATCAAGATTTAGCGCAATCTCATTATCTTCTGAAAGCACAAGTGTTTCTTCGAGAGATTTCACTGTTTCCTTTTCTATCGACCAGCGAAGTCCTCGCGCTTTCCACAACCTCTTATTTTCTCTTTCAAGGAACACAGCGCGCTTTTTGAGATTCTGCTTGATGCTTAAATGCAAAAGAAGCATGTACACAGAAATATGCGAAAGCAATAACGCTGCGATAATAACAGGGTGGCCTATCATTCCAAAGGCTGACACCGCGAGAACTCCACCGAAGATCACAGTGATAGCAATATTGACTATGTTAATCCATCTTATTTGACTTTCAGAGTGTTGGATGTGAAGCTTCAGCGAATTCCAAAATGCTTCAAACTCTTGCTGAGTGATGTTCGTGTTTTGAAGCCCCAAAGACTCAAGGATTGGAGGTTCAGTTTTAAAGTTTAAAGGAACTTGCAGCTTTTTCCTGCTCATGGTCGTGAGTGAATTGTTAAAATTTGTGCGTGAGAGATTATGAAGATTCCGCAGAGGAACCTAGATACCCGGTTTCAAAATGGAAATTGTCGTTTGCTGACTATTAGAATTAATTAGGTTTTTTCTAAAATCCGATTCGTGAGTGTGCTGTCTTTGATAAAGTTCCGTTTAAACGATTAATAAAGCGAAATTTTGGGATTACAGATCAAAATAATCGTTCGAGATAGATTAAGAAGTTAATATTTCCTGAGAATAAATTTGATTATTTAATAAACGGATAAAGTTAGGGTTGAATATGGAATGATACCAGAAACTGGCTTTGCCTTCCTGCTTGAGAAGAATTCGTAGGAGTGGGATCTCGAATGTTTGCTAATTAAGGGTCACTAATGATTTATGTGTCTTCGTTAGTTTTTTTTTCAAGAATTAATTCCGTAATAACGATGAGCATTTCCGAAAGTTTGTTGAAGAGAGTTGCGCTGTCTATTAAAAGATGTGTTGAGTGACATTATTTAAGTTAATTTATTGAGAAATCTTCAATGTTTGAGCCACAATACATTTTTTAGCTAATTTATTTCGTTGAATGGTGAAGTGAATTCACGTGATTGACTGAAAGCATATGTTATCAGAGAAAAAGTAGCTTATTTGAGTGCCGATTTCAACCTGCGAACAGTCTCTGAATGATATGTTGATTCATGTTTGTAAACTTAAAGTAGAACTGAAATAAAATTCGATACAACCTCGAAGAGAGTGATAATGGCGGTAGCACATCATAGATAAAAACAAAAGAGGGGGCCTCACAGAAGAAAAATAGGACATTGTAATACTCATGCAGCAATAGAGTGAATGCTGCTTTCCTTAATCATCAGTCCTTCATGGGCTTTGACCATGAGAGCTCATTACAAATACGTCTGAGACACTTGACATGAGTTATTTCAATCTATTCGTACCTTAGTTCATAATTTTGGTTCCTATTATAAATTCATATTGGCATTGTGCTGTACACAATTGCCTTAAAATACTATTTTCAAGAGGACTTCCAAGCAAACAAACTTTTCAGGTGAATCTAAGAGCTAACTAGACCTTTAAGAGTTTATTTTCATAATGATTTAATTTGCATAAAACCATCGATTGGATTTACTATGCTATCAAGTGTATTTTAGACAGAGCGAGAGGTAAAAAAAAAAGCAATGTCCAACATTCTTGCCTGTCCCTCTGGAAACTTAGCCACACAGGCATTTATCAAAACCCTATGGAACATACTAAGAGTCAATTTGAATTATGGCTAAATTAACATAAGTAGAGTATAATTTATTCTTCAGTAAATCTAAGAACATAATTTGCCTGCAAATAGCCTATCATTATAGATGACTGCTTATTGCAATCGAAAGTTCTTTAGAGGTCTAACTGTCCAATAGGGCATCTCTCTACGGCCGGGCTCTTTGGAGTGAATTCTACTAATTCTAACTTTGACTAATATATTCCAATGCGGTACGGAAAAGAGCGCTTAATCAGCCCGGAACTTATTAAGCAAGTAACAAATGAGCGAGACAAGTTCCTTTATCCGACTCTACTTCGATAAACAAGACATCGAAGGAAAAATTCGAATTTGTCTGATAGAATTTATTGTTCACAGATAGTGTAATGATCTCATTCACAGTCCACTGAGCAATATCGATTTGTTTCAAAAGAGGAAAAAGAATTCTAAAGCGTGATATTGAGTAGTTATTTTCGAGGTTCATCATTCCAAAACACAAGACGACTGAATAACTCAGTAGCCGTCAAAGATTCTAGAAGAGACTTGGGCTATAAATGCATGTGAAGATTCGGAACTTATAATTCAAAAAAGAAATCCCGTCATAAATTATTCCCAGATGAAAGCTAAACACTTGATCGGATTAATTTTAATTTTCGCGATTGTCCTATCGCTCTTTGCCGAGATACATGCCTCTGAACTCGAAAGCGAGCAATACCGTGATGGTCGTGGTCGTGGGCGTGGACATCGCCATGGTCATCGCCATGGGCATCGTCATGGTCGTGGCAGGGGCAGAGGCCGACCTGTTAGAGGCGATCAATGCAATAGAGAAGGCGCTACTTTTTGCTCTAACTTCCCGAATAAGGGAGTGTGCCCAAAAAATGCCGTGGAAAATACCTGCGTTTGCTTCCGTGACGGCACTTGCAGAACTCTCAAGGATCAAAATGCTTGCGTTGCATGTAGTAAAAGAGGTGCGATATATGCCAAAGAAAATTTCATATGCTATTCACGTTGTTAATGAGAGTTAACGCAATCTTATATCTCAGAATATATAAGGGAAGCTTAAGAAGCTCTTAAGACAATCAATAACTTTTCATTAATATATGTATATCTATAAAATGAGCTATTCTTCTCTTGGCGATCAGAGTGGATCAGATTCGCCGTTTTATGATCGACACTTGATTATATTCGATGTCATAATTTCCATGAAATTAATTAACTCGATGAAAAAGTCGCTCATCCAGCTAATGATTGCTACGTTCTGGGGAGTGCTTAAATGAGCACATTCAGTTATAAGTACTGAATTAAGGATCTCGAGTGTAAATCCTAGTGTAAGGCTCAATGATGTAACTCTGAAAAACAGAACTCATGTCTTCTAAAGTTCGATAGGATTTTTCTTAAAGACTTGCTGATAAATGGTGATATTTTGGCATAAAGTAAATCTTACATGAGAGAGATTGTTACTTCATTATCGCATTGATCATGCGTCTATTCATTAGGAGGCTACTAATTGGAAAAATATAAAATTGCTAGAGAAATTATTTTTCATTGAGGTACACAAGTGCTTGCTATTCTGCAAAAGTTAGGTTGTGGATGAATCTCATATTGGAATTCTGACTGATGAACGAAGCGGTGTAAGTTTGTTTTCTTACGAAGATATATATAAGAATTCACGAGTTTCAGAAGCGACACCCACAGTAGAAAGTCGCTATTCGGGAAAAAATTCTCTCATCAAGGAAGGTAAATCTACTACTACAACAACACATCAATTGGTGCCTAATGGCATCAAAAAAAGCTGATATGGTCTGCTTTATCAGTATCACCTTCAATTTTTGTTCGCTCGTGAATCCTTCAATCGATGGACATTGCAAAATCCGGCAGAAGCGCTTAGAGAAGATTGGGAATAGTATTTATGAGACATTTTTTATCTGTTGCATCTAACTTTCTACTAATATTGTTAATATAATAATATTATTGCTCGTCGTTGTCTTAAAATAAGTTGTTAACATATATTCAGTCAGCATTTCAGGCGATTAGAAGAGCTAAATTTTAAATTTATATAACAAAAGTCAAACTAAGATCACCTCCTTTTGGCGTTGGGGCTGACCTGCTCTCTGAGATTGAAAGGAGGAGAGACTACTTTCACGATGAGTGATTGGCGTTATGCGCACCGTCTTCAGCAAGAAATGGTCGAAAGTTTCTCGAAAATATCTAATTTATAACGAAGCTGCCAGAATATTCGAATTTCATAACGGCTTTCTTACAGTAAATCTCTATGGATTAGTTTTATTAGAGTTTTTCCAAGGCTATAACAAATTCGCTATCAAAAGAGCAAGCTTTATGGGAACTTCTACCTGTCATAAATTTCGTTAGAAACTCTCTCATAATAATAAATTAGCTCCGCAATTTAGTTTGAATACACAAAAAAACAAGTGAACTAATTACGAATTAACGGAAAAAAGAAGAAAATAATTAATTAGAACAGCTGAATTAACAAGCAAACACCGCCGGATACACATAGGATGGAAAATCTCTCCAATTTGGCTGACAGAAACTATTTACTTCGCATCACATATATTGATTCCTAAGCATTTTTTAATTGCAAAGTTAATTTGAGTTCCAAGTAAAAGAATAATAAGTGATACTCAGTAGATCCTTCTGCCGTTTTATCAATTCTATATGGAAGTAGACTGAATAGCTCAGTAATCATCAGGAATTCGAGAAGAAAATCAGCTATATTATGTCTGTGACGATTTCGATATTATAATTACATATTATTATAAGAAGAATCCCATCCCAATTCGTTTTCGATGAAGATAAGTTTCATTTTAATTGTTACGATTATCCTTTCGCTGCTTTCAGTAATGATAAGTGCGCAAATCAGCGATTTCAAGGAACGCGGTGGTCCACAAGCAGGCGATTTCAAGGAACGAGGTCGTGGGCGTGGTCGTGGTCGTGGCCGAAGACCATCACGTAGAGGTTTTGGCAGTTGCGACAAAAGAGGTGCGTCTCGTTGCGTCGATCTTCGTAGAAGATTGGCGTGCCCTCTACATATCGTCGACAATACCTGCGTTTGCTTTAATACCGGAAACTGCATGACCCTTAGTGGAACGAACGCATGCCAGGCATGTACGACCCACAGAAATGCTGTTACTGCCAAAGAAAATTTCAGATGTGGTTCACGTTGCTAGTTATAACTCTTAAGGATATTAATTCATCCCATTAATATATGTGTACCCATTAATCAAGGCTATTTATATCTACAGGCCTATATCTTCTCTAGAATACGTATTTTATGATTAATTATGATTAATTATTCTTTATTGTTGGCTTAATTCTGATGACAATAAATGCAACAGAACAGTCCAGAAATTAATCCTATTGTTCTACAATTGATAATGGTAGTTTAAAAATTCATGAAAACCTTCATTGATATACCAATACACAATGAATATAGTCGAAATTTAACTCGACAGTTGGAACATTAGTATTTGAGGATAAAATACTTCCGTGATTCTAAAGTTCGAGGAAAAAAGTTGGCACATTAAATTGTAATTCGGTTATCATGATTGCAATATCAGAATTGCTCATGAAATGAAACAATTTCGCAATTTTGTTTTCAGATTAATTATAGGTATCCAAGAATAACTTAGTAAATCAGTTGATCATCTAATGAAATACGGTTTGAGCTTGATTTTAAAAAAAACTTTCAAGGTGTTTCAATGGTTTTCTGAGACTAGTTTCAATAAGAATGACGGAAATTTTTATCGAAAATAATCCCGGTCATTTCAAAATTGTCTCTAATTCAGGATTAAGGTGCCAGAAAAATTCTGATTTAATAACAGCTTTGTCTACACAGTAAATCGAAAGGAATTAATTTTCTCTCATGCTTTCGATATATTATTACAAATTCGCTATCAAAAGAGCAACCTCTATAAGAACTTCTACCCGCTCTAGCTCTTGTTGCGGCCCTCTCATATGTAGCGCTGCGAAGAAGACTGAATAACCAAAAAGAAAAAGCGACCTGTTTATGATACAACAGAGAGAATAAGAAAATAAAAAACGTAGATTTAGCAAGTAACCACGTTGAATGGGAAAAATGCTCTTTTCGCCTGATAGAAATTATTTGTTTGGAATCACATATCACGATTCTTAAGCATCGTTCATATGCAAATATGCAAATTAATCGGCTTTCAATTGAAGAAGAATAAGTAAAACTCAGTAGATTCTTCTGCCGTTTTATAAATTCTTTATGGAAGAAGACTGGATAGCTCAGTAATCATCAGGAATCTAGAAGGAAGTCAGCGGTCTAATGTCTGAGAAGATTTGGAGCTTATAATTACTTATTATTATAAAGAAAAGTCTTATCACAATTCTTCCTCAATGAAGATAAGTTTAATCTTAATTGTGACGATTATCCTTGCGCTGCTTTCAGTCATGATAAGTGCGCAAATCAGCGATTTCAAGGAACGCGGTGGTCCGCAAGCAGGCGATTTCAAGGAACGAGGTCGTGGTCGTGGTCGTGGTCGTGGCCGAAGACCACCACATAGAGGTCGTGGCCGTGGCCGTGGAGGTTTTGGCAGTTGCAATACAGTTGGTGCAACACGTTGCGCTGATATTCGTGGAGCTATGTGCACACAAAATGCCGTTCCTAATACCTGCGTTTGCTATCGTGGAGGAACCTGCAGAACACTCAGGGGAACAAATGCTTGCATGGCTTGTGGAAACAGTAATGCTATTACTGCCAGAGAAAATTTCGTCTGCCGTTCACATTGCTAGTTAGTTATTACTCTTAATGTCATTAATTCATCTCATTAATATATGTGTACTGATTAATCAAAGGAGGTTATTTATATCTATCTACCAGACTATATCTTCGCTAAGAATACTAAGAATACGTATTGTTACGATTAATTGTTGAATCTTATTTTGATTATTGGCTTAATTCGGTGACAGTAAATGCAAAAATAATCCTCTTGTTCTAAAATCGATAATGCTAGCTTTAAAATGAATAATGATGTTTGTGAAAAACAAAATAAAAAACAATAGAAATTGCGAAAACTTAATCCGAATCAACATTTAATCAGCTTCTGCTATTTCGTGCATTAGAAAGCCTTCTTTGAACTATAGTACTTTAAGAGAGTAATACTTTCATGAAGAATTTTTATTATAATTCTGAATTTTTCGAAGTTTTTCATTGGAATGAATGATTCAACCTTGTATTCTTAAATCTTCTCTTTTCATCCTCTTGACAAAATTCTTGCTGAGCGACCCCACAAACTTAAGCTTGATCTCAGATTTATCTCTTACTGGAGTTTCTGAAATTCATCAAATATTACTTAATACTAATATTAAGATAATGCATTAGAATTATTAATGATATTATAACAGGAAACAATCAATTAGCCCGGGTTCTCTCACGTCAAACTAGAAGGGTAAAACAAAGGAACTCCAACAGTTTCTACCGCATCCAGAGGAGGCAAAATTTTCAACTTCAAATTAAAGGTGAGGTGCTGGGGAGTTGCATCACAATAAGAAGTCAGATTCAAAGCGTAAGCACATTCGTACGAAGAACCCTCAGTTTGATAGCATTCTGAATAGCTCGGGTCTCTTACTTTCGGTATCTTCGCCATCAGCTCCTGGTTTGTTGAAAGTCTATAAATATAGAGCTTGTTCGTGTAAAGGAAGAACAAATCATTCGAATAGTCCAAAGGCGCAGCGGCTACCGGAAGCGTACCATAGCACACGTCCAGGCCTTCTAGCTGATGTCTGAAACGCAGAGAGATGCTCTTTGTCGCCAAATCATAAATTGTCAGCTGGCATCTCCAAGAAGACTTCGTTATCGAATAAATGAATCGATTTACTCCCATATCAACAACCATCTCTCGCAATGCGATATATTCGGTATTTCGTGGATTGCTCATATCTGAGACGTTATATCTTGCGAGAACTCCCGCGTAGTAGCAGTCGACGACCAGAAAATCAGTAATTTTCCTCATCCGGCAGTTGTATGAGTAATTCGGGTATTGGTCATTCGAAACGCTTCCTAACAGCTTCCAAGGCTGGTTTAAGTTCTCAATTTTGAAAACGTAGAGCGTGTTTCCAGCAATCACATACACAATATTTCGCTGCGTCGTATCTCCCTCAATTGTCCGAATTTCATCTTTAAGACCCAACACATCATTAGCATTAAGAGTTGTTATGTCTTTATCATTATACACTACCCAAGCGTCAGGTGTCACATTGAATGAGCTGGCTGTAATGGTTTTTTTCTGCGAGTCTAGCATCAGCATCATCTTGACACTAGGAGTGTCCGAAGCGACCATTGTGATGCTTACGCTGTTGCCAATGGCGAACGGATAGACAAGGTGAATGAAAAGTTTCTCTACACTGCTTGAGATCAAGAATAGTCCTTCGCTACCGGCTTTCATATCTGATTTTGTAGTGAACATGGTAAATTCTGATGATTTTCGCATATTGGTTGGGTAGTATTGATTAGGATCGGTGGTCTTTGGAAGCAATTGCTCTCGCTTTAGAGTTTTTCTCAGAATGTTGTCGTAGACGAAAAGTTTCTTTGTGATGATGGTATAGAGGTAGCATTCTTTGCTTGATTTCTCGTAGCAAACTGCGTTGTATTGTTCAAGCCTCTCGTCCTTGATCTCAATCTCAGTGATATTTTCAAGGTTCTTGGTTTGGAGTAGGAAATGATTTGTAGAGTTAGGAGCGTCAAAGGATCCAAGAGAATAGTAGCAATCCGGTCGGTTGGTTAGATTCTGAATAGGAATTATCGCAGTCTCGCCTCCATGGAAAGTAAATGTGACGTTTGTGGGATCGGTGGCCGTGGCTTGCAGCGCAGCTAGGCCGACTATCAATGATAGCACGATCACGCTGTTCATTTTCGCAGTTAATGAATTAATGATAAATCCAAGAAGTTTTATGAGAGAAATAATTTGATTCGGGAGTTTAATCGCGTTTACTCTGCTATTTACCAACGAGTTAACAATGCTTCCGTTAGTTCAAGGGTTAGAGATTTCACTTTTCAGTTGGAAGAATTCGGTTAAAGAAATGGGAGAATAAATATTGCGAAGCCTTCCCCGTCCTTTTGAAAAAAAGAGAGATTCTATATTGTGAATATAATCAATTTTCTTTAAAACTCACTGAAAATACAGTAAATCAATGCATACAGAATCAAATATGGAGCAAAAGTTTCTTACTCTTGCCTATTCCAAAGGTAAACTATTAAATTAAACCAAGGTGAATCCTTTCGCATTGTTCCTTGGCTGGATATTGAAATAAAACCATTTGATATACAATAATAGAGAGATGAAATTATGATAATGTAATTACAATTAAAAACCACCTTTGTTTTTCGTTTGAGTTACGGACCTCATAAAAGTGTTGAATCCGAAACTCTCTGACCGTTTGGTCCTTTTCGTAATTGAAACAGGCACTGATAGCATATCGATGCCTTCATCATCTTCATGAGTCAAAATATCTCCAGAAATATTAGCTGCCAGAGTTTTCTGATTCCTCATTTTTCGGTACTTATCCACCTTGGCCTTTTGTTTGGCTCGATCTACATCGCCAGAGAAATAATTCTGGTAGTGTAACACCGAATTATTCACGAAAGAAATTGATGTGTCATGCGTGATGCTACTCTGATATGCAGTCGAGTGCGCTGAGACCTTCCTTGAAGCTAAGCAGAGGACAGATCTTCTCGGAGACTCCTCTTCGACAGGTTCTTCTTCTTCCAACACGATTTTTTTCGAAATTTGAGTGGATTGAAAATGCTTCATTTTCGTAACAAAATCAATTCGAGTGGAACTAGTTTTGCTTTCTATCACAGCCATCGTATTGCTTCTCCTCGAGATAGTTTTCATAAAGAAATCCTGGCTCTTCTGGCTGACTGGCCTAACATCGTCTAATCCAACCAGACTCTGAAGAAACGGCACCAGCGACTTAAGTTCATTATCTTCGGTTTGCCCAAGAAAGGGCTTAATCTTGAGTCCGTTCTCGTGATTCCTTCCAATCTGGACCTCACAGTCCTAAAGCCGTCAGTGATTGAACGATTTTATATTGTGATTACATCGATAAAGACTGTATCTTTCAGTGGAATCCCAATTCTGTTCATTTCTTTGATAAATCGATTATGATGCAACCTTTGGCAATGTCCTCGAGTGTAAAGCTGTGTGACATAGCTCTCTAACCTTAGAGTCTCAATCACGGCTTCCGCATACTGTTATCATTGTATTAGCTAAAGTTGGATTGACGATGGTAACCTCTTTCAGGGCTGTGGTATAGATGATGATGTTGTATATGGGTTTCATGCTTTCCAAAAACTCAATCAAGCCGGACCTCGAGGCCATGTAGTAGACATTGATGTCACCTTGTATATATATCTATGATTCAGGGATAAACAGAGAGAAATCAATTGCAAGTACCTCTAATTGAGTCGCCGGATAGTCAGGCGGATAGCTGGTGCTGTGTACAAGGGTCTCATCAAGATCAAGTACGAGATATTTCTAATTTCAGGACAAAATTGCCGTTATCAGGAATTTTGTCTCTTAAATAAGGCTTTGATACCTCAGGTTTCTTGAGATGGGATTGCTCTTTGAGCGCTCGAGCATACTCCTCCTTCTGTTTGCTTATAAATGTTAGAGATTGTAAGTAACACCATGGTTACTTGAGCATTTCTGCCGCGAGCTTGCTAAGCATTACTGGCGGTTTCTGAGACCTCTCGAAGTTTCTATGCTCAGAGTGGCTTTGATCTCTCGATTTTTGAAGTATGTTTGGAGCAGTTTCCAGGTTTTTCATACTCGAGATCACTTAAATCTTTTAGCAGATAATTAATCAATCCCGTTTTTCTAAATTTGAGTATCTTTGAACTTAATTAAAAAAAATTCTTGGTATCCCAAATTTTTCTGAGGATTGGATGGTCTCCTTGATGGACTTGTGAAAACATGGCTTGGAATTGATTGCTGTGTATCAGATTATCAGAGAGCTTGGAGATTTTTTGGAAGAGGATCATTTTCGGAAAGGCATTTTGGGGTTTTGATCGTGGGAACAATTCGGATTGAGAAAAGAATCTCAAGTTGTATAATTTAATACAGATCACAATGTTCAAAATTAAATTAAAGCCAATAAATTTTACTTCTCAAACCCGTAGGAGATAGAAGCGGATATTTCATTAATTGATTAAAAAGCATTTTATGGCAAGAAATTGGGATGATTCCTATCATGTAGGCGTTTGGCGATAACTCTCAGGTACTTAATTCAAAGCAGTTTTCATAGAACATTGTTTTTGGAAGAATCCACGGGAACTTTTATGATTGATAGGGCTTGAGTGTATATTCAGAAAGAGCTAATGGAAAGAACGGTTGTATTTAGAATTAAATTTCTTCTTTGGCAATATTAGCCTCAAGAGTAGGTTTTGGCTACAAAGCAATTGAGGTTCAATGGAAAAAAGACCTTTGGTTTCTGTTGATCATAAAAAAATGAGATATTTGGAATTATTACGAGGGCAATTGACAGTGACTGGACAAAAGATGTTTGAAGCGCAATTCGTTAACGCTGAAATGTTCAAAATCTGAGCCATTGTCGTAACTACAGGAGGCAAAATCCTTTTTCAACCTTAAATAGAATTAAATTAATGATCCCGCTCTGTTTAGGGATGGTTCAGTATTTTTCTCTCTTCAATGTAAACTCTGCGATTAGTGAGTGAGCTGAAAACGGAAAAAATGACTTATTGGCTAGTTATCTATCTGGGTTATCATTTTGCAGGAATCACAATGAATTTAAGAAATAAAGAAGAAAAAACCCTAATCGAAAGTATTTTGTTTGAAGCCTAAATTTTAAGAAACTCTTATGTTCGTTCACAATCAAAGAGAATTTATTTAAAATTGGTTCCAGTCCAGTACACATCAACGAGTCCTGTGAGTTTTATTCGATTTTTTTCTGGAGCAAATGGCGCTACACATGCCTCAGATACTTAACTTCCAGCCTCAGAAGATCGAATGACTTTAACCAGCTACATTCCTGAATTATCTCTTCATCATTGTGTACACCATATGTGTAAAATGCAAGTACGCTTATTTAATCACAATCTAGAGAATAGTTTCGAGCTTTCATTGCTAGTATTCAGCGCGTTATCTGATAGAGTCAAAGAGATGATAACTAACAAATTTTTGGAGGCACGAACAAGAGGACCGTACTCGATATTATTGCCTTTAAATTCATATTACTAAACGGATAACTGAATCTGTGTATCAATAATTTAATGGCTTAATGATCACCATAAATATTATCTTTATGTAGTGCAATAACACTTGATATATTCTATTAATAATAATATGAACATTATTAACTGCATTGAGTGATGATTATGCTAATGATCTTGTCCATCGTGGACCTTCCGCCACGTTAGATCCTTCCACTACCACTCAGCTCCCGATTACGATGCCTCTGCTGCTTCCTCTGCCAGCCGGGACGGTGCCTCTACCTCCACTAAAGCCTCCTCCTATGCTACGAAAAGCCTTCCTATTCCATCTGTTGCTTGCCTCTGCTGCTGGTGACAGGGCAAAAACCACAGCTAGCGTAAATCCAATTACCTTCAAAATCTTCATACTGAAAGATCCAAATCTGCTGGAATTTGATCTTTTATGCTTATTATTATATTTACAAATACCTTCAGTAAATATATCAACATAACCCTTTCGAGATTATCCTATTATTACTGGGCTATTCAGTTGACTCACAACAAAGAAGTGCTACCAAGAACTAACTAACTACTGAAAATACTTTAACTTTAGATGTAATGTACTTACAAATCAGTTAGCCACTGATTATCATCAAAGCAAGATATGAAATATTGGCTAATATTGAGGTAAGTAATATTTTTGGTGAAGAATCAAAGGCTGCTCAGTTAATTTTTACTTGCTAGGAACTTTATTGCTTTGAGTTACTGTCTTTCATAACAAGCAAGCAAGAAAAATCTTTTTACTATTGTGTGTTGCAATCCTATTAGCACGGGATTAACATCGAAAATGAGACGAGAATTTTGAATGAATGGACTGACAGAAATTAGAAATGACGATTTCGAGACATCAAAGCAGAGTGAATGACTTTCTACATTGATATGCTGTATTCTTGGGATTACTGTCGATAAGAGCCGTTGTTAATCGAACTGCTTATTCAAATTCTCCCATAAATTTAGGTTAGCCTCGAAAATTGAAGAATTCTCATTGAATAAAGAAGAAAGAAAATAACATCAAGTTAAACACCAAGGAGATCTTTCAAGTCTTTCTTCCAATTTCTATTGACATATTAACACCAATGGTGCTCTTGGAAATTGAAAAAAAAAAATTGGCTCGCTGATCCAGATTCTCAAAATTTCTTGAAAATTGTGGCGAAACTTTGATAATTATAAACTCCAGCAAATGAAAGTTAACTCGTTTCTCATTAAAAGAAAATCTGTCTAGCTTTTGATTATTTCTGTGAGAAATACAAGAGGTGTTGATCAAAACAACTCTACATTCACGAGAGAGAAGCTTTAGCTCAATTTAGAAAGAAAAGAAATTTTTTCCTGAAATTTCTGTGAAAAACTGCGACATGGCAGGTTAGGATATGTGTCCTTTCCCATTCAAAAGTTTGGAAAAATACGCAAGAGCTTTGATACTCTTATTATTTAGGATTTTTCAACTAAACGTTATCGATTTTAGAACAAGAGGAATATTTATTGAGCTTTCGCATTTACTTTCACCGGAATAAAAAAAAGTCAATAATCAAACTATCATTCATCATAATCAATCATAACTTATGTATTCTTAGCGAAGGAATAGACCGTGAGACATAAACGTTGATTAATCAGTACACATGAAATGAATCACTTACCTTAAGAGTTACGACTAGCAAGATGAACCGCAGATGAAATTTTCTTTAGCAGTAATAGCATTTCTGTTCCCACAGGCGATACAGGCATTCGTTCCACTGAGTGTTCTGCAGCTTCCTCCACGATAGCAAACGCAGGTATTTTCAACGGCATATTCAGCGCACATTGCTGAACGAACATCAGCACAACGCGTTGCACCAATTCTATTGCAACGACCAAAACCTCTACGGCCACGATCGCGGAGCTGCTTTTCTAAGCTAGACGCGCTTACCATTACTGAAAGCAGCGAAAGGATAATCACTGCAATTAGGATTAAATTTCTTGTCTTCATTAAGAAAAATGTTGTAATGGGCTTTTTCTTTTTGATTATAAGTTTCAAATCCTCCCAGACATTAAAAAGGTGCCTTCCTTCTAGAATTCCTGATGATTACTGAGCTATACAGTCGATTCATATTAGAATTAAGAAAACGGCAGAAGAAGCTACTGGGTCTCGCTTATTGAGATTTTTGGGAATAGAATCCAATTAATTTTGCAAGTGAACGACGCCTAAGAATCGTTATCTGCGATATGACACCAATAATTTCTATCAGGTAAGTGATAGAATTTTTCCATTAGATGTTTGTCTGGCGGACCTTACTTGTTAAATTTACTAACTGTTTTAATTAATCATTCTACGTGCTTGATATGTTACGTCATCATTCGTTCCCTCTCTTTCTTTATTCAGGCTTCACAACAAAATTAGATCCACTAATAATGTCAGAAAGTCACTCACGAAGCTTATAAGTGGTAGGAGTTCTGATAAAGTTTACTATTTGATCTAGAGTGTGTGGTAATCATGGAAGGCTCTCTAGAAAACTACTTTCATTAGATTTACTGTTCAGAAGAAGCCGTTATTACATTGGAATTTTCTGGCAGCTTCTTTATTAAGGAGGGTAATTGACTTGACAAGGAACATATTTGAGAACTTTCCACCATTTCTTATTGAATATGGTTCTCAGAAAACTACCGAGGCACTCGAACGTCTTTTTTCAATCTCATAGAAGAATTCCAACCCCAATCCATAACAAGATGATGTACATTTGACTTTTTTGAGATAATTTAAAATTTAGCTCTTATATTCGCCTGAAAACTTGCTTGCCTGGATGACATGTGAAAAATTTATTTTCAGGCAACTATACATCTTCTTCACACTGCTGGAGATCCATTGACTGAAGTTCTCATGAGAGAGCATAATTGAATAGACACTGAAGAACGCAGACCGTATCAGGAATTTTTGAGATCATCAAGCCAAAAATTGATGTCTTGATTCATGCCTTATTCAGAAAAACTTACACCATGCTTTAACTACATTTTTGTAGGAATAGATTCAATGATATAAATTCATTTAGCTGACTATTTTTTTTTTTGGACATAATTAACTGTGTCAGGGATTTTTCTTCAAAAGAAAGCAATTTATTTCAACTCACATTAAGTACACCCAACTCGATGCGTTCACGTGTTTGATAAGCCAAAGGGAAAATATTGTCATTTCAGTTGACAAGACATCTCTTAATGCACACTAAACATAAAGATCAATAATTAACTATGAAATCTTCTCAGTGTAATAGTCAGATTGGCAATGTACTAATAAAATTTCTTCATCAGATCGAAGTTTCGGTGACTGTATCTGTGACTGCATCATCAAGACATTGGCTTTGTGATAATACGCTAGAATTCCATCTTTAATTTCATCTTAACTCGATCCGTTACTCGAAGCTCCATCTGATATGCTCCATATTGTGATCAATTGAGTCTCGATTTTTTTCATGTATGGTATCTCTGGCAAGAGCATTCCTATTTTCTTCGTCAACATCTTATTTACATATTTTTAATTGTCTGTTTGTGACTTTTATTTGTCAACTCACACGAGTAGCATCAAAGAAGAAGGATCTCAGCTAAAAGATCCTGTGCAGCCAATTCATTACAGTGTTTTGAGGATTTTTGGGCATAGTTGAACGAAATTTTGCAGGCTTGAGTCCGAATCTCAATTTGAAAAAATAGACTCAAGAGTGACTCTTTTCTCGAGTATAAGAAGGCAATATTTAACTGTTTATAAATATATAACTCGATCAAAATTCCACCTTCAAAAAAGTCAAAGAATACTACAAGCCAAATGAAACTCACAATCCTCATTGTTTTTCTGGGACTCGCATTCATCGCTTCAGCCGAAAAAATAAACAAACGTAAACTTTCTTTTTTTAGATGTAAAACTGATGTTTTCAAAAGAGATCCAAAATATCATTGACACAGCAAAAGAGCAAGCCTTACATTTCCAAAATGAGATATTTATTGACAAAGCCTGCGGTCTTCTCCGTGACAAGGCTATCCTCACACAAACACAATGCACTGTTTCGTTTAACCAACAAAGCGTTTGCTATTCAAAGAAATTGCTGAATGAAGCGATAATTGGCCACCAAACTGAAGAGGAAGTTGCTTGGAAACTAAAATCGGTTCAAGTCGCATTACAAAACTCGCTTGATGATTGCATTGCTAGAGCAAATAAATAAATAATGAAGTTTTTGGTTAGATTCTTTACTCTTTGATTTAAGTGTCAATCTGTCGTCATATTGTTTGAATTTTCACTTTGATTGTGTGTTGCACTAACTCGAAGTGAAAACATTAACCCACTGCTAATTAAGAATCTTCTCTAATCAACATTAATATGTCAGTGATTCAATAAAAGATATTATTGCAGAACAAGATTTGTAGATAGCACCGATAGCTTAGCAACCTAAACAATTTTATCATTCAAATGATAATCGAAGAAGCTGGAGTTTAAACAAATCAGCAAAGATTGTTTCAAATAAGTTCAGTTAGATCAAATTTCAAAATCTTTCCCTTCAGCAAGAATTAGACCATTTTCTCGAATTAAGAGGCAAGCGGTGGCACCTACCTGTGCTCAGCTCGAGGATATTTTCTTACCTAAGATCATTATTTAAAAAAACCTTTAAATCAAGATCTCTAACAATTGTTTGGTAACACACGCTTGAACATCTTCAACGCTTTTAGTTTAGCAGGTTTCTCATGCCAGCAGCCATTTCATTTACTTCTCAAAGTTCTGAACTTCTCTGGTATATTACCGAAGGGTTAACTTATTTTAACAGTACTGATCACGTTGATTTACACACCAGCATAATTTTATTTAATGAACAAGCAGGAATCAAGCGAAAGTTATGGACAGCTTGGAGCAATTCCAACCCAAAAAAAAGTTTTTGACTTAGTAACATCTCAATTACCTCATTCATTTCGCCGAGCGATCAACGATTTAGCTAATAGAGGCGGTATATCAGCAAAAAGCAACTATCGAGGAAATAAATCGCAAAAACTGTCAATTTTTCGAGACTATTGAGCAACAGATCACTCACCTTCAAGATGAGACTCTTGATGCTAATACAGTTATTGAAGTACTTCCTTATTTCTTTAACTAAAACGAAGTTTTGTTAACGATATTAAGTCACCTCCTGAAGGAAATCTTGAGAGAAGAACCTCCTCATTTATAGAAGCGAAGAATGTAGCATTGAAACGATTCATCCATAGCAATTATTAAATTTCATTAGATGAGAGAGCAATTACAAGAGAAAATCCGAGAGCTCGAAATCACCATTAAAGAACTTGAGAGAAATCTGAAACATTGGCGTGAGGCGAATGATAAACACCTCCAAACAATAGAAAAGTAAATATTTTTACGACTCTTCAAGGCCATTCAACATGTAATTTGCTTTTCCAGTCTAGAAATTGAGAATGAGAGGTATCGAGAAGCAAACCGCAAACAAGATGTTTTAATAAGTTCACTGAAAGAGCAAATCTTACTCCTTCAAAAGAGTAATGTGGACCTGGAGTTATTACCGAAAACCTCATCTCCAAAAGCAATATCACTCACTATTCCACAACACGCAGCACTCCACCGAAAGTCTAAATCAGTAGCAGTAGAATCTTTAAGCCATCAGCTCGATCAAACTGCCGAGCTCGGAGCTTTTAACCAAAGCCAGCTCTTGCTGATGCAGGAAGCAAACACTGACAAAATTTGCAATCTTACAGAAAAAGTAAATCTCTCTTTCTCTCTGCACATTTATGACTGATATAATAGCTTGACAATGAACAAGCGAAAAACAAAGATCTTTCATTTATAATTTCAAATCTGAAAAACGCAAATGAGTTCCTTATCGCAGAGAACGGCAAACTTTCTGCAAAAGTTAAAGATTTAGAAATGAAAATCGAGTCCGACAAAGAGGATTTTGCCAGATTAAGAGAGATCAACTCAAAACATAAATTGAAAGTGGATTATCTTTCCACCATCTGCAGCTTGTTAGATCAGTCGGTTTTAGATCACAACGGCAAGTTGGCTGAGCTACCGGGAATGATGGTCGCTTATCTAAGAGGCGAAATCAACGAAATTAACTTTAGCAATTCAAGAGACTTGAAATCCGTAATGACTGACAGTCCTGATGTTTCTTACAGAAAAAACACTGAAGACGACAACGCTCAAATGAAACAAATCATTTTTGATTCCTGGACCATCGAGGACACTGGAACTATTTCGAAAGATATGAAAGAGTTTAAAGACACTCTTAAACAAATTTTGCAAGCTGTAGAGAAACTAAACAAGCCTCAAACGCCTTCATTCGATAAATTTACACTGAAACCTGTCCCAATGACTTCTGGTCAAAGCACATTGTCTCCCGATAGCCTGAGCAAACCGAAAATTATGAGCCATACCAGCAAACACGCTCGCAGCAGCAGTAAGCAAAAAATCACCCGAAATTATCTAATTTGAGTTTAGGTGGCTCGTTCTTCCTTTCGAAAGCAGTTGAGAATTCAAATAGTCTTCTCTGGAATATCAAAGCTAATACTCAGCCAGTTACGCGTAGGCTCAGTAAGCCTCAAGAGTCTCCGAATCAGCAGTGAAATTTAAAACAGCATACGTATATAGCATTAAATTGAGTGATTTTACATTGTCACACTACTTTGCTTTTCTTCAAACTTCATATCAACTCTTCCATTACTTCTGAATGAAGAAGCCAGAAATTTTTTACCCTGCCTGATAAATAGTTTATGTGAGTTTCATTAAATAAATTGGGAAGGAGAAGAGCGATCGCACGTTCTGAATAATATAATTCTTGCCCAAGAACGTAGTTAGCAATAGACTTTTCTATAAGATGACTGAATAAAGTATTGAAGATAAACATGCAACTGTGATTACAAAAGGTATTGATTGAATATTCAACAAAATGAGTATTCAATTAAGTAATAATGTCATTTATCTTCAAATATACACCTGATTATATAGCAAATAGTGTTACGAATACTGTAATCAAAAATATGAAAACCAATCAAAATTTCGCTGAAGAACTTCCTGATCACTTCTTCTTTACAACTTTTTTCACAACCTTCTTCACTTTCAAGTCATTTGGTTCTCTCTCTGAAGGCATAATGCTACCTTCCTCTACTTTAGTCTTCAATATTTCTTTGGAAGAAGGTTCTGATGGGTTGGACTTCGAAGGAAGTGCTTCCGTCTTTCCAACGTGTTCGATGCTCGTTATTTTGGGACTTATCAGCGAGTTATCTTTGGATTCCTTCATGTCGGTATGAGCTAAGGGAGTCTCTGATGGCTGAAGGCTGCTTTCAGTCACTTTTTTCTTGACGAACTTTTTCACTGTTTTGGGTTTTATGTGCTCGGGTCGAGATTCTTCTTTGCTTTCTTCCAGCACCGAAACTTCTGGCTCCTTCAACAGTGATTCTGAAGACTGGATCTTTGGATCATTTTCTATTGATTCAGAGACAGGATCAGCTTTTTTTTTCGTAGTTTTTTTGATAGACTTCCTATTCCCGAGATTGTCTGACACTCCTCCCTCCGCTTTTATACTCATTTTGTGTTCATTCCCAGTTTCAACCTGCTGTGTTGTTGTTTCTTCAATACTATTCCCAGTTTTCTTCTTTTTTACCACTTTTTTCACGCCTTTTTTCCCTACAACATTGACTTTCATCTCTGTTTCCGCAGGTTCCTCGACAACGCTAGATTTATTGCTACTTGATACTTCTTCTTTCTGAACTTCTGTTTTAGGACTCGATAACTTTTTCGAAACTTTTTTCTTCACTACTTTTTTGACTTTCACGTGACCCCTATCCCCAGTCTCAAGTTCAATTTGAGAAGAATTTTCAGAACTATTATTTTCTCGATATATTTGGGATATGACTACATTGCTTTCTTGAGCATTTGAAGATTGAATGGCATCTTCTTCTTTGAGATTTCCACCAGAATGAAAAGCCCCACCCTTTTGGCTTTGTATTGTTGGCGAATCCGAGATTTCATTGACCGGTATGCATACTGATCGCCCAGGTTCTTCTCCTCTTCTTGACGTGGCTTTATCCAGAGTTTCTATCATTTTGCTTTCAGCACAAAATTGATACGCTTTAATCACGTATTCAAACACACTCTCAGCGAATTCTTCTAGGGGCATCTCATCTTCATAGCGCAAGAATCTAATATTCTCAAATCTCCTTGGTGGAAGAAGATTAACCAACTCTTTCATTCCTTGCCAAGGATCCTTCGGATACTGGTTGTAATCGCCATCACCCACTCCGACCATCATAATTGCGATTGGGAAATTTGAAGCCTCAGCTATTGCATTGACATTTTCTTGCACGTTGGTAACAGCGCCGTCTCCAATAATCATTAGCAACTGGAATTCCTTCTTTCTTTGCGCTATCTCAATAGCTTTGTCAATCAATGGTCTGAAAGAAGTCGGTCCAGAAAAGAATATCTTTGCTATACTCCTCCTATATTCAGCAAGAGCGTGATCAATGCCATAACATTCCTCATTTCCAACCTCATCGGCATATAAAGTCCTCACATTTTTATCGCGGGTCTGGTCATCACCAAAAAGATAAACCGATAATTTTCCTTCATGAGAAAAATTTGTTGCAACTGCTCCAACTGTACTTAAGGCTTTTTCATAAAAATTCAGCTGATGAGTCGATATCTCATGAAGATGGCGATTCTCAAAGGATTTCCGCCCGGTAAATACGTTTGAAACTGTACAGTCAATTCCACAAATAAAGCCGAGCTCTTGTAGTAGTTCTTCTTTCTTCAGCTTTTGTATCAAAGGAATTAATCTTTCCTTTATCTCCTCAACACGAGCATCCTTAAATTTATTGCATTTTTCTGAAATTTCCCAGTCGTGTTTATTACTGACTGTGTTTATAGTTTGAGAAAACCACTCAAATTGAGAGACTGGTTGAAAAGTGGGATGAGATTGTAGATTAAGGTTTTGAATTCTCTGTGGAATAAGAGTTTTCTCAGGGAAATCTGCGACTTTTTCAACCTCTAAAACCTGGGAGTATTCCAAGTCTTGATTAGGTTCGTTAGGCGCATCTTCTTCGTGATGTGAGAGTGACTTGGGAGTTCCAACCTCAGCAGGAGTTCCATAGATGTGAGTTATGGATCCTTGGTGGCTGAGGTCATCTGCTTCATTTGCTCGGCTAGGAAGCAAGAAATATTTCAGCTCATCCAATTGACCTCTGACGCGGTCAAGTTCAGCTTGAAGCTCGAACATTGTTGAGTAAGATGTTGGCTGCTGAACAGTATCAGTCAGTTTTTTCAGTGTTGTGTTCTCTTCTTCGAGAGATCTGATGGCATTAGCCTTCTCTCGTGCTTCTTTGATGAATTCCAGCTTTAAATTTTCAAGTTGTGAAGTGTACTCGTTCTCTTTGGATTGTAATTTGGAAATTTCTCTTGATAGATGCTCGAGGTCCATGGCGCAAGAGAAGCATGATGGATTGTTGTGTGCTTTGCAAATGAATACATTTGCTTCATGGTTTTCTCTGTTATCGGTATTATTTTCATATTTATTGCTTGAGGGTTCCACTTTCCCAGTCGAATAATTGAAGACCGAAGGTTCTCTCGTGTCTTCTTTTTCAAACTCTTGCTTCGTGGGACTGTTTCCATTACTATGGATAAATATCTCCTCAATCACCTCGGAGATCGTTGGCTCGACTCCAAGAGCCAGCGCATCGGTGGGGGAAATTTCCTGGCCATGACCTTGAGCTCTCGCTTTGTTCTCGATCTCTAAGTTAGTATCTCTTGAAATAATATTCTGCTCAGATTGATCTATCTTGCCAGCATTTTCTTCAGTTACTTCAACCTGTTGACCGCTGTTATTGAAATCTTGAATAGAAGCTCGTTTTTCTGTTTCACCACGACGTTTTTTCGCTTTCAATTCAGAAGAGGGCACTTGCTCTTTCGTGCTATCAGGCATTTGGGTTTCAACTATCAGCTTGAATTCGAACCCATTATCGGTCTCTTCTATGAGTTTCGATTGTAATTGTTCAACTTGCTGTTGTTCTAAATTCTTTCCTGACTGATTCAATTCTTCGAGTTCTTGATGTTGAGGTTTGTCTTGATTACTGTTTAGCGCGTGTTGATTCTGTGGAAAAGAAGTATTATCCCTCATTTCTTCCGTATTCAGAGCTGTCTCGAATCTGATATCTAGATCACTAACATTCTTTGTTGTAGTTTCTAAAACTTTATCATCGTTATCATTGTCTTGTTTAACAAAAGACCTTAATTTGATTTCTGTAGTTTCGGCTTGGAAACCTAGTCTTTCATATCCGATGTTATTTTTCTCATCAACAAATTCTTCTCGTTTATGGTTAGGAGTATCTGATTGATCATGAAGCTCCACATTTTCTGAAATTTTCTTCAGCAAAATCTCGGTATTTAATTTAACAGTGTGTTTATTCGATGCGTTGGTAAAACATTGCCTTTCAAATGGATAGTTTGCACTTAGAGAAGCATCCCTCTGCATTGAATACTGCAATGAGCTCCAATGAACTTCTTTAGCCTGTCGATCAGATAAGCTGACATTTGCCCAACGATCACTCAAATTGTTGGCTGTTTCATTTAACCTCAGAGAATGATGCTGTTTAATCAGAGACCTGCCTGTTGCGAGTCTTGATGTCGACTCCGGGCTTTGTCGGCTTCTTCTACTTGAAGATTCATTTTCCAAATAGTCATCATTACTACCTTTGGATATAGTTCCTATATTCTCAAGGCGCTTGAGCACCTTCCCGAGTGCTAATTTCATAGGAGATACTTTCTTTTCTTGTACGCTCTTCTTCTCACTATGATGACCGATCTCTATGCTAAATTTCGAGTTTGCTTTTTTCTTTACACTGTCTTCCTGTCCAATAGCGAACTGACAGTGTTTTGAATGAAATTCTAGTTCTATCGCCATCACATCTAACATGCTTTTGTATTTATCTCTCTCAGCCTTTAATAAAACCATTTCTCGTTGCAGTTTCTCATGCGCCAAACTTGCAGAATCATTACTAATTTGCTTTTCTTCTGATTTCATTGGCGTATTTCCATCAGCCTCTAAGAGTTTAACAACTCCATCGATATCAGCGACTCTCCGCTGATAAATTTCGTTTATTGTCTGCTCCTTTTTCTCGATTAAATCCAAGTCATTCAGCTGATTCTTCAGCATCTTCACCAACATACAAAGTTTTTGGTTTGATTCCTTCATAGAAGCCTCAAGTTCACTCTTCAGACTTTTGATCTCATACTCGTGTTCAAGACTTATCGCCTGAGATTTTTCAAGCTTCATAATGAGGTATAGTATATGTTCACGCAGGTTTTGTGGTTGCTTGCTTCTCTCATTAGCTGCTTTGACCTCTTTGTTAGGAGTTTTCAATATACTTTTACTAGCAGAGGGAATTTTTGTGCCTTGGGCTGGCTTATTCCGAGATGAAGTTCCTCTAGAATCCCCGCGAGGCGTAACAATCTCAGATTTCTGAATTCGATCAGTCGATGCGAAGTTTGGCATGGTGAGAACTCTTGTATGATGTTCTCGAACTGTTTTTGGCGATGTATCTACTGATCTCTTTAATTTAGAATGTGATTGAGAATGTGGGAGCTGTTTTTTTGGTGTATTGCTGAGTTTTGTAAAGCATATAGGAGATTTTGAAATGTCGTTTTCCTTGCTTCGTTTTCGAGATATATACGTGAGCTTGGTAGGGCTTTGCATGTGCGATGTATAAGCTTCTTGTTCTCGATAGCGCAATAAATATTTTAAAACCGAAATAAAATTTTCACAGAGTTACAGATTTTTCAATAAGTTCGTGTGAAGTCGCTCAGTTTTCAAAGCTGCTCAGTAAGTTTTTATTTTTTCCGAACAATGATACTTCAAATTCTGCTCCACAGCTTCACCTATCTCTTGGACCAAGATGAACTCTTCATATTTTGGTCCTTATTGCCATAAAGTTGGAGGAATCGTAGTGAAATGGGCACTAGTGTTAGTATGATCGAGTTGATCACTCAGAAAAGCGTAATTCGAAGTTATTCTACATAATTAAGGATATTAGTCCATTTTATATAATTTTGGTGGATATCAATCAGTCCACACATCTTACATGGAGTATTTTTCAAGTGTAATCAAGATGATAACTTTGAATCCATCAATATGTTTCTAAACTTCCAAAAAGGAAAAAGTTTCATTGCTTCCAAGCAGCTCTTCCAACTGCCAAAAGTAAATTTTATATTTTGGGCACTGAATATTTGAAGCCTAAGAAAACGCGTTGCGTAGAGTTCTTTTCCATTGATGGAGCTCCGATATGGCTGTGAGCTCAGAGTCTCAAAACACTCGATTACACGAAATAGTCCTTGATTCCCTTGGATTTTTGGAAGAATATTGATTGCTCAGTATCCTTAAATTATTTTTAGATGTCGCTAAAATAACCTCTGAGCACAAAGATAGCATATCTAAGAATTTTGACAAAAGCAACAAAACCATTGTATGCCAGCTCCAACGAGATCCTAGCTCGCATTATCCTACATTTTAGAAAGATCGAATCCAGATCTTTTGCTCCAAAGATAGACTGTTCCATCTCATATCATGTAGGCTATCGGAAGTAATAGCAATGCTTAGTCAACTGAAATCGCTTATTCATGCACAAAATCGTTTTGCGGTACATCTTATTAACGCAAAATGGTCATCAGCTCTCTGGATACAATTTGCGAGTGTTTCAGTTATATGACCCGTTTCACCGAATAACAAAAATATTGTCATAGAGATTTAGGCCTATCTCGAATTATGTTCGAAAGCTTCTGTTCTCATACCATCTACCTGAAATAGTCTAATTCACTGTGAGTTTTTGGGCTTTACTGCAATATGCGCTGAGTTTAATGCCTTCCTGGTCAATTTCGATTAATTTTATCACTTAGCCGTTTCGCAGCCAGCAACTCATATTTAAAGTGAATCTCTTCACCTCTTTTATAATCCCAATTTTACCTCCTCAATGAGAATAAACAGCGCTATTGCCCTTCTAATTTTACTCTGCTCAGTCACTCTAGGTGCTTCTACCTCATTGCGACGTTCTGCACGCAGCTTTGAATCTGGCGAAGCTTTAACTCCCGGAGATGAAGGATCATATATCTTAGAGGACAAAACTGCAGATACTCGCGAGTTTTACAATCCTGCGCTCGCTTTAGGTATCCTTAATAAATTAAACCCTCTTCCAACCCCGAACATTACCTCCAACAAAAGTTTAATGATAAAACGAGACCCTAACTACTGCCTCAAGACTCACGAGTACCTCGTTAAGAACCCGACCTCTGTTTTCAACGAGTTAAATTTCCTTACCGATTACTCCATGCTTTCGTATTTCCGAAAAGATATCGTCCCTATGGTCGGGCGAGACGTCATGCCCTACATAAACAGTGACTATATCAGACTCTCCCAAAAGCTTGGTGGGTTCGACATAGAGCCTTCCGTTAACAACATCTTCTTCAAGCTCGGTGTTCACAATGAACTGCATATTGGCTCTCATTTTGCCTGTTTGACTCAAAATTATAACCACATCCCTGGATCTGATGACATCGCTAACAAGGATGCTGTGGCTCATAACTTAAAAATCTATTATGAGAAATATAAAAGCCAGCCTACCTGTTCTCCTGGGGATAAATTTTTCCCTCAAACATGGTTATTAGCCAATGAAGCTGAATGCAAAGAGTGGTTTGCTTATATAAATTCTCCTGAGTACGAAAGAGAAAAAGCTGAAAAAACCATTGTTTTTATTCGAAAAATCGGCGTTGGTGTCCATCGAGGCGCGGGCGTGCAGCCTGTTGACGAGGAGGAAGAGCAAATGCTTCGTCGAGGGTTAAAGAACGGCGAAAACTGTGGTAAAAAGATGGATTACAGCATCATAGTTCAAAGATACATTAGCAACCCGCTGCTTGTTTACAACCACAAGTTTGATTTCAGAGTCTACATGATGGTGTCCTCGACGAACCCTCTGACTGTCTATTACCATGACGGATTCTTGAGAGTGTCACTCTACGAATACGATGTCAATTCGAAAGCGAAAGGAGCTCATTTGACTAACACCGCACAGTCTGAGGATGTCTTCAAAGACAAGGAACTTCAAGAAAAGATGGGAATGAATGAAACCGAACTTAGAAATTTCCAAATGTGGAACTATACTCGTCTTGCCAACTATCTCATATCTGAAGGACGCATCGATAGTTTGGGCTGGATCGATGGATATCTCCGCCCTAAGATCGAGCATGCCATGCAGCATCTGATCCGAATAACGAAAAACTCCTTCGCTAAACAAAGCAACCTCTGGGAGCTGTATGGCGTGGATTTCATGCTAGATGATAAATTAAATCTCTGGTTTATTGAATGCAATCGAAGTCCGGTAATTAAGGATTCCAACGAGGAGAAAGGGTTGTTCTTGCGCAAGCTGTTTAGAGATGGATTTGAGATTTTGTCAGCTCAGCTGCGATCTAGAATGAAACGAGTGATCAAGTTTGTGAATATGCTTACGAGTGAAGGATTTGCTAGAGAGAACACCTTGGATCCTTCGGATGTGGTTTTGCCGAATTTGGAAGAAAACAGGAGAATTTTCAACAGTTTGTTGGAGAATAAGATTGATGATGAATTTAAAATAAGCCCAGACAATAGCTGGATTAAGATAGTTGATGAGACGCTTCCTGGAGTAGAAAGGTATAATGGAATGTTCCCAATTGAGTGCTTTGATTAATCTCTATTATGATGAGAGTTTTATAAAAGTTACATTGATGATGTTGTTACTCTATTGTTGGGATTGATTATCTCTTATTCATGGCAAATTGGAGTCATTATGACAAAGTATAAGAGGGGCCCGATGCTTTGCTAGTTAATTTCGCTGAGGAAAAGGTCTTATATAATGAAGAAAGTTTAGCATTTGATGTTTTGCAATTTGATATAACGATGTTTTATTAATTTTTGTTATGAAATTGGAGCGGTGTAATCAATTCATATATCAAAAATAAGTGAATATTTAGTTAATTTTGAGCTATCCAATCCTGAAGAACGAATTGATCGTTGTAGTGTTAAATTTTATTAGGATAGTTAGGTCTGTGCTTCGTCTGAATGTGAGTGTCGATAAATCGGCGAAGGAGGAACTTCTTCTAATTCGTTAATTTGATCGAGAGGTCTTCCCCTTGTTTCGTAAGGCAAATATACAACTGCCAGACATTTGAAAACGAATGCCACCCCAAACACGAAAAATAGATCGAAGATTGAATTTTTTATCATCTTTAACGTGATAAAAGGCGAGATCAGAGCTCCCACCCGTCCAACCGATCCGGCGAAGCCTAATCCCCAAGCCCTGATGTTAGTAGGATAATACTCTGTGGCTAAGATTGGTATAATTTTGCCTGGAACCTGGGCACAACACCACATGATACCCAGGAGGACAAGTGAATTACTCTCGAAATAATACAAGTTAAGCATCAAAGCTGACGCCAGCATCGCAAATATAATAACTCTAAAATGGCCCCGAAAGTAGCGATCCAACAAAAAATCCAGCCAAGCATAAGCTTGCCATTGCCATTAAAGTTTGCTGCAGTTTATTAGCTCTGAAATCCACTTCGGCGTTGAGCGTGAGAAAACCGGTGGTTTGTGTATTGCAGGTATCTGCGATGAAAAGAGAACCGATCGCAAAGATCATTAGGTAGTGGTATTTCCCCATGCAGATTCTGTTGTCGACAAGAGAGTCAAGATGAGTGGATCTGTCATCTTCTTCCATTGCTTATGTAGCCTTCTTAGTTTTTCAAACACGCTATTAGCGTTTAGACCCAGTCTATCTTGGAATAAATTGGATACATGGTATCGAGATAATTTCATACAGAGAATTTAAAGACCCCAGTGTCAATTAGACTCCTAAATTCTTAATGCCATTATCTTTTCAGGGGTCAAGAGATTCATTTTCCATAAAACCTAGGTTTGATTCTTGCGAATTCAAACATTTTTCAGTTTTGCAACAAATCAATAAATCAAATTTCACTTTCTCTTTTATTCTATTAAAAAATGATAGAATCGATAGCAGTGCGATCGATTCAAACATCAAAACAGGCTAATATTTAGCATATAAACTTCCTGTTTGAAGTTACTATGTTGCTTAAACGAATTAATACATATAGTATGTATCAAATTTTGAAATTATGAGAGTTAAGTCTGCAAAAAGTGAGGCTGATACCCATGACTTTTTGAAGCGGAAGGTGTGTTTTGTGCACTTGGGAACGCGTCAATGGGCTTAAATTTAGGAGTGGCTCGATAAATCGCCGAAGGCGGAACTTCTTCTAACTCAATAATTTGATCGAGAGGTCTTCCTCTTGTTTCGTAAGGCAGGTACACTACTGCCAGGCTTTTGAATATCAATGCCACTCCAAACACGAAAAATAGATCGAAGACGGAACGTCTGATCACATATAATGTGATAAATGGCGATATCAAAGCACCAACACGTCCAACTGACGCGGCGAAGCCTAAAGCCCAGGCTCTGATGTTAGTAGGGTAGTATTCAGTTGCTAAGAATGGTATAATTTTGCTTGGAACTTGTGCGAAACACCACATGATGCCGAGGAGCCAAAGTGATTTACTCTCAAAATAATAGAGGTCAAGCATTAACACTGATGCCAGCATCGCATATAAAACAAATGTCCCCTTTCTTCCAAAGGTTTCTCGGTCTATCATCAGGATAGGAATCATGAGAGCTGGAAATTCCGATAGGCAGATCACAAGCAGCCCCTGCTCTTCTCTCAACTGGTTATTCATCATGAGATGCTGTAATATAATTGGCATGTATAACGAAAATCCATAGAAGATGAGGTCTCTGAGGAAATACACAACGAAGATTGAAGCCGTGATTCGAAGGAGAGGTGACTGAAACAATAGTTTTGGTCCGGCATCAACTTTGTGAATCGAATAGATGCTATTCACCCATTCATTCACTAGCATCTTCTCTTCGAATGTTATTGGTGTGAAACTAGGGCCATGATTCATTCTGCCAATGTGATTTAGGATTTCGACACCCTCATTAACTCGTTTTTGAATGATCACTCCACGGAAGCTTTCTTTCAAGAAAAAATAGATCACTGCAGCAGAAGAGAGAGGAACCAGCGACAGGAGTCGGAGAAATAAACGCCAATTGCCTGCTTTGATTCCTCCGAAAATCACATGAACGTACCCTGCGAGTATGAGGTTTCCGATACCGAAAAATGCGCCGGTTGCATAGAATATAAATGTTCTGTTCGGTCTAGGTGGCACTTCAGAGAGCATTGTGTTGCAGAGAGGAGAAATCAAACCAAGCGCTAAGCCCATCATAGTCCAGATGACCGTTAGTGAGGTGATGCTGTAAGCAAAACTCGCAAGTAAATCAACCACAGCGATGGCAATTGCACTTGTTATCATGGGAATTTTCAATCCGAAATAACTCGTAAATGGTCCTGTGATTACCGACCCGATGCATAGTCCAGTCAAGAATAAACTTGAAACGAGAGCTAATTCCATATCTTTTGCTCCGAAATCTAATTTGGCGTTGAGTGTGAGAAAACCGGTGGCATTGATATGGCAAGTATCTGCGATGAAAAGCGTGCCAATGGCGAAACTCATCAAGTATTGATATTTCCCCATGCCGATTCTGTTGTCGACAAGGTAGTCAAGATAGGCGGATCTGTCTTCTTCCATTGCGTTTCAGTTGATTATGAGTTTTACTGTACCTTTTCAAAAAGGATTAACGTTTAGATAAAAATCTACACTTTTTAAATAAATTCGATAGAGAATTTTGAGAGATTTTCAAATAGAATAAATTAACACACCCTCACATATCAGAGAGACTACTGATTCGTGAATAGTTTACCTGAAGGGCTCTAAGGGCCAGAGACAGTTATCTCTCAATATTTCTAAGCTAAATTTTCATTAATATAGCCTCGGTTTTTGTGTTTTTGTAATAGAGAGGTAGTGTAGTTACTCCATTTCTAGTATAGGCAGGCCTCTACTGCCTTTGCACTCTAATTTTCAAGTACTTTTCTGCCCTACGAGGATTTTATGTCCTTTATCTACAGGTATCTTTATATTAGCTCCTATCAATCAACATAGCAAAGATTCCTCTCCAAATGAGCTTTCTAGATACATTCAATTCAAAATTCCTTAAACCAAACAAAAAAATCGAGGGGCGCCTCAACGAAGAGACGGAGAGAGCTCATTTAATCGTTCGCATTCATAACGCTTTTTTCAAATTTTATTGCTTTTAATTATAGTAGATTAAAATTTTGTACGAAGTTTTCCATGAAAACTACTTTCAACTACACAACTCTGAGTTTTTTCAGCTCATCTCCCAATCACGCCATTCATAAGCTTCATCCTTGCCTCCATGCACCATTCTAGGCTAAATAGAACTTTAAGTCCTTCATAGCAATGAGGTGCTTGACTTACATACTGGTACATTCGGCATTGCCAATCCCAATAACACTCAAAAATCCAATTACAACACACTGGACAGCGCGTTCCTTGATTTCTATTAAGCCTATTCGAGTATCTTATGCGTTTTATTCTCTTATACCGATAAATTCTTTAGGAAATTAAGTCTGAATTTATCCGCGTTACTATTAGTTAAATTTTGTGACTTTATAAATTTGAGGTTGCAGAACTCCTTAATGAACAACACCTCCTCAGCGGACAGCGCACTATTGAGTGGCCTTCAGGGCATCAAATGCAATCCCCGAGAAACCTATCAGATTATCGACAAACTCGGCGAAGGAACTTACGGAACTGTTTTCAAAGCAATAAACAAGATCACTGATCAGCTCGTCGCGATCAAAATCTGCCAAATCAACGAGGATGAAGAGATCTTTTACAATGAATTTGAGTTTCTCCGCTCAATCGATCACCCCTACATCGTTAAACTATTCGACGCTTACCAAACAGTCGACGAGCTCTGGCTTGTTATCGAATACTGTCAGCTTGGATCAGTCGCCGACATACTTCAGATCACAAAAACTCCTTTTACTGAAGGAGAAATAGCATGTATAGTTTACAATCTGCTTCTAGCATTAGACTACATACATTTACAAGAGCATATGCATCGAGATCTCAAACCAGGAAATATACTCATAAACTCTAGCGGACATGTCAAATTGACTGATTTTGGGATAGCTTCAACGAAAGCGAACACTAATAGCTTTATTGGGTCTCCCCTATGGATGGCTCCGGAGCAAGCAGCAAAACAGAGTTACACTCAGAAAATCGATATTTGGGCCCTTGGAATATGTATATTAGAAATGGCCGAACTCGAGGCGCCGTTTCAGCACTTGCATTCAACTAGAGCTCTATTCGCGATTGAACATCGTCCTCAGCTCACATTTAAGAATCCAACGAAATTTTCCTCGGAGTTGAATGATTTTCTCTCGAAATGCCTAGTCGTCAATAGCGATAATCGGGCAACTGCTTCAGAACTCTTATCTCATCCATTCATTACAAAACACAAGCCCACTTTCGATTCTATCCGGAAACAATTTTACGAAAGTAAGATAGGTGCAATAAAGAACGCAAGAATGAAGCAGGTCATTGCTTCTACAATGCGGAATAACCGAGCATCTAATAACCTCCTCGACCAGATCGGAGAGAAAGAAAGCAAGATTTTGCTAGAAGCTAGTAAAGACCGCGGAAAATCCTCGATTATTTCCAACGAGCCGCAGACTTTCATTGAAAGATCGAGCTTTGTGAGCGATTCGCAAGAGTTTACTAATGCATTGTATCCGAAGTCCCAGCTGTCGTATGCAGCAAAATATTTACGCAAACAGAACAAAACTAGCTTTTCCGGCACTCATAACCTCTCGAGAGAGCTGATCGCTGGCTGCGGTGGGCCGCTTTCTCGCGAAAGCCTTGGAAGCGTGATCAAGGTTGCCTCTTTTATAGAGCAAAATAACACTTCCAATAACCTTTCGATTATCTCAAATTTGAATGTGTCGTCTCCGAGCAAGGAGAACCTACCGAAATATATCAGGGACAACCCCTTTTATCTCATGAACCATAAAAAAGTCAGCCCCATCCCCACCGTAGAAGGTGATGAGAATCTAATGACTCATCAGAACAGGTCCCATTCCTCGATTAAATCCGAAAAAGTGATCGATTTGAGGAATCGCCTCAAGTTGGACCTAGGCAAACTGTCGAAAATGGCCATGAATCCAGCTACCAACAGCGTGCAGACCTCCGCACATAAAAAGAATTATAAAAACTTCCAAGTCAGCAATTTTGTGGTCGGGAAAGGGAAACAACCGCGGTCTAAACCTCCCTCATTGAACACTTCGACTGATTCCGATGTCCCTCCGATTTCTTGCGAAAAATCCTCGAGACAGCAATCGCGCAAAGCATCACCTCGGCCCATGACGCCTCATAAGATAAGCGCTCGACAACTGACTTCAAGGAAGCCTACAGAAGTCCTCGAAGACGAGAACGAAGAATCTGATAACGATATGAGTAATTGCAATGATCAAGAGGTGCAGTTCATTGAACAAGGCGCTGAGGTAAAAGACCTTGACCTGTTTACTCATCGAATCCCGCCTGTATTCCGCGCCTTTGAGAGCACCGAAAAAGTTCATTTTTCTCTCAGAAATCTGAATGTATCAATGAATGGCTGCAGCGCGAATTCTACTGGAAGGATCGCCCAGTCAAATCTCACCCCGAATTGGGGTTTGAATGGCAATAGCAAGTTCGTCCTTCCACAGCAGGACCCAGAGAAGCAGGACTATGCGACAACTCGCATTCCCTCAAGCTATTTTAGTAGAATAACAAACGATTCGAAAAATACAGCGTGTACGAGTACGGACCGAAGAGCTCGTTTATTAGAAGATGAAGAAAACAAATTCAGTTCTCCGTCATCAAGCGATAAACTCATGCAAATTACGTTGAATCGCGATGCTTCTAATAGCACGATGAGAGTGGTAGATGAGAATACGCCGTCATATCTCAAGCTCGTAAACTCAAAGAGCCAGCTCAGCCCAATTATACATCAGTTTAATTGAGTAGAGCTACGGCTTAAATTTTTTTCATCTAGTTGTTTGATAATGAAAATTTTGAATTGGAGCTGCACTTTTCTAACGAATTTTCCATTGTGTTTTAGCAACAAAACCTACTTTTCTAATCCATATTTGCTCCTTTTTTGTTTGATAATTACTCTTTTTGTGTTCTAGACACTCTAATTACCTATCACACTCCATTATAACGTCTATCCCAATAAACCCAAAGATATTTTTTTATTGCTACGCATAAATTGAATCGGTAATCTACCAAAATGATCATAAATAAAAGCAGTGTTGCTAAGAAAGCAGCGAACTCGACTCTTTCTGGGTATCTCATTAAAAAGAGTTTTACAACCCAAGCACACCCTCCGCGCTCATCGTTTAAGAAGATACGAAGGAATGTAACTTATGGGCTAATCTTTGGCACTCTTGGATACTTTACTTACCAATACATGCCTCATAAGACCCGTATCGATCTCTCTTACAGTCCAACCAAAGAAAACCAGAGCATCGTGGATCAACTTTCTATTCTAAAAGGACGCTACTATCCTACATTTTATTTGTCTCATCATTTTCTGCAAAGTCTATATAGCGGCTACGGACCTGATTTTAGAGTCAGTTACGATAGAGAGTATCTCCCGCTATCAGATGGTGGCAGGGTTGCGTTGGACTGGGCGCTGCCGACTAAAAAACTGTCGTTTCAAAAGACTCTATTTGAAAAGTTGCAGTTTACTTACGAGCCACCTGCGGACAACAAGATTTTATTCGTGATTCATGGTTTAACAGGCAACGGCTCAGACTCAAAACATGTGAAATATTTAGTGAAACATGCTCAAGAGAATGGCTACAGGGTTGTGGTGTTCAATAATCGAGGGTATAATCAAAGACTGATGTCGCCGGTTCCTTCTCATGGAGGAAAGCTCGAGGACATTGAAGAAGCACTGGTTCATATAAGGAAAAAGTACCCTAGCGCGAATATATTTGGCTGTGGGATTTCCTTTGGAGGAAATCAAATGCTTCGATTAGTTGCGAAACAAGGAGAAAAGATTCCTTTCCGAGCAGCTGCTGCGGTTGGAAGTCCGATAGATTTAGAAACAGTGATCGACGAAATGGAAGGGACGATATACGAGAGGGCTCTCTTGAAAAAATTCGTGAGCGAAACATTGCTGCCGAGCATCGATATCCTCGAATCCCTTAAAGATACTCACGGAATCGACTTTGAAGACGTGCTTCGCACCCGGTCTCTGCGTGATTTTCATAGTAAGTTTACAGCGAAGGTTTTTGGGCATAAAGACGTGAAGGAATTTTTTGAAGCAAGCAAGCTGACTAGCGATAAGATCCAGAATATTAAGATTCCCATGCTCCTTATGTACGCCAAAGATGACCCTATTGTACGCATCAGTACTGTGCCCGTGAAAGAGTTGGTATCTAACCCTAATATAATATATGCAGAGACGACCCACGGGTGTCATATCTGCTGGCTTGAGGGTCTCAAGCCTGCTTCAGTAACTATTTCTCCTAATTTTCTGGTGATAAACTGTTAATTATTCCTTCCTAGTGGTTCCCAAGGCCGACGATAGAATTTCTATCCTTGTTTGAAGAGAAAAATAAGCCAAGCGAGATCAAACAGCAATGAATTAACTCCATTTGTCGATATGCATTTTAAATCTTTATATGAATCTTAATCTAACCCTTAAACCAGCCAGCAATACTGAAACACACATTCTGAAAAATAAAAAAGAGAAAATTTCCATGTATTGTGAATATTTGTGTGTATGTTGACCACTCATTCCTCACAGAGAACTTTCAACATCGTAAAAATTCTCGATAATCTGGAGCGCATGGGCATGAACCTGTGCTGATTCGTGAGATTGAAGTTTCTCGAGTTTTGGGGTACCTCCTTGAGAGTCAAACATTGTGAAATATGGGTTTTCTCGTGCACCTCCTTTCACCAAATTCGACCCCAGGTTGAGAATATTATTCAATGCCTCTAAGCATACCACTATTATTTGCGCGTCTACAGAATCTAAATTCTGGATCAACAGTCTCATAAAGCCCTGTCGTGTTAAGTAATCCACTTGTTCAGGGCTTCCGTGGTTTGTTATATTACAAAGAGCCCATACTGAGTCTTTTTTAACCTGGATTTTGACTAGATTAGCAAGCAGGTTTGAAATAGAACTTTACCTCTTCAGTCTCAAACTCCGCCATTAACATCACTCTTTCGAACAATCCAGGGACCTGGATGAGCTTTTGAATCTGTTCCGGTGTACTGGCAGTGAGATTCGAAAGGATCCAAGCAGCTTCCCGTTTTATAGTTCTTTTCTCGTTTCTTAGCAGTTTTAGGAAGCTTTCGAGGAAACCTGGATTACTTAGGACGATCTGTAAACATGATAGCCCAAAGAAATATTTCATTGAAAATTACGTTTGTTTGTCTCTCAGTCCCGCGGCAAATGTTCCCTAAGATTCGAATACTGGGGAGAACAATGGCCAATGGCGTGGTATCACTTATCAACCTAACGAGAGCAGGCACGAGGTCAGCGGCTACGATCAACTCGATGAATTTTTCATCACCAGCTAAGAATTTGTTAACACATGATGCTGATGGTTCATCCGCTTACCTGATATGTACGAAAGCGCCCAAACTGCGTCAGCAACAGCTTCAAGATCAATTTGCATTTTCACAATACAGGCGAGAGGATCGATTGCTTTGCTAATTTTTTGAAAACTTGGCAGAGGTTTGCCTCTGCAGAGATTTGACAATGCCCAGGTTGCTGGTTTTAAAATCGATTCTTCTTTCGTTTGTTTCAGGAGTTTCGACAGCCGATCGATCGCCCCGCAGCCGATGACCTTGTCTCTGAGGTTGATTGAGTCTCCAGATATGTTTGCTATACCCCAAACAGCCTGTTTTTATAGATGAATATTATAGCTAAAGTCCATGAAAAGGCAAAGGAACCTGCACAGCGATTTCGATATGCTCTGATTCCAGTAATTTGATAAACAATGGTATCACTCCCTTATCGATGAGAGTCTTTGTCTGTTGGTTCGTTCCTGCAGCTAAATTGCTCATTATCCAAGTGCTTTCCAACTAAAACATGATTTTTCAGGGCATTCTAGACCTTTTTCAAGGGTTATTTACTTGTAGGTAAGGTTCATCGTCATTTCTCATAAATTCAATAAGAGTAGGAATAATGGTTGAGTCAATGATCTGTTGGATAGGCGGTGACTCCACCCCAACGATCTTTCTGATGCCTATTGCTCCTAAATGCTGCTGGAACCGGTCTGTGGATTCAATGGCTTTGAGTAACGTCGGTAGGTCTTCTAGTTCGAAGTTCTGTGAGTATGTATCGTCAATAAACATCTTCAGCTCGAGGTTTTCTGGAGTTTTTTGCAAAAGGCCTGCATTCTGTGGAGCTTTTCGTTTGATATTCAGCGTATCCTCCCTAAAGGTGGTTATTAGCTGATGCTTTGGCGATAAATGCTTACTTCTTTTGTTTTCGGATTTCAACAGTGTATTCATCTCTTTTAGACTTTAGGTACATTGTGCTTTCAGCTATGAGGCGATAAATGCAAAATAATTTTGTGGATTGTTACGCAGCACGTTGTCCTTTTGTGGCGAAGCTGTTTGAGTGTTGACTGCTGAAGTAAGATTGTTTAAGCGAACTGCGTTTGCACGGTTAAAGAATACCTGTGTTCGAGTTTGTCACTTCCATCATATAGCCTAATAAACTTCTATTATAAATTAATCAGATTTGAGTTTGCGCAGTATTTGAATACAAACACAATGCCTAGACCTATGAAAAAATCTTCCTTAATATCTCTCTTTTAGCTGCCACTGGCTTCTAGGAGATAAACTAAATGTAAAGCCCGCTATTATCTATCATATTTCATAGACAACAAATACTAGCAAATTATTATTTCTATTTTAATACACTCTGGTAACAGGTATGCAGGATTTTGAATGCTGTAACATTGATATTCTCTCCCTTTAACTCGTTCTTAAAAAGCAAATTCCACATAATACCCTGTGAGGTGTTTCATTGGGAAAATATGATGTGATGTTGATCAGAGAATATGCTAATATTAAAAATTGATAGCATCATGTAACATCTGATGAACTACTCATTCAAAAATTGCCTGTAGAATCAGCGTCACGACTTTGTTACTAGCACTTGGATTATCAACAATAAAAATCACATTTCAATTAGAATGATAATCTTAACACAAATAGTCATCCTCCTTAGGGCTGTAAGAACCCAATTTGGTACTTCTCAAGCATAAAATGCACATTCACCCACGCGTGATATTTATCTATTTAAAACCAATCAGTTACAATACGCCAAGATAAATTTAATTACTGCACAGCGCTGTTCCGTCCTTTCCACATGCTCCGAGGAGAATCTTCAAACCGCCTGGATGGAATTTCAGATATTGAGTCACATCATACACCTTTCCGTTGACAGAAATCCAAGCGTCGTTTTCTTTTCTATGAGCCTTGAGCTAAAAGGAAATCGTTAATCCTCTCATTTTAGTAGAGAGAAAACTCAATATACCTCTTCCATTGTTATTAATTTGAAATCTTCCTTTGAAGTAGGACCTTTCTTCTCCTTGGCAAGCTGCATAAATCCTGCTTGGGACATACCGTCCTTTCCTTGAGGAACTTTCTTTCTAACTGAGAAATCCTCAACTTCCGTTTTCTTTTTCAATCCTCCGAAAGTTGGAGACCCATCCCCTTCTTCGTCATCAAGGCCTTCAGCAGCCAATTCCTTTTTGATTTCTTTTTTCAGTTCTCCCACAAAAGCATCATTTCGTAATGGGTCTTCAAACTCTTTTTTCGAATTCGCATCGTTTATTGTTCTATTCGGGATTGTTACATTCGCACTGTCATTAGTCTTACTTCATTGAAGAAACTTTGATTTCTACAGATTCAAGTCTTGCTTCTTTGTTATATTTTGTAATTCGTACAGCCGCAGGGCTCTGGAATTGGTACACGCTCTTAGATGTCCTAGGATCCTCCTATTAAACACAGTAAAATTCCGAATCAAAAGCATTTTGAACCTTTCCAAGCGTTTTTACGGAAGCTCGGTTTTTAATTGAGATGAAAATAGGGCTAATTCTAAATTTGACGACATCCTGAAATTCATAGTGCTGAGCTTCTTTGTCCTATGATTCAAGTATTAAACGATGCGCTAATAAAGTTGCTTGCTCTGAAGGATAGATGGTCTGTTGAGTATTTTTTCCGGATGCTGTCCTTAATATAGGTGTATACAGTTAACAGTGTTGCCTCATCGATGGTTCCGTCTTCCACCCTGAGAAAGGTGTTACTTAAGTCGTTTGTTAGAGGTTACCAGGAGATATTGTCTTCGTGATCTTCGATTATGAGTCGAACGAGTTTTTCACCCTTATCCATTTTTTTTTTATTCTGATAAGTGATATTTTTGGTTAGTGTATATAAATAAGACATTAAACTAAAAAAAGGTCATCGGATGAATCACACACCGGATGAAATCAGATCGAAGTGATCAAAATATTGTGTTTGTAACCATTTTTAGAATTGCCTCAAAAATTGTAATATTCAATGGAATTGAACAGATAAGAATCTGATCATCATGTAGATGAAGATGATGATGTGTCTTAATTTATTGCTTAGGCCATGTATTCTCCAAAAATACCAGTCGAGTGCTAGTGAGGGATAAGCAGCAGACATGTATAGACGTATTTATGATGCTTTCTGAAGAAATCGCTCTGGCTACCTCAAAAACTAATGATTTTTCTCATTTATTGGATATCATCATAAGAATCCTCAAACTCAAATTTACCAAAGGAATATGCAATTTGAAAGATTAATTTATGAATTTGAATTAGCAATAATAATTTTATCTTTTTTTCAAAAAAGAAATTATCTTAAAGAATTCAACAAAAGCATTTGAATATGAATTGTCATTTCTCATAGGAATTACGCTTGGGAGCTTATGAGAATTAAATGTAGCCTGGTTAGAGGTCACTTAGTAATGGTAAATAAAACTGATTCTGTAAGAGAGCTGGTAAAAGTTGAACTCAAATTCCATTTATTGTAATATTTTGGAACTGTTGAATAAGAGTATATGGTATTTAAAGGTGTAGTTGTATGTAATCGAAGGGTAGGATAAAGGACTTGTGTGAAAAGTAGTATATGAAGGGGAATTAATTTGAAAAAATGCATTCAAAATGACATCTCTTTGTAATAATATTTTGGAAAGAAGTTGAAGTTTTGAGAAGTTATGATCTTCTCACTGTTATGAAATTAATTTCCAAATACACGATTGCAAGTAGTTTTGAATAAAATCAATTATGAAGAAATTAAAGCGAAAATACTTTCTTTTACTAAATTCATACTATCAAGAAAAAATCAATTATGATCCAGCAAGATACACTTTAAGCAAGTAGTCCATCTATCTTTTTGACTAATAAAAACCTATTGAGTTCATTCAAAGTTATATTTGAAAATAGTATTTTGTATTATTCTACAAAGGCCATGTAAATGACTTAAGTCTGTAGGGTTTCTCCCAGCATCGAGATAACGAGCACAACGCTCTATTCTTCTTTTAGGTTCTAATATTTACACAACGACAATTTTGTATTGCTTGCGGAAACGATCTCTAGAATTACTTTGACCATTTTCTCACTCAAATCGAAAATAAACTTACAGGGTTCACAACATCGAATCCCCATTTCTTAAGCCAAGTGTCAATTGGATCAGTAATTCAAGCAGTAATAAAAAGAAGCGATATCCAATTAACTGATATATTCGCAGAGCCGTTTAGCAATTTTAAAAAAGCAAGTCGAATCAAAATTTAAATATTATTCAACTGATTTCCAGGATTCCAAATGTCATTTCAAGAGAGATTCAAAGAACGGACCTCTTTTATCAGCAAAGAAGGCTTCATCGGTCTTATTGCACAGAACTCTAATCCCATTGACAAAACTCCAAAGAATGCTCAAATGTCTCTACAGAGAACAGCACTGAAAGACATAACAAATTCGCTCATCCATTCTTCAAAGCGATTAGAAGTAGCACAAGGCATAAATTCTGAGTATTACAGCTCTAACGAAGCAAATATATCATCAACGAAGCTGCTCTCACAGCCAAGATTACAAAACAAAATCGTAGAACCAAGGACTACTCCGAGAATCCTCTCGAAAGGTCTGAGTTTCCAAGAAAATGGGAACTTTGCATTGAAAAATAGTCTCTGTAGCCCATCTTCTAGAGTAGAAATATTGAAAGATGCGGTTACTCCAATCTCAAAACAGAAAGACGCTGATGGTGTCTGTAATCTTCAAACAACCAATGCGAGAAATAAAGATGAAGTGGTTGTCTTTACGAATATTCAATTACCACAACGAAAGAAGATCCAACGACATTCTTCGTCATCGGATTTACATGAGACACCGAAAAGCACTGCTAGTAATGAAGCTCAAAACTTAAGCCAAGCAGTTCAAGAATTTCAGAGTCCGAATAATCCTATGAAGCTGAGTTCTCAGCAACCAATCCGCAACCTCTATGGTAAATTAGCTCTCCGTCAAGCAGTAGGAAACTTCAAAAACCCTTATATCAATAATTACAAGCAATATGAATATTATCCTTCCAACTGTGAAGAGGAAGGATCACTATTTCTATCTAATCAGTGCCAATGCGCAAAAGGGAATCTAAGCCAACGAGACTCCATTAATTCTTCGAAAATTCTTTCTCCGAGTACTCATGCAGTAAGTAATATACGATTCGGACATTTTTTATTGTTTTTCAAATAAAACTAGGATGGAGCCACCAGAAGTTTGAACGCTTTAGGTTCCAGAAGATCAAGTATCAGCGGGAATACTCCTATTAGTCATAGGGCTTATTACAACGTAGATCAAGCGCCAGCCAGAAACGATGAAAATGGTAATTAATTTCTTCTACACCTCAACTTCATGGAACGCGGAAAATAGAGCTTACTATGAAAACCGATCAAAGAGCATCGGAAATATTTGACCTTCCAAAGCTTTCGTTTAAGCCCAGTAATTCACTTGAACCTCAAAGCCTGAATAAAAGAGGAAGTATTGAGGGGCTTACAAGATACGTGGATTCTATTCATCAGATATCTGATGTGAAGAAAAACAACGTGGTTGTGGGAATTGAAAAGAAATTCAGCAGTATTTTTCATGAGAAAGGACGTGATAGCGTAGGCAGCTTGGGCGCTATAAGTTCATCTGCTCGAAATTCTGTCAATATGGAAAGAGGTTCAATTGAGCGTCGAAATAGACTATCTTCTTTCGATGACTGGAGCCGTGAAAAAAGCGGACGCTTACATGTTGTTGCGTCTGAATCGACTCTTCAAAATCAAGGCCTTCTGGATTTGTCTACAAGACAAAAAGCAAAAAGTTTAGTGTTAAAGTGGTAAAGATGTCAGTTGAGGTCACTTCTGACTATGCTCTCGATCTGAGTTGCTTGGGTTGTTTGCAAATGAATTTGTTGCTGTCGCTTTTGATCTTTATATTATTGATGAAAATTAGAATTTGGCATTCGCAGTATTGTTTATATTATTTTTCCAGTTTATTTACAAATGACATAATAATTATTACAATTTATTTCTAGTGGATAACCTATTGTTGTGTATAAACAACCTTTTCGTTGCAAGTTTCGCATATTATTTGCCTCTAACAATTTCTTATTAGAAACTTCAACCCGGAACTTGTCCCAAGTGAGACTTTTCGATAAAAGGAATACAATCTAGCGTTTACGAGCATTTGTTCGAATTTCATTGAAGAAACGTTGCGCCTCCGAAGCAAGACAAGGAGGAGAGCATTTGAGTGTCTAAATTGTATACACTGGTTCGGTTTGTAATGTCGGCGCTTAGACTTGATTCCAAGGGAGCTTATTAGAGAGGAAAAAAAATAATATATATAGAGAGAGATTGAATGTTATAAGATAGATTTTTGTGAGTCAAAGAGGCAGGTAACAATGAAAAATTATTTGTGATGATAATATATGGCGCCTATGATGTATAAATCAATATCTGGTTGCATACACATAAAGACTTTTCATCTCACAAAATTGCGATTGACTAATATGAAAACATAGATTAGTCATGATTTTGAAGGGTTGGCTGGGATCGATGATCGGTTTGAATCGTACACCTTCAGTGGTCCATAAAACAGATGGACCAAGCTTCTCCTAAAACCAATAATAAGAAAATCGGATACAAACTCTATGAAATTACTCCCATCTGCTGTTGAACCACTGTACATTACTTTTTCTGTACCGAAATCAACTACTCGTATGGTGGTATCTGTACTTGCAGTCCCGAATAATTTGCTATCTACATTCCATCTCACACAGCGGATGTGACTACCACCTAATAAACATCTCGTTTTTCTAACAACCTTCAAAGGATTTTATACCTTTGTGTAACACTATTTCCCTAACTATTGATCCACTTCTTTGATCATATACTTTCAGACTAGGATCCAAACCACTAATAGCCACCAAATTACCGCTACAATCCCATTCTATCCATCTACTCCCTCCTACAAAATAACATCAGCATTTTACAACTGTAATCAGCAATTGTTTACCCAATCTGAAATTAATTTCGATGCTGGCCACCTGTTGAAGCTTTGCTGCGTCGTATAACTGTAAATTATTTTCTGTATGAGTTGCAGCAATTAAAGAGCTTCCAAAAATTGGATTCCATCGGCAACGACTATAAAACCTAGCTATATTAGGAGAAGAAGTCAGACTCTGATGAAAAGGAAAAAGATTTGACAGCATGTGCCCAGTTTTTCAGAGAATAATTTCTTGCTGGTATCAACTTCAACCGCAGTTAAAATAGTGGAATAACTCATCGCAATGGCAATTGTTCCTTCGGGATTAAAATCCAGCCCTTCGATGAATTCTAGTAAAAGAATTTTTCAAAGAGGTCTATTTTATCTATGATAAGTAATTTTTCTTTACCTTCTACTCCTTCGGGCCACTTTGCTTTTCTTATCACCTCGTTTTGTTCGAAATCATACAAATGAAAAGCGGTTTTTTCTTTTATGGGCAATAAAGCTGCCATTTTCCGTCTCGAGCTAATTGCAATATCGCCTGTGCCCACATCTAACGATTGGTAGGTAACAAATCAACTATAGATCTCAATTAATTCATGGATTACGTCCTTTGATGGTAGAATAATTGAAAAGTGATTTCTGGGTTGTAGCATTGTATACCCCAAAGGCACCTGTTTCAAAAGAATCGTGATTAATAAGTGAAATTAGATGGTCTGTCTCGGGAATGTGTTCTAACACAGGTGTGGATCCTAACCAATTCAAAATGATTTGCAAGATGAATTTTATGTTTACCATTGTGGACTGTTGCTCCTGCAAAAGAAGGGTAGGTTGTCTGAGTAGTTAGATTGTAGACATTGATTTGATTAGTAGTGTGACCACACCATGCAACCTTTATCCCCGAAGAATCTAATGGAGTAATTTGTGAATCAATTTTATTCATCAGAACACCGAACCACTGAGCAAAATATATCTGTTAATAACTTACAATAAGTGTTATAAAATCAAGTGTATTCGTGAGGATAAAAATGCCGACCTATTTCAGTCTGGTCCATAGTGTACATCGTGCTAATCCAGAAGATTTGATGATAGTGTATGTATGTAAAAATTTTTTCTGTTGAGAAAGTGAGACCTATAACGTTAAAAGCCTTAGCACCCTGGCAAAGAAATATGAACATGAAGTTAGCAAGATTGACAGACTGAGCAATTTTTTTCGGATATTAATAATAACATTGGTAAAGAATTAAAGATTTTTATATAAATCCTAACAACTCTCTCGAGATCAACCGCAAGATCGAACTCAGTAAAATTTGCTATCTTAAGGCCTAAATAACTATTGTAATCATCAATTGAGACTTTAACATTAATTAATTTGCCTATTGGCAATGAGGATAGCAAGCAGCATTTTTATAGCTTAATTATGTCTTGGCAAGTTACTGATATCTTAATAGCATTTTCTCTTGAGCGGACGCGAGAGGAGCATAGCATTATCATTTGTCCATAAAGCAAATTGACCCAGCTTGTTCTATACCAAGAGGTAAATGATCGAATACAAACTTCATTAAATTACTCAAATTCGCTGTTCGCGCATTGTAGAGAACTTTTCCAGTGCCAAAATCAACCACTTTTATTTTTGAATCTGAGCCTGCAGTGCCCAATAATTTACTATCAGCACTCCAAGTCACACAGTTGATGGCACTGTGTTCTATTTCGAAAAATCAGCAAATTTTGAGGCAATTTCTTACTGCTGTGTAAGTACATCTTCTTCCTTGCTGAACCGATTCGATGGTCATAAATTCTTAAGCGCGTATCGAAACCACTGATTGCTAATAAATTGCCGCTGCTGTCCCATTCTATACACCTGTTGCCTCCTACATAATCCAAATCCAATGCTCTTTCAGTCTTACAAGCAGATTCCTACCATTTTTGAATTTTATTGCAACCGCTAAGACCTCGCGTTGTTTTGTTGCATCGAAAACTCGTAAACTATCTTCATACGGAGTTGTAGCAATAAGAGCGCTTCCGATAATCGGATTCCATCTACATCGACCATATTCTCTGTCTAGCATATTAAAAAGTAGGTATATCATCTAAAAGAATGTATATTACTGAGTCCGGCCAGTCTTGTTGAAAATAATTCCTTGTTTGTGTCAACTTCTATTGCAGTTAAAGCGGAGGCAGCATCCAGGGTGATCGCGATTGTTCCTTCAGGATTGAAATCCAAGCCTTCAATGGGTTCTGATCAAAGCAAATGGGATTAATTGAACTGTTGGAACAGTTTGTTTCCACCTTTTGGGCCGTAAGGCCACTTTGCTTTTCTTATAATCTTGTTTTCGCCACAATCATATAAGTGAAAAGCTGCTTTTCGCCAAATGGGTAATACAGCAGCAAGGTTACGTTTGAAGTTAATTGCGACATCCCCGGTGCCAACATCTAAAATATCATGGGAGATGAGGTTATTCATGAAATTACCTCCTGTAATTATAGGATACTTGAAGATTGATTTCTGAGTTATAGCATTGTAGACTCCAAAGATTCCATTATGATGCTGCTTGAAATTAAGTGAGAGCAAATGATCTGTACCCGGAATGTGTGATAATTTAGACGCCCAGCGAAAAGTTTCTCTGAGTTTATCGTGAGTTATTGCCGCTCCTTGAAAAGAAGGGTATTCTGTTTGAGTCGTTAGGTTGTAGACACTGGTTAGATTCGTAGCGCGACAGCACCAGGCAACCTTTAAGCCACGGGTATCTGCAGTGCTAAATTGAGGCGGACCGATCTTATCCATTCTGATGTCTAAACTTCTGACAAATAAAATAAATAAATAGTTGAGTTATAATATAGAAGCGAAAATGCATGCTCGCAGTTTCAAGAGCCATGATAATTTTCAGAGAAAAGTAAGTTTGTCTCGAGAGTCTTAACTTACTTTTGAGTTGACTTATAATATTGCACATATTTATCATTTCTTAATTCAAAGTCTCTGGTTTCCACGCTTTTAAGAGGGGAAATCAAATATAAGTATCAGTATACTCTGTTTTTACAGTTACAATAAACGGCTGTCGAATGAAGTTAAATGATGTTGGCATTATGTCTGTACACATAAGGCTCATTACTGCTTTGATAAACTTTATAGAGTTCGCATAAGCGATAACTGATAACATTATCACATAGCCTCACGGAGTCTTTCACTGGGTCGAGAAAAGGCTTCCATTCAGGCGTACCGCAGCAATTTAATAAGAAATATTACTTTTGACCCTTCCTAAGTTACACAGAGAAGCAACCCTGTATTGAATTTATTCGTTAAATTCATGAATTAACAGAATTTTCGAACATTATTTAATTAGGTTTACATTATTTTTCTTCAAAATTCTTCTCTAGATACGCGAATAGAGTCAGGTTGCTTAGTAGGGATTGCGCTTTTTCATGACTGTATTCAATAATGTCTCAGTTTGGAATAAATCAAAAGGAAGCAATTCAACCAGAGTTGCTTTTGAACTTGACGAAAGCTGGCACCATGTGAGTTTCCCATTTTAATTTTTTATCGGATATCTGCACCAGCTCCGATTCTCTTACAAAAATAGGATATGGAATATGCCTAATTGCCTTAAAATCTGAAAACTCAAAGACTAAAATTTTTTTTTCGCAATTCAACTCCTGAGTTTTATTGATTTTGATAAATCTTTCATGCATTTTAATCTGGCTTCGGATAACCACAAAAGAAAGCAAAGCATCTAGCAAAGGACCATTCCTATAGTATTAACAAACGTTAGGTCAACCTTGTGTTCTGTCCAGGTTGATTTCTGTTTCAAGACTATTTAATGAAAAAAACTGTAGCTCTGCAGCTTTTTAATGACTCCTTGCTTTTTATTACATATCTATGCAGATGAACCTCATGTATTAGCAAGAGGCTATCATGTAGGAGGTTTAGTTAAGATTCGAATAAGAGAATGCCTCCTCTATCAATCGCAATTACTGCAATCATTAATTTTTATCAACTTTCAACTCAATGTCGAACTAGAACGTGCTCATAAGGTCAGCTACTTCGTCGATGATTGGCTTTGAATGATTAGTTTGAAAAGTTAGCTCCTTAACCTCCGTAATAGCTTGAGCCATTTATTAGCTCAGCGCTGAACCTTTCGAAATTTTAATTCAAATGTAGTTAACTAAAAATAAATAATTTACTTCGTAAGGAAACTATACTAACATACTAACATATGTCCACTTTGGACGTCCAGCTTAACGACGATACAGCGTCCAGATCATCAAAACAGACGATGGATACTGACATTTTCACTTCTCAGAACGAGATTTCTTTGCAGGCTACTACAAGGTCCGACAAACCAGCAACATTAGATGATCTTTTGGATAAAGTTGGAGTCGGCAAGTATCAATATCTTGTTTATACCGCACTTACTATTGGTTACTTCTGCGATGGAGCTGAACTCATCGCGATTTCATTCTTAAATGTTGTTCTGGTCGACATTTGGAAGCTATCTGAAGCGCAAGTCGGACTTATCGGTGTCGCGATTTTTGGAGGGTTGCTAATTGGCTCTTTCTTCGCTGGACCTCTTACTGATCTCTATGGCAGACGAAAAGTCTTTATGGGAAGCTTGGCGTTCACACTCGCACTCTGCTTACTCTCGGCATTGTCGCCTGATTTTACATTTATGCTTATTTCAAGAGGCTTCTTTGGTATTTCAGCTGGCGTGCTGATTCCAATTTCTTCGGGTTACATCATCGAGATCACTCCCACCGAGCACAGAGGGAGAATGATGGTGTTTGCTCAGGCTTTCTTCACGTTAGGCGAAATGTTTGCCTGCGGTATCGTTGCTATCGTGATGTACGACAACTCCCATTGGCGACTCATGCTTGTCTTAGTCACGGTCCCAGGTGTCATCGCGTTCGTCATCCTCCTCCTTGTCAGCATGGAAACTCCTCGATTCGCGTTTTTCAGTGACTCTGAACTCGGCTTTTCGATCCTTAATAAAATGTACCAAATCAACAAGGGAACCACAGAAAATTTACAAATTTCCGAATTGGAAAAAGAGCAAGTCAAGCAATGGGTTTCTGACCAAAAGCACCAACTTAAAACCCAAAAAACAAGCTATATTGCGCTCTTCCAAGGCGCAAACCTTCAACTCACTTCCCACCTCATTCCGATGTGGTTCCTCTTATGTTTCGTTTATTACGGGATCGTGTATGTCTATCCGATGACTCTGGTTATGCTAGATTCGACCCAGGCTATTGACAGTGCATCGATAACGGACGTCTTTATCTCCGTTCTCGGGGAAATTCCCTCGTATGTCTTCTGCTATCTACTGGTCGACCATAAGAGTTTTGGAAGAAAGAACTCGCTTATCCTCTGCTTTGCTGGAGGCGCGGTTTGTTTAAGTCTCAGCTTTTTCGTAGGAAGCTGGGGATTCCCTTTCTTGGTCTTCGGCGCGAAATTTTTCGCCAATTCTACTTTCGCGTTCATTTACTTGTACACCTCTGAAGCGTATCACACCAGTAACAGAGTCACGGGCGTTGGATTATGCTCAGGCGTCAGTCGATTCAGTGGAGTGCTGATGCCTTGGATTGTGTTGCCAAGCTTAGATCTAGCTCCTAAGACGCCATTCCTTCTGTTTGGGCTAATGTGTGGCGCTGCGACCGTCGCGTCGGTTTTGCTGCCTTTTGAGACGCTGGGCAGAGAATTAGACAAGATTGAAGAAGGTCCAAGCAATGAGCATAGTACGACCAAAGAGATATCTATGACTGAGATGAAAATCAATGCCAAGGTCGTATTATAATGATATATTATTACTCATTTAGATAGACAACTAAAATATCGAGAAAAACGTATTCATTTTTGTGGTTTTGTTCTCTCAACGTCATTTGTGTGGCTTAAGACTATAAAGCTTTCATTACGAATATCGTGATAATTTATGGATATTGAAAATGATAAAAACAGGAAAATTAGGCATGTGAGAAAAAAAGGATATTGGCGGTTCTTTTCTGCAGTAAAGAGACTGCTAAGGGGATTAATTGAGCTGATAAATTGCAAAAATAAGCAAGGAAGCATTTTTCACAAGCAGTAACACAAGGATCAATTGAAGGGCTTAATGAATTCATAATCTACTCAATGAAGAATTGGTAAAAAAACTGTGAAGAAAATAAGGCAATTGAAAATACTAGGCTTAAAAATCAAGAATAAAGAGTAGATTATTTAAACTTCGAAGATTTTAAGGCCATTTTTGTCGTGTCCAATTCATTGATAACATCAGCAGATTGATCAATGGGTATAATATCATCATCTCCTATCATTACAGGATCCTCCTTTAAAAGCAAACGTGCATAATCCTCGGGCTGAGCGAGCAGATCTATCTCTGTTAATGCTGGATCATATTCTCTTGGATTTACATTTTCATTATTGACTTCGCCTTTTGAGATTTTCATTCCATTCGATTTGCTCTCTTCAAACTTTTTGCTAGCCTGCGTCTGTTTATTCGACGACGACGCAAATAATTTACTAAAAACCCCTTTAACGCCTCCACCGCTCGACGCTTTCTTTTTAGAAAGTTTCATTTGATCACGTGTTTGTTTGCTGCAGTCCTGTAACTCAAGCGAAGGGAGCTCCTTCTTTTTCATGTCTAGATCCATAGATGTAGTTTTTGTCAGCGGCAACGCTTTTATCATATCAATAGTGCCTTTGGGATACTCTATCTCACGTTGTTTGTGCTCGCAGCCGATGATTATCGTACCAATTGTCTTGTTTTGAGCTGTGAAATCTATCCAAGAGCCCTTACCGTGCTTAGACTCTAATGTGGAGATCTCAAGAGCTCCTCTGCCGAGGAGTATGTCCTTCCCTTTCTTTTTGGGTGATTCATAGACCTCGATGATGAGAGATCGTTCTGTCCCGAAGCTATCTAGTTGAAATTGTTCATTCCAGTGTGGGTATTTTCCACAATCTTCCGCAATTGTTGTTGTTGCGATGATATCTCCAACTTTAAGCATGCAATACACGTTGTGCTGTTTTGGAACCTCATAAGCGGGAGCAAACTCGCATCTATTAACTGTCAGTATGTAGGTTTTTGGCATCCTGCTATGGTGTTATGTTCCCTGATCGAGATGATAGTTTCAAATGCTCAGAAAAATTGTCAAATAAAAACCTGAAATAAATTGCGAATTTATGCTCGTGAAGATATGAGATGAAATTAGATATCCAAAAAATTATTAATAAAGAGTCAGACGAAAACAAAAAAGAAGGCAGTAAAGCACAGCCGAAAGATTCTTTTGAGATATGTGTGTTATGGCTATTATTATTAGAGCTTTAATGATTTTTTTATTAAGGATTTAATTATGCATCTCAGGTTTAATTCAGTTTTTCTCCTTTTTGCTAGCATCTAAGGTGCATTCTAATATTTTTTGGGATAACAACTGGGAGAATAATCAATTAAAATTATAGATCAAAGAACTATGTTCTTATTTGCGTTAGCTTCGTGGATGTTAAAAGCAGTTATATCTGCTTTGACCTCCTTCGAATCTCTGAGATTTTGATAATGATTGTCAGGTTCATTTATTGCTGCTTGATATCCAACACGTTTCAGGTACTTTCTTCTCTCAGCTGCAGCTCCAGCAGCCACCAAAACGAGAATTATCAGAACTATAACACCAGCGACAATCCACCAGCTTACTGATGATGGTTGTAGTGATGGCTTTGGTGGGATGAATGCAACATTAAACAGCCCTCTGAACTCTGCAGAGTAGAAACTGTTCGATCCGTTCACAATCACATCCACTGATTCATTAATATTTTTAGGGG
>ENA-UOTZ01000050-UOTZ01000050.1-compost-metagenome-genome-assembly--contig:-NODE-50-length-78106-cov-7.318125_pt1 | contig 78106 bp, 54 predicted proteins | sample MGYA00238144_ERZ746983 | MGnify/ENA primary metagenome ERZ746983 (study PRJEB28759, sample SAMN06268863) | compost metagenome | isolation source: single cell | place: USA: California, Emeryville, Joint...
AGTATCTTCATCGCGGTTCTCGCTGGATGTGTCCAGATGACAACCCCTTTTATGATAAAACTCTTGATTGACTTCATGGAAGAAGCCACAGTCGACGTTAGCAGAGGAGTAGGCCTATTACTCGGAATCTTCGGGTTGAGATTTGCTTACTTCATGCTCCAATGTCACCTCAATTTCCGCTTCGTAAGAGCTCCTCCTCTGAGATTGGAACTAACACATATGCTTCTCTATCTTAGAATCTGTTCGGTATTAAGATGTCGAACTCCGTGATTACGATGATTTATGACAAATCACTAAAATTCGCGTTTATGAGAAGCAAGACACGATCATTAGGATCCATTACGAACTACCTGCAAACGGACGCTCAAACGCTCTTTAACCTGAGTCTGCTGTTGGCTGGAGCAATAGCCTCTCCACTGCAACTTATTATCGGTATTGTCATCCTTTCGACACAAGTTGGACTGTCCTTCGTGTCCGGATTCGGAGTAATCATCCTTGGTATGATTCTCAATGCAATCATTGGAAAAAAATATCAAGAGTAACAATTCTCTAAAACGAAGATAATGAACTGTTTTCTTTGTTTTATTAAAGTAAACAAGAAGAGGCCATGGCGAAGAAAGATGTACGATTGAAGGTGTGCTCTGAGACATTTAACAGTATAAAATATCTGAAAATGAGTGGTCTGCAGGACTTACTTGCTGAAAGAGTAATTATAATGACTTTAAAAATAGCAAAGGCATAATCTTCTTTAAGATTCTTGGCGTAAGAAACCAGGAGTTAGCTCTTATCAAGAAACAAGCCCACCTCCAATGTCTTTCTATTTTCACCTTCTGGTCCATCCCTATGATGGTCACAACCGCAGTCTTTGCTACTTATACCCTCACTGGCCATCATCTCACTCCACAGAAAGCCTTCACAGTGCTCTCTACTTTCCTCACCTTACAGGTAAATTTCTATAAATACTATTGTTTAACACATCTTTCGCTTATTATTAGTTCCCGTTGAGTAATCTCCCAACGCTGCTGATGGGTTTGTTCCAAGCTAATGTCAGTGTAAAGCGTGTCGAAGAATTCCTGGAAGATGAGGAGGTCGATTTCCGCTTTATTGAATACCGTAACGAAGAAAACGCAGAAGATGCTATTGTGATTGAGAAGGGTAACTTCCACTGGGATAAACCTGAGGATCATAGCATTAACCCTCCACTGGCTCTGAAAAACACTAACATTACTATCAAAAAAGGTAGCTTCGTTGCTATCATCGGAAGGTATTCATATATTTATTCTAATATCCTCTAATTTATCTGAATTCACTAGCATTGGAAGTGGCAAGTCCTCTCTCCTCAACGCAGTTACTGGCGAGATGCGCTTTAACCACCACGATATGCCTCGAGTGGTTGTCAATGGGTCTTTGGCCGTCCTTCCAGCAACACCTTGGATTTTGAACAAAACTGTCAGAGATAACGTCCTCTTCGAAGAGCCATACGACGAAAAGAAATACAAGGACGTATTGAAATACTCTTGCCTCGAGAAAGATCTGGAAGTCCTGGGCAACGGAGATATGACTGAGATCGGAGAGAAAGGAATGAACCTTTCCGGAGGTCAGAAGTCCAGAATCGCCTTGGCAAGAGCGCTTTATTCAAACAGAGACATCTACTTCATGGACGACACGCTCAGCGCAGTTGACGTGCACGTAGGAACCGCCATTGTGCAAGAGTGCCTTATGAAGTACCTCGAAGGAAAGACAAGAATTTCAATCACTCACAACTGGGACTATCTGAAATACGTCGAGGATGTCATCATCATGAATGACGGACAGGTGGTCCAGCGTGGTACCTACGCCCAGATCAAAGAAACCCCGATTTATCAAGACATCGTCGAGAAATACAAAAAAGCTGAGCAAGAGAAAGAGGAGCAGGCTGCTCTCAGCAAAAGAAAGCCATCAAGAGACCTTGATGAAAATACTGATATCCCCTCGGAAATCAAAGACGCACCTAAAGAGCTCATGAACTCTTTCTTGGAAAACAGCCCGATTGATATCAACAGATCAAAGTCTCAGGAGGAAGAAGGAACTTTCCGTATCGGAAACCGTTTGGTTCATGCTGCCGAAAAGGAAGATGAACCTGTGGTCCAGGGATTGATGCTGGCGGAAGACAGAGAGAAAGGAAACGTCGGTTGGCATGTATACAAAAACTACATCGCCTCCTATGGGGGAAAATGCTATTTCGCTTTGATTCTCCTAAGTAATATCATGTCTTCTTTGATAAAAGCTAATATCGCATTTTAGTTATGCTTATCTGGTTGATGATGCACATGGGATCGAACTTCTGGCTGTCAGTCTGGAGCAGACAGCCGCCAGATTCGGATCAGAAGTTTTATATTGGAATCTATGCTCTGCTTGCCTGCGGTTATGCTGTGATGTGCTTAGCGCGAGCAGCGATGATTCTGGTAAAGGCCGTCAGTAGCTCCCAAAACATTCATCAGAAAATGCTCTGGTCTGTGATAAGAGCCTCACTTCCAAATTTCTTCGACAGAGTTCCGATCGGAAGACTTTTGAATAGATTCAGTAAGGATCTTAACCAAGTCGATGTGGTTATTCCGCCATTATTGGGAAGCGCGATGGTTGCGGCCTACTTCCTGTTGGGTGATATGGTGGTCTGCATATTTGCAGGATCATATTTCGTGCTGCCACTAATTATTGTGTTTTTCGCGCTTGCGGCGTATTATCAAACTTCATTCATGGCTCTCAATAGAGAAGTCGTCCGATTGGGTAAGAGATTAACTTTGATTACGAGTGGTTTACCTGCAAAAAGAGGGTATTTCGAAGAGTCCAATTGTGAGTCATTTATCTGAAACACTTAATGGGCTGACGACGATTAGAGTCTATGGACGGCAGCCGGAATTCATGAATGTAAGATGAAAGATATTATTTTTTCCAAATGAATTAATCAAATAATTTTTGGGTTAGAAACAAATTGCTAAACAAGACGACAATATCAAAAATCTTCTATTATCAACAGCGCTGGGTAACTGGTTTACAATGAGAGCGCTGTTTTCCTCAATGACAGTTATTCTGCCAGCTCTCTTCATGATAGTAAAAATATTTTGAAGATAGCAAGTTTTTATTATCAACTTTAATAGGTCGTTTTCAAGAATGAATTCGGATTCACTGGAGCATTGGCAGGATTTGCCGTTACTTATATTTTGAATATCGATCAAGATATTCTTTTCTTCCTTCAACTTACTTCAAATCTCGAATTGACTATGATCTCATACGAACGTTGCACCGCATTCATGAAGTATTTTCACTTTGATTTCATAACTCTAACACTCTTCTCAGAGTCAAGCCAGAACGTGGATACTATCTGAACTCCAAAGCTGAACATCGTGAATGGTTAACACAAGGAACAATTCAATTTTCGAATTACTCTGCAAGATACAGACCTAATTTACCTTTGATCTTGAAAGATCTCAATATCAGAATCCAGCCCCAACAAAAGGTTAATTCCCTCCCATTTATTCATGATAACTTAACTTTTTCTCTCGATAGATCGGTATCGTCGGAAGAACTGGCTCAGGAAAATCAAGCTTGCTCTTGGCTCTACTGAGAGTAATCGAACCTAGTGCAGGAAAGATCTATATTGACGGCGTCGATATCTCTGAACTCGATTTGAATGAGCTTAGACAAAATATTGCTGTCATCCCTCAAGTAAGAAACGCTTTTCCATTTGAAAACAGATTGATAATTCCTTTTGTTTAAAAATTAGGAGCCAACCTTGTTTGAAGGTTCTCTTCGTGAAAACATTGATTTCATGGGCAACGTGCCTGATGACCAAATTTGGGACATGCTCGAAAATATCGCCTTAAAGGATAAGATCAGTGAACTTGAAGGCGGTCTAAATTATGAGGTTGACAAATTTGTTCGAAAAGCTTCCTGACCTTCTTATTCAAAGATCAAGGACGGAGGAGCTAACCTTAGTAATGGAGAGAGACAGCTCATCTGTATTGGAAGAGCTATTTTACAGGTTTTCTTGAATTTGTGGACGAGAAGATTAATTATTGGTGTGAATAGAAAAAGAAGATTATTCTCCTTGACGAAGCAACTTCAAATATCGACCTTCATACTGAGATTCTGATTCAAGAAACAATCAAGAACACATTAAAGTATTGCACTGTGTTGACAGTGGCTCATCGTTTGAAGACGGTTATTAACTCTGACAAGTAGATTTATTTTGAAAAAACTGAAAATAACATCCAAAATTATAGGATTCTTGTGCTGAAGAATGGGTCAGTTGTTGAGTTTGATGCCCCTCAGACGCTATTAAAGAATCCTGACTCTCTTTTTGCTGAACTCTGGAGAGCGTTTGAGAAAGAAAGCACTTTTGGAGATCATTAACATAGTAACTTTAAGAAACATATTTCGTTCACGAGATCAATAGCAATAACGGAGCTATATTTTTGTTTTCTGAGAAATTACGGTGATTAAGCTTGAAAAAGCCGACATTTAACAATTGAAAAAATGTTTCAGTCGATTAGTTGAGAATTTGTTAGAGAGAGTTCAAACACATTCAGAACTAGGATAAATTAATGAAGATGATTTAAGTAATCATTCAACATGTCTGTGCTGTTGATTATCACTATCTTGGATATCTCACCTAACACAATAATAGAGCAAAAACGAAGCACAATCGCTTATTTATGGTTTATTTCTGGTGGAAAACGAAAATAATGCAAAGTCACAGGCAGACATTACTGAATAAGTTAATAAATAGTACATTCTAGCATATCATGTATTGACCCTCGATCTATTGCGTTTCACAGGCGATCTCAATTAAAAACAACCAATTTTTGAGGAACTTCGAGAAAACCAAAGTCGATTTTTCCGCGTTGTCATGATCAATGTCCAGTCTCGTGCGATCAATCTCAATTGTTTCCGGCTTTACCCTTCAATGATAAAGAATTTAACAAATAATCCACTCAAATGTTTTACGGGTATGGAAGCTCTTTAACCCTCTCGAAGTTCTTGAAAAAACTCTCTGCAACGATTTTTTGAATGCTTAACAGAATACTTAGTCCCTTTTTAAACTGTCCTTTCTCGTTCAACGTTTTCAAAGGCCCATGCCTGACCAACCCATCATCAATCAACAATTAAACAACAGCTATATTTACATAGGATAGCCAGTCCACCCTTTATCGTCTTTGAATCTTATCACTGAATCAGGACCGTTTGCTTTCAATCCAACACTAACAGTTTTGCAATTAGAAAAGCTCTAATGAAATTATCCATTTACTTTTCAAGCTTTATATGCTGTCTTTGGAGGAAATACTGTGACATCCATACTATCATCCCGAGTCCTTGGTTCAAATCTTGCCAACAGTCTTCCTTTTTATCGACCTTCATAGACACCGCGTTAATCGTTGCTACATTGTCATGGATCTGGATATTGAACGCTTCCTTTAGCGGCTTTATCTCGCGGATCCTTTCTTTATCAACCGTATTCTCTTTCAAAATAGCCTCTTGCTTTAACAAATCCTCCTGCACTTTCATCACTTCATAATCAAGCTCCCTGAGCTCAGCTTCAAGCTTTTCAATCTCTTCGCACTCACTACACAATTTGTTCGAAAGAAAATTAATAATTTGCTTTTCTTTCGGAATCCGCTCCTCTGCTTCAGCAATTTCCTTCTGAAATCGCTCGATGTCTTCTGGTCTTTCCTCAGCGTACTGCAATTTTTTCGAATTGAGCTGAAACGCGATCTTATAATTCGATTGTTTTTCGAAAGCATCGCTCAGATTTATTAGATAATCCTTTATAACTCGCTCGTAGTGTTTAAACCCTTTTAACTCGACTCCAACGTCTTCCGTATCCTTATCACCGAACAGAATATTAATAAAAAATTGCGACCAACTATGGTAGTGTACATAATATTTAAGCAGATAGTCCATTATTTCGGGGGCATTGTAGTTTATATCTTGAATATTCTTAAGTTTTCCCAGGCACAACTGGTTGAGCCTTCGAGGAATCGTGTCTGTGTTAGACAATCAGGACAGAAGAAATAGATTTGATATTCTACCAGGAGGCAAACTTTTTTTGCAGGACGAACAGCTTTTAAGACTGACCTCTTTGATTGAATCTACTTGAGTGAGACCAAGTAATTGATTGATTTATTACAGAAGATGTCTTGGTCTTGCTGCCCTTGGTCGACTTTCGGTGTATTCATTTTTTATTTTGACGGAAATAAACTATCAGATCGTAAGAATAATCAAAGAGTGTTTTGATTTGCACACGATATGCGACCGTTGAGAAGCTGAGAGAGGATATTTCAGTCTCTATGAAAAATGAGGAAACGAAGCAAAATTAGCATCAAATCAATGGAATCTAGAGACCGAGGTCCTTGCCTTGTTAGGACAACCTCAAAACGACTGTTGGAGATGTTGCAACGATCATCGAAGGCTCTTAATCTTGTTAAATTTTAATATACAATTTGTAACACACACGCAACAGAGCCTAAAAAAAAACATGGGAAACGCTTGCAAATCTAATAAAGACACATCAAGGCCAGCAAACCAAATGTCAGCAGATATGGATGGGAAGACACAGAAGGGAATCACGGGAAACACAGGTCCAGGCTCGTTCGGTGATCTGAAGCCGAACGATAATGGCATGAAAATCGGTCCTGATATTTTCGTAAGCCTTAGAGGCGGCTCCATTTTCGATGTTTATAAAGCAGGTCCCGTCCTGGGAAAAGGTACCATCGATTTGTGGGAGCAGAATTGGTTTTAAACATGAATTTTTCCATGGAAATTAGGTGCTTATGGAGAGGTCTGCCTCGTAACGCACAGGCAAGCCGGAATCACCAGAGCTATGAAATCTATCGATAAAAAGTCTGTGATAAGGGAAGAAGCCGAAAAGATGTTCGCTGAGGTGAGCATCCTGAAAGATTTGGACCATCCAAACATCGTGAAGCTCTTCGAGCTCTATCAAGACAAGGATAAATATTATCTCATCACTGAGTAAATGAAAACACCGCGCTCGCCGGTCTAAAATCGCGCTAGGTATTTGCCTGGAGGCGAATTATTTGATAGGATTCAAAAATTGCAATCTTTCAGTGAGAAACAAGCCGCTGAGTACATGAAGCAGATACTCTCTGCAGTCGTGTACTGTCACTCTAAGAACGTAGTTCACAGGTTCGATAATTTTTTTTGGTAGTAAATTTTGCTTAACATGGGACATAATAGAGATTTAAAACCTGAAAATCTACTCCTGACGAGTACAAAGTCCAATGCGACTCTGAAAGTCATTGATTTTGGTACTTCGAAAAGATTTGAAGAAGGCGAAAAATTAACTCAGAAATTCGGAACTGTAAATCAAACACTTCCTCGTGTTTCAAACATAAGCCCATTATAGCCTTATTATATCGCTCCTGAGGTGTTAGCTAAGAATTACGACCACAAATGTGATGTTTGGTCCTGTGGAGTCATATTATTTATCATGCTCTGCGGGTACCCGCCTTTTAACGGAAAAAGCGACAGAGAAATTTTAGCCAACGTAAAACAAGGAAGATATTCTTTCGATGGTAAGTATCGTGTTCCTTTATCTGCCAACTAAGTTGGATTTCCAGAGCCTGAATGGGAGAATATTTCTGAAGGAGCAAAGGCTCTCATCTCGAAAATGCTCACGGTGAATCCAGCCGCCAGAATTTCAGCCGCACAAGCTTTGCAAGATCCTTGGATCAATAAGAATACGAGGACAGACGCTCTCGATAAGAAACTTCTTGGAAATCTTAGCTCGTTCAGCGTAAAATAGTTCTCTTGGAACATATAATGAGATCTAATCAAAACAATTAGTCGAAAAACAAACTCAAACAAGCTATTCTCACTTTCATCGTCACTCAAATCTCAACGGAACAAGAAAAAGAGAAATTACAAAAGACTTTTGCTAGGTTAGATAAGGACGGGAACGGTATCCTCACAACCGACGAGTTGATTGAAGGTTAGTAGTTCCTTGTCAAAGACGAAAAAAGCTCATGAATTCCTCTAATTAGGTTACACACAGATACATGGTAATAGAGATCAAGCCGAAGCTGAGGCCAGGAAGATCATTGCTGAGGTTGATGTTAATGGATCTGGTCAAATAGATTTCTCAGGTACCTTCGTAATAATATTTGAGTGTTTAATGAGCTGTCTAGAATTCATTATGGCTGCAATGAATAGAGACATGCTTCTTTCGAAGGAGAAAGTAGAAAAGGCTTTCCAACTGTTCGATCAGGTAGATCAGATAGTATTGTCTCGTAACATTTCTTATGATTGGTAGAACGGAGATGGTTTTATTACGAGAGATGAATTTGCTGCTGTGATGGGAGGTGTGGAATTAGATGACAGAGAATGGGATGAACTCATGGAGGAAGTAGATGCAAACAAAGACGGAAAAGTAAGTTATTTCATTCTATTGTGTTAATAATTTAACTCCGAATTAGATCTCCCAAAAGGAGTTTATTGTGTTGATGCAGAAGATGGCGCAAAAAGAAAAGTTTTAGGAAGCAAGGATATTTTGCGAGTTAGGATATCGTGAGTATCTGCTAACAATGAGAGAGTTAAGATGAGGATGAGGGTTTTTTAATTTTTTAGAGAGTAGAGATAATTTTTCTAAGAGAATAGAGAAACCTTGAGAATAAGACCCGATTAAAATTTTTCATCACAATCGACTTCATAGAAGAAGCGTATATAAACTCAAAGTAATCGTGCTCCTTTCATATATTGTCGAAATACTAATTCATGTGGAAAAGATAAGTACGGCAATAAATAAAATCCTTATCTCTGTAGAAACTTTGATTCTTAAGGTGATATGGCATCTAATAAAGAAAAGCAGATGTAATTATAGAGTTCAGCACTACAAAATGAACGCAACATCCTAAATAAAATTGTATTCTCAAAGGTATGATTGATTTATATTGTAAATAAAACCTGATAAATAGCTCTCAAATTGTGTGAGAGATAAGCCCAGTGGAGATTTTCCTAACCCCCAGTTGAATTGTTGGGCCTAGGGTAATACATAATTACGCATTTATCAATGGAGAGCTGATTTGCTGAGAAAACAGCAGTTGAGTGAAAATAGCGGAAACAATATCAGATTGAAATTAGATAATATCCGATAAAGAACTTTCTTCTGAAAACTCAGGCGAAAGAGGAGCCTCCTTTTGATTTTCTGGATAAATAAGAATAAATCATAAAAACGGTCATAGTCACATAAAAAGAAATAAAAAACTGATTTTATAAAACAACAATTTCTGCGAATATATTATATTGATAAGTACAATGGATCATAAGAGGGCCAGATTTGCTTCTTATACTCCTACGAAAGGACAACAAAAAGAACCAGAATATGAACAAAATTATGGTTTGTCCTTTGAACCTAAATCACCAGCTCATAAAACTGTTTAGAAAAAATTGACTCGAACTTTCACGAGGAAAAATCAATTCTTGAAATCGCAGAGTCTGAGCCTATCACTAGTCTCGATGCACTTTTCGACAAAAAAGAGAGCAGAGTACTAACCACGATTGATATCTCGAGGAATGCAGTGGTTAAACTTGTCGTTGACGAAGAAAAAGCCCAAAGATTTCCAAGACTTTCCAAGATTATCGCAGAAGAAAATTTCATTTCTCATGTCAGCCTTTCTATTCGAACTCTAAAGGAGCTCAACCTCACAAATAACGTGCTATCTGAGGTACTCAGCTATATTTTACAAAAATGCGGCTCTAACAGACCCATATATTAGATTCCTGACCTTAATGGCCTGCCGAGACTTGAGGTTCTTCTGCTTAAGCGCAATTCCATTGAGAGGATACAGCCTGGAGCGTTCTCGCCGGTGGTGAAATATCTCAATTTCCTCGATCTTTCATCGAATGCTATTGAATTTAAAACCAATGACGACATGATCCAGATGCTGGGTGAAATCAAAAAGCTGCAACGACTCGAAACATTACTTTGCGCTGGGAATCCCTTTGTGAAGCAATTACCGGAGTATAAAGTAGCAAAGCCGCATTTTATCATTGCTTGCTGACTGTTTGTTACTCCTCCAGAGAGATTTGTTCGCAGGAATGGCTTCTATTAAGAGGATCGATGGAGTTAGTGCTTCTGAAGTGAGAATTGATAAAGATTTCGACCTGAAAAGCGTAATAATAAACTTCACTGAAAGAAGCACTCAAAGCAGACAAACGTAAACTACCTTCTAGAAATCATCAATAACTTATTACCTTATTTTTTGGACAGGAGATCAAATAAAAAGAGAATGCATAGATTAAACGACATGCTGGAAGAATGCTTGACCAACCCAAGTCTTTGCGCAGATTTGATCTCAGAAATAGCTCGAGAATCCTTCGAAATTTCTCGTGATTTCAATAAATGGGACGAAATTTTCATTTCCACCGCTAGACACGATGATACAGTAAGCAGCGTGCGAACTTCCCTCCTCTAAGCTTGTTTTCCGCTAGCGGGAGGTCCTAGAACTGTTTTTAGAGCGGTGTCTTATCCTTATCGAGAACCAGCAGTCAATTCAGGCGCATCTAGTTGACTGTATAGCGAATTTCAGCATTATCAACCGAGTGGAGTTCGGACAAAAGTGTTTCCAAATCCTTTTGCAACTTTCGGATTTAGGAACAGACAAGGCCCTCCGGGACTATTTAAAGGAAAGCATTAAGGAGAATATCATGATATGGATCAGATTTAAAGACAGCCAGCAGCTGAAAGAAGAGAAGAAAATTGGAATTATTACTGATTTGCTGAGAGGGCTCAATACACTCGTCCATTCCGACGAAATGGCTGCTTTGTTCGATGACGATGAGTACTTAATGTACGCAGCGTGTTGGATATCCGAATTCAAGCAAAAGATCAAAGAGTGCTTGAAATCAAACCCTAGCGATCCGAAGAAGAGCCCTATTATTGATTTTAGAAAAACCAATAGCTTAGAATTCGAAAATGAAGATTTCTACGACCAGCTCATTGAGTAAATCCCTCCTCTTCCAAGGATTTTCCATACTTACGTTTCCTTATAGCCTTATTAAGCGTATCACAGCGTATGCGCCATGTGCAAGAGCACTGATCAGATATAAAGGGTTCAGTGTTGACTGCAGTGAAATTTTCGATACGCTGGACAGAATAGCAAGGCGCTCTAGCATCATCGAGAAAGACGACAGAGACGCACTGCAGAAATGGTACAACAGAGAGATCATCATGCTCGAAATCATCGACAATATCTCAAAACTCGGCGAGGAAAGCGCCAGAGAGTTCATTAATCCCTCTGATACGAAAAACACTTTCTATCACACCCTCAACAGAATTTTAAAAGTAAAATCAATTTTTTTAAAGTCTTTGTCAAACCCTCTCTTTTTTCCTTCAGAAACTATGTGAAGTGTTCGCCAACATGGGTTATAATTTTTCCAATAACGACAGTAAGTTCGACCCAAAGCTCCTCCATACAATAAATTACCGCTTTGCTACCTACATCCGGATATTCGGCACGTTCATGCACTATTTCATGCTCAGTGATATCGATAATGCTCTATCATACAAGGAGCCGGGAGATGAGATTCTTACATATCTCACTATTAAACGAGTTGACCCGATTATCGTTACAGCTTGCTGTGAGTTTTTATACTCGATTCTAACAAATGAGGAGGTTATGCATTGTCATCGAATCATTGAAAATTGCATTGAGAAGGTCAAAACTTTTGAAAGAATTGTGCTGTTCTTGGGCGCTGAGAGGTACTACGAAGCCTGTGAACAGGTAAACCGATACGGAGAAGGTACTCTGACTGAAAGAGGGGAGCCTGTTCCGCTTTTCAAGCTCAACTCTCCTATAATGCATAAACTGTTTATCTCGATTATCAAGCTCATTGCGATCATTTGCGAGAGAGCTGCTGCCGAGGATGATGTAAATCTGGATGAGGAGGATGAGGATTACCAGATCAAGTTATTATATGAAGAGTACTCCGAAACACTCAATGATCTTGAAAGAGAGACTTTGTTGTTTAACGTCTTAGACGTTCCTAACGATGACGTCAAACTTGCTGTAGCCCGATGTCTTGATAAAATCAAGATCAGTGAAATCGATAGCGATGAGTTGTCCCATCTCGTGAGGATAATCGGATCTCAGAAGAATCTTGGTATTGGAAAGACGGAAGAGATCCTCTCGCTGATCTTCCTTATCCTCTCAAAAGTCATTCGCAAAACTACTGCAACGTCTCGTGAGTTCATAGCACGGTATTCGAAAATCGCCATTGAAAACTGCATAGAGATCTTAATAAGAAACATGGCGAGGAATCTCTCCAACGAAGCTGAAGAGCAGGAGGAGAAAGTGGCACTAGCAGTCTCTTGCATATATTTCCTGAAAGTCGCTTCAGGAGACTCGACGATTCGAACTTATCTGTCAGGAGAGAAGGCACTTCAATGTCTGAAACTTTCACTTTTCTGTGAAGAGAGGTTTATGGCAGGCTACGAGATCCCGATGGATATCGAGTGCACCTGGATTGGTCGCAAGATTGACTATCTTTTCCAATGCATGAGTGGAGATGAAGCCGTCCAGCCTTACTCGTTGGTTGCTTTCCGTATAATAAACCGAATGGCTGATATCCTCAGCGGGAAAAAAGACCCAGAGCCTCTGGAGCTGAATAAAGCTGAGGATTCAATTCACGTGCTCAAAGAAGACATTGCAAATAATCTGAGGAGGCGAATTATGGAGGAGATCGTAATTTGGGGCGCTCCGAAGAAGGGAACGAAGGAAGAGAACCCTAAGATGAGAAAGCAACAGATGGATAAATACTATTTTGAAGAGCAGCATGAGACGTTTTCAGTGCATAACGGTGTTGAAAGACTGCTGATGTTCTTGTTGGGAGGAGAGGATTCGATACAAGGTAGGTCTTAAGTATATGAAATGAAATAACTAATTTTATCAATCAATTTATGTAGAGAGGAATTTAATGAAAGACGTGGATAAGAAGTATTTCGGATCGAATCTGGAACTCGAGGCAAGAAATAAGATGAAAAATTTCGAGAGGGCCTATAAGGAGAAGATGGCGAAATTGGCTACAATAGATACAAAGGTGGCGACAAAGAAGACTAAGAGATTTTTTGGTTTCTTGAAGAAAGGCATACCCTTTAAGAACGCGTTGGTGGATAAAATGAAAACGGACGAAATCACTATGAATCTAACGCCGTTCCAGCTTTCGAAGCTGGTGATGGAGCCGCTGAAAGCAGATAAGAAGAAGATTGAGAAAGAGGAATATATGTCAAACGAAGACGAAGATGAGGCTAGACTTAAGCAAAGCAGTAAAAAATAATTCTTTAATCTCGAAGTATCTTAACAATCTTGAATAAAGTCCTGGAGGAATTGCTGCCGATCAAAGACATGACCGATTTCCAGCGGTTAAGAGCATTGATTGTCGCAGCGTTGCTGCGGTGTATTTACGGAGCTATTGAATATGCTCCTGCAGGACAGTTGAGTACAAAGAAGGCGACTATCGAAACTGTAATTTTCTTTTACGCATGAAACACATTTTAATCCTGAGGAATTGATAGATAAAAAAGAAAGAGACTATCAAGCATCTGACGCATCTTTGCTCGCTGACAGGCTGGGAGGCTTGCAATGTCGCTACAAAGTATTTGGTGATTATCATGTATGCGCTGGAGAGCAACTCTGAAGAAAACAGTGATGATATCAGAAATATCGAAATGTATGATATCGTCAGCAAGGCTATCGAAGATATCTATCGCGTTCTCTCTGATAAAATCAGCCGTCAAGGTGGTACTGTCATGCTGGAGGATCGTGAGATGCTCTTCCAATTGGCAGTTTGTGGGTCTTTGATTTGTTTGCAAACGCCGTTCATTACGCTGAGCACCCTCTCCATTCCAGCAGAAAAAGGCGTTCATTCGGCAGTCCGGACAAGAACTCCCCAAGAAAAAGGCACAGAGTTTCTGCTGGAACAGCTGATAAAGCAGGGCTTGCTGGAATCTTTTATAGAAACTCTTCTCAGGGACATGGAAAGCTCGATGAAAATGTCCAAGTAAATTCCTTCTTCAACCTCACGCCTTAGCATGCGGTGATTTTTTTCAATAATTAGAGAAGAAGCAAACAACTATGAAGAGCAAATGATCAGATTCAAACTCCGAGACGCGATTTTGATGATGCTTGGCGAGTACATCAGTCGATGTCCTCCGAAGAAATATGTGATTTTGGAATATTTTATCAGGGTAATAAAATCAATTCAACGAATTTATTTATACCATGTCTCTAGGCTCAGATCTTTAGAGGCAAAAAATTGAGGCAATCGTTACTTCAGGATATCTTGAGGCAAGTGCAGAACATTTCCTATAAAACTGCGCTTCGCGAATATTGCATTGAAAAAGGCTACGCGAAAGACCCTCATAAATTTAGAATCTACCATCTGATGAACATCGACGCCTATGAGTAAAGCTTGGGCTGATTCGTTCGAAATTCATTCAATTCACTAGTTACACTCAAGGTATAAGTCAGAGGCTTCTGCTGGCTGTTACCGACTCGAACATCATGTTGCTGAAGCCTTCGCTTTCCAAACCTTGCTCTATCTGCTCTGAGGACAGATTCTGCCCAGAAGGTCCAATGCTGTTGGATCAAATCGAGCTTAGCGATGTAAATAATTGCTCTTAGCCATTAGAACCAACTTATTTAATATTTTATAGATTCAAGCGGTTCTTAATTTTCCGAGGATTAATAAAAGATGTGCCATTTCCTTTAAGAGGCTAGAAAAGAAGAAATTCGGCTTCTTCGGGGGCCAACCTGAGAAAAAGGAGGCTATTTTAGTGATAAATTTCGAGAGGGAGAACAATAAATATTACTTTGAGCAATTCCTTAAAAAATCGAATATTGAAATGACCGAAGATATCATCTTCCCTCACGCGCTTCAGCAAGCTTATCTCAAGGAAACAAAACTTCAATTGGACTTGGTAAAATTAGCTCTCATGACTTCAGTGCGTGAAAAGTTATTATTTAAGGGGAAAGAGGGTACGAAGTGCTATATTTCGCTTGAGGTCTGGCTCAAATCTGGCGCTAGACCCACCTGGGACGATTATGCTGGGCCAAAAACTCTGGTTATGATTTACGATAGGAGACTTTATTTAATCAGTGAGAGACTCGATAAATGGATCTTTACGACAAATATCAGCTTGGAAGATACCCTTGATATTTTAGAAACCGATGAGCCTTCCAATGATGCAACAGTGAATGCGATTAGAAACCATTTAAAAGTCGAAAAGAGAATTGAGTTGTCGACGATAAAGAGAGTGATACTTGATGAGAATGGAATTCCGTTTATTGATCTCGAATTTGCTTCGTAAATAAGAATACTTTCGAGACCACTCGACTAATTGCGACTATTTTAGGGAGAAAATTTCGATTCTATTTGGATGTGATGCTGCCAGAGAGAAATGCCGTATTGCGCTGATCAAGTCACTGGTAAATTTTGCATCAAATGAAAAAATCGTCTTATTTCGCTTTTTTCAAGGGAAATTACACCTCTTACTCCGAGAACTACTATTAATATGATTATTCAAGAGTTTTTGTATGCAGCTTGGATTTAAGAGATTTTGAAATCTATGGTTTTGTTTCTACAGATGTTTGTGTCAAATATAAAAAACAATGATGATTCCTTTTAATCACTCTGACAGAATTGTGAATAATACTTTGAAGAAATCTCGGCAATAACTGTCTTAATCTATGCATTCATGGTAATATCTGCTTTGGAAATTAACAACATGGAATGAGTTTGCGAAATCTGTTTTATTTATTAATCCTTGGATTCAATGATGAGTCGGGTACTTTCTTTTATTCACGAGCTCTGGAAGCAGCATGCATTATTACTTCAATTTTTTTTGAAATCTGGATTAAAGGGTCAATCTAATAGCTTTCCTGCCAAAATTCTCATTTGTGCTATTTTTCTGCCCATCGGTCATATCGTTGAAGCTGTCTATTTTGGATGAGCTGAAGCATTATAGTTCTCTAGCGAGAACGTACTCTCTGCCATCATATACAATCCTGGCAATTGAAGTCAAAGCTCTTTTTCAGGAATCGTTCAGTTTAAAACAAGAGAAACTGCCTTTCATTGCAGCAAGAAATTCAAGAATAACGATTCGTTGAGAAAACAATATAAACAATTAGTCCATTTAAAGAATGGTATAGTTGTTTCTAACAGCTTCAAAAAGACAGAATCGAGCACCCAAAAGAGCTCCCTCTTCCTACTGCAGACTTATTAGTTAAACAAAAATAACGTTGTTTAAATTTCCTGCTTTAAATCCCGAACCGAATATAAAATTATATGTGCAACTAAAAAACATTTTAATTAGAATAATTTCCAGCAGCGCTCAAAATTTAACAAACTCGACTCAATTTATTTTTCCAGAATACATAGTTTGAAAATGCCATAACAACAATTAGTACTCAGAAATTAGAGGGTCGTTTAGGCCTAGAGATTCTATCTGAGTGAGCTATTTCCATGTTTCTAGCATTTTTTCCAGGTTGTATATCATTGATTCTCATATCAGTTTTTAAATTCATAATTCTATCTTAGATGACAAGGAATATTTGGTAATATTTAGCTCTATGTACAGCAAATATTGAATAAACCTAGCAATCAAAGAAAATTTGCCAATCATTTCCTCAATCATAGCTAGTACACAGAATTTCAGGTGAGTAGTAGGACCTGTTCAAGAAAAATTGCAATACATGTGTATTTATAAAATGCTCTTTTCTAATCCACGGACTCAGAAGCGAAATCCAGCAGATTTAAGCTTTGCAAGCACTCCTTTCCACAAATTCGTTCCCAATGTGTGAAAGCTTGCTCAGACACTCATTTTCTCAGAGTTACAGCATAATTTGACATGGTCCACCTCCTTTCTAAGCGTCTAACGAGGGCTCTAATTTTATGAAAATTTATTCTTTTCGCTATTCCTCACTGGCCTACTCATTTAAACACCAGCAGATAATTTGAAATGTAGACTACAAGTCTATCACAATATCACATAGGTAGCACTGAGGCCAGTTCCAAGGTTTCTGTCTTCTCTGAAGAAAAATCCCTGTAAAATCCTTGCGAAATTCATAATCATTCGCATGGTCGTAAGTTTTTTTTATTTGAAAAAGTTGGAGTTAATTCACAGGATTTCTCACTCAAGATTAAATTAATTACTCAGTTGATATAATCCAATTAAAGAAAAATGCAGCGCGCTGTTTGTTTTCTAATTCTCATGGCCGGGGTTCGACTCCTTCAGGCTGCTGGACCTGCTTGCACTAATAATCTCGACTGTCAAAGAGCCTTATACGCGAGGTGCTCAGGAGGGACTTGCAGGCAATGTGTGCAACATTCTGACTGCTACAATGGTGCTCCATGGGCGCAATGCGAGTTAGGGTCAAATGGTGATAACTTTTGCACCGTTTCATGCACTACTGATAGCGAATGTGATTCTCGTCTTCCAAATGGAGGAACGAGACATGGACTGCAATACTGCACAACAACCCCTGGCAACCCTTACCCTATATGTCGTTTTTGCAAATCCACGAGCGATTGTCTTATTGGCGTGCCGCTTTCTTGCCAAGTTGCTGATTCTAGCTTTTGCCAGCAATGCTTTGGTGACTCAGATTGCAAAGCTGGTCAAAGGTGCTATTTATCGATGTGCTCGGACTGTCTGAGAGATGGAGATTGCGCTGCTAACCCGGATGGGAAGTATTGCGTTCGATACATCAAATGTGGTTGCTTTGCCGACAGCGATTGCACAATAGGTGTTCGAAATAAATGCTATAATCAAATATGCCGTCAGTGCCTGTCTAATGCTGATTGCACGTCTGTAGAAGCTTCGGTCTGCGATCTTACAACTACGTTTGTCTGCAAGGCTTGCACCATGCATAGTCACTGCAGTCACATCTCCAATGCTAAGAAGTGCCACTCAGGCTTAAGCAAATGCGTGCAGTGCTTAGCTGATTCTGACTGCACTGGAAGCGTGCCCAAATGCGATTTAGCCACATATACTTGCAAATCGTGCTTGAGTGACTCGGAATGTGCTCTTGCTACCGCAGCGCAATGTACTGCCGGTACTTGCTCTGGATGCACTTCTGACGCTGCATGCGCTCATACTGTTACCAATCTCATTTGTCAAGCCGGAAATTGCGTTCAATGTCTCTCAAATAGCGACTGTAATTTTAATCCTACAAGCACGAAATGTAATACGGCCAGCAACACATGTGTTACGTGCTTGACTTCCAATGATTGCCCTACACTGAACTATCCGACCTGCTCCTCCTCGGGTACTTGTGTCGGGTGCACATCGAATTCGGATTGTATGAGATTTCCCTCCAGCTCAACCTGTCTTCTCTCGCAAAGCCGCTGCGTTGCCTGTGAAACAAGCGCTAACTGTCCTCTCGCTTCAGCGTCAGTTTGCACGACAGGCTATACTTGTGAAGGTTGCGCCTATGACTATCAATGCAGCCATATCACTGGGAAACAGTACTGTAAAACTTCCAGTCAAACTTGTGTTGAGTGTCTGAGCCACAGTCAATGTACTGGAGGCAAGGTCTGCGACTTGACAACTAATACTTGTGTGGCTTGCACCTCAAATCTTAATTGCACATTCGCGACGTCCTCGAAATGCTCTGCAGGTCTTTGTACAGGATGCACTCTGAACTCAGATTGCACTCAAATAGCGGGGAATCCAGTGTGCTTGACGAGCTTAAATAAGTGTGTAAATTGCCTTGCTTCGTCGGATTGTAAGAATTCTTCGGCTAGTGAATGTGTTAGTAACATCTGCGTTGGATGCACCAGCTCCTCAAGTTGCACGCATCTTTCTCAAACACCTTTCTGTTACCTCGCCACCAACCGCTGCGTACAATGCTTTGTGGATACAGATTGCACTAGCGTCACTGCTCCACTGTGTTCTGGGAATGCATGCCAGAAATGCAACAGCGATGATGTATGTAGTCGCTTTACGAGGACTCCCTACTGCAATTTTAATAACGGAATGTGCGTCAGATGTTTTACTGACAGCCATTGCTCAGGGGCAACCAATAAATGCGACGTATATACTGGCAACTGCGTTGTTTGTGCAAGCAATTATGATTGCACTTCAAAAGCATTATCTTTCTGCGGGCCTCAAAAGACCTGCCAGCCTTGTACTTCCAACGAAGGATGCGCACATTTACAAGGAACACAGACTTGCAGAGAATCTGATGGAGTGTGCGTACAATGCCTCAAGGACAGTGATTGCTGGGGAAAAACTCCATTCTGTAATACGACATCACAATTATGTGTAAGTACACTTGTTGTAATCACTGGAGAAGAGGGCTGCACACCATTAGTCAAAGGAAGCCTCGGACTGATCAACTTTGCTCAAGTTCATACGGTAATACCATTGCTTGTAGCAGGCGTGCTCGAAATTGGGAGTTCAGTCCTCCTTAGAGTCATCCTTGATCAGCAAATTTATTATTTTGCGACTTTTTTGAATTCTCCGACTGCCCTCTATACGTCATGTTTAATGAAGAGAGGAGCAACTTTCCCTTTTTCGTTCAACACAAATTTGAACTTCCTGAATTTTTCCTCATATTCGGATAATAGTACCGCGAGTAGTATAAATGCAACGAGTAGTAGTAACTCGACATCGGTTTCAGTGAGCGCTTCATCTTCAATCTTTGATATGTATAACATCACTTCGAAATATCCCGAAAATGCAGGAGGAGAAATCTCCCTTCTTCTGGTACTCGTGGGAGTGACTTTCGGAATATGGATCGGGGCTTCTATCATCAAAAAAGCCAAGAAAGAAAAACTCACACATCGATATCCAATCGAAGTGTTTTTCCGATGGAATCTGGTGCTAACTGTCCTGTTGACTGACCAATCCGACTTATTCTTCGCATTTCTGAGACAAATCACTGGAAACCACTCCAATAACCCCTCAGGAGCTTTCGATTATGGACTATCTGCTACTGGAGCTCTTGCTTTAGTTTTTTCGTTCGTTTTCACCATATATCAGTCAGTGTATATGAGACGTAGCGTCGAAGACGATCATGATGATGAAAGACTCGAGAAGTACTTTTGGGGTGTAGTACTCATGGATGACTACAAACACTCTAAAAAACTAGAATTCTTTTATATTCCCATCATGATTCTCAGAAACGCTCTTGTTGCAGCTCTGGTCGTTGTCGCTGAGGGCTCTCACATGTTCCAATCAGTTTGCTTGGTCCTAATAATGACTCTCTCAATCGCATACATGATCAGAGTGAAGCCTTTAAAGAATAAGAGAGATCTTATCTTGCAGACGTTGATTCAATTTTTCATTCTCATAGATGCTACCTCTAAAATCGCAATGGCAGCCACGGATCCTAAGAAGGAATCATCAAAGTTAGATAGCATCAGTCTGATCCCAATAATAACTTCATACGGCGTCGTTGGATGTGCGATGGTGCTAATGTCAATACGAATGTTGAAACTCGGATTGTTTTTGGGAGAGAAGCTGCGTCCTCTGTGTCGAAGAAGGCGAGAGAAAGTCGTACCGGATGAAAGCTTCAAGAAGAGCCGATCTCATATAATTGACGGCTTTGAAAGTGAAATTGGTAATTCTTATATCACCCCTGCCTCCAACACAAATATGGGCGATGAATCTCCTTCCAAAGCCATGCAAACCCGATCAAGGCTTTCATCCAAAACTATAGATCTGCTGACTTCCAATGCAGATACGAGATCTCCAACTCCTGAATTGGACACGCTCAAAATTAGTAGGAGTTTATCACGAGCAATTTCAAGAGGAACAATAATCCGTGATGTGGATGCTCCCTCAGAGAACGCACCTGACTCAGCGAGATCAAAGGGAGGCGATTCTCCTACCTTGAGCCGGAAAGGCAGAACCTCCACGGCGCTAATGGAGCTGTCTGAAATGCCTGTAATTGAAGACTTAGACGCCGCTGAGGGTACGATACGAAGCTCTGCAAGACGGAGCACATTTCATCGCAGATTACTTCAGAGAGGTACGATCAATAGGCTATCCTTCGATTTAGATCAAGAAGCTCAAAGTCAGCAAGACGGTTCACCGGTAGTGTTGAGCGGAATCCAGAGGAGGCTAAGGAAAGACTCAACTATTATTTTATAGAGTTCATCTTTCGATAGCAGTTGTTTCTACACTATTGTTTTCTGTTTCAAAAGTAAAAGTGATCATCAAAAAGTTTTTAGAATCAAGGCTGTAGTGTATAAAACTCCCAAGTGTTTGATTATTGTCTTCAATTGAGAAATTTTTTAATGAGCACAAGGCTACATTAATTCAGGATAGCTAAAGGGAGATGGTCTGATGGTTTTCTTTTTCGCGAAGGTGTCTCGTCAGCAAGCTGATAGATGCTTCAGAAATCATTGCAGGCTCCAAAAAGAGTTGTAACCTGCTCTTGGAAGCAAAAAATGCACATCGACCAAGATTATTTTGTTCATCAATTGATATGCAGTATCCAGGTCATTTGTTAGCATCAATCCATTAGCTAGCTGGAAGCACACAGGGATTTTGCTAATTTAGCATTTTAACCCCTAAAAGTGGTGTAATTATTCACATATTTGCAAAAAGAGAGGTATTTCTGATCTTGAGAATGAGGAAGATATGAAAGATTGATAGGCTGCTCCATCAAGCAAGTTTGCAATTATAGGTATTTTTTTTCATTTTGATAGAATCTCTGTCTCTTTATATAGAATTAAATCTTTTGCTGAATATTCCTGGCAAGACAAAGATGACCTTTACTTTTTAGATTTCTTTTTTTGTTTAGCAGGAGCCATGGTCTTATTGAAGTACTTTGAAGATTTCCAGACCTGATCTGCTTCGATAAGGCAATTCGATACTTTGACTGTCTGACCCATTGGCATTGGATCCATCCATCTGTTCTCATATAAGATCAGATTCGACTCAGGTTTTTCTATTCTGCTGTAGCATTTGACCTTTTGGTGGATGGGAAGGTTTTTGCGTTCCCTTGAGCTGTTTTTTAGACAAGGATGCATCATTTAACCCAACACTCACTTCTGTGAGGATCAACGAGAATGATCAGTCTCAGGGATTTCCGTCTCTGAAAGAATGAGAAAACCATTCCTGCATGCTATTCGTAAGGGATTCGTCGAAGAACCGGCCGTTATACTGATTTTTAAACATTTGAATTTTTTGCATCATGTTCAAACCGTGTTGATTTACTATTGAATTAATGCACCTGTTTAATCAACCTTCCTTTTACAATACTTTAGTAGCTGAAAAGAGGGAAGGGCTTGCCTCGGCATAGAAAATTACAGATTCTCATGGATCTGAAGGAACCGATTGATTTCACCCTAGTTGATTAACGGTCCGTTCCTGCTCGAGAATAAATGTCCTTATTCCTTGGAAAAGCAAAGTTAATAAGAACTTTGATTTTGTTAGGCTAAGATAGATTAAGCTCCCAAGCCAAAACTTCCCAAATTTGATAATAAAAGCTTTAAATAATTACCTGATGAAAATTTAACCAATAATAGATTTTGATTATATTAACTTGAGAGCGAAAGCTATGTAGAATAGTTATCTCCGTGCATAGATAGCAGATCAACAGTTAATTCTCATCAATGTTGAATCTTTTAAGTTAAAGCCCCCAAAGGCTATTATCTCTCTTATTCTCTGTTTCCTATTGATAACTTCTTGAAAAATGCAATTCGTTAAGAATTCGAAGATCACATTTTTTTTTTAATTAGAAGGGGTCAATTAAGCAAGGTTCTTCATATGGTGATGCTTCACACTCGTGAAAGGGTTGAACGTATATAAAAAGAGAGAAAATTGCTTCCGAACCTTGATCAGGGAAAAAAGATTGCTGAGAGAACTTGTCACAAATGCCATATAATACGTGTCCTCCAACTCTGGGACTAGTATACGGAGTATCAAGAATCAAAAACATTTATCTTTTACTGCATGCATCAGAGATCGCTCCGGAGCAGCAAATAAATTTAATTCAATTTCTACTAAAATAATTTAACGAAATAACTGGCTAATAAAAGTTAAAACCCGCTTAATGCTTAAAACGGTATTTTCGAACGAAAATTTAACACGTATGTATAGAAGACGTATTGCCGTTATAAAGACGAATCCCTTCAATGAGAACCCGACTCTAATGCCACCATCGCGGTAAGTGATTGTTTCTCGAATTGGAAAAAGTTTATCAGTTTAAAACTCGATCTTAGGCTCAAGTTGCATCCATTAACATACGATTTTAAAATTCTATATTTCAATAATTTAAATCAAAGAAAATGTTTCGTTCTGCGAATCTGTTGCTTATCCTTATTGGAGTTAACCTCCTTTGTTGCTCCAGCATCGTTACGCCGGCCTGCACGAATGACCTCGACTGCCAGAAAGCCAACTACGCATCCTGCGTTGACGGATACTGCAAACCGTGCCAAGAAGATTCTGACTGTTACAACGGTGCGAGCTATATGAGATGCAAGCCCACCTTCAACGGAGGGACGTTTTGCACCGCTACATGCTCATCCGCCACTGATTGCAAAAACAACCTTCCAGGAACCACAAGAAACGGACTTCAGTATTGCCCATGGGTCTCTACGAATGCCGCTAACAGAGTATGTGGATTTTGCTCAAGTTCAAGCCATTGTGCTATAGGGCAGATCTATCAATGCAATTCGGGAGGTGACAAGTTCTGCCAGCAATGTTATGTTGATTCAGATTGCCCTGCTGGCCAATGGTGCTACGCAGAAATGTGCTCTGACTGCTTAATAGATGATGATTGCGCCGCAAATCCGGATGGAAAAATGTGCGTGAAATACATCAAGTGCGGCTGTTCTTCCAACAGCGATTGCGGATTGAATGGTAGGACGAAATGCTACAATCAAGTATGCCGTCAATGTATATCGAACTCTGATTGCCCCACAGCAACAGCCTCAAAATGTGACTCCATCGTAACGTATGTTTGCGTTGGTTGCTTAAGTAACAGCGACTGCAGCCACATCGCTAATGGTAAGAAGTGCCTTACAAGCGAACGTAGATGTGTGCAGTGCTTGGCTGACTCAGACTGCACAGGGAGTGCGCCCAGATGCGATCTAACGACGAATACATGTCAAACATGCTTGAGTCACACAGATTGTGGCCTTTTCACGGCAGCACAGTGCAATAGTGGCTCTTGCGTCGCTTGCACTTCAAACACGGCCTGCGCTCATACTCTGACGAATCTGATTTGCCAAGCAGGAAAATGTATTCAATGCACTACTGATGCTGATTGTACATTTAGTTCTGCATATCCAAGATGTAACACGGCGACCAACGAGTGCGTTCCGTGCTTGACATCAGATGATTGCACGAATCCGATCTATCCAGTCTGTTCTTCAAACACCTGTATTGGATGTACGTCGAATTCGGATTGTTCGAAATTTGAGTACAATCGACTCTGTCTCACCTCGCAAAGCCGTTGTGTTGCGTGTCAAACAAGCACAGATTGTCCCTACGCGACTATGTCGGTTTGTACTACAGGGTATACTTGTGAAGGCTGTTCCTATGACTATCAGTGCGCCCATATCTCTGGGAAGACACACTGCAATACCAAAGTTTCGACTTGCGTTGAGTGTGTAAGTAACTCTCAATGCCCGGGAGGCAAAGTCTGTGATTCTACGACAAATACTTGCGTACCCTGCACTTCAAACCTGAATTGCACCCTCGCAACCGCTTCAAAATGCTCGAGCGGAGTTTGCATTGGATGCACTCAAAGCTCTGATTGCACACAAGTCACATCAAATCCAGTGTGTCTTGCTAGCGCGAATAAATGCGTAAATTGCCTCACGACATCAGATTGCAAGAATCCTTTGGCTAGTCAATGTGCTGATAACGTTTGCGTTGGGTGTACAACCACTACAAGTTGCACTCATCTTCCTCAAACACACTTCTGTAATATTACAGCCGCCCGCTGCGTAGAGTGTTTTGAAAATACAGATTGCACGGATTCCATCACCCCGCAATGCACTGGAAACGCATGCCGGGGATGCAGCAGCGATAGTGTATGCACTCGCTTTCCTAGTACTCCATACTGTAATTTCGATAATGGAATGTGCGTTAAATGCTTTTCGGATAGCCATTGCTCAGGCGCGACGAAGAAATGCGACCGGTATACTGGAACTTGCGTCGCCTGTGTTAGTAATTACGATTGCACCACAAACGGGCTATCTAGATGCGGATCTGAAAAGACTTGCCAGCCTTGTGATTCCAATGAAGCATGCGCTCATATGTCGGGCATGCAGGTTTGCAGACCTGATGGAATGTGCACTCAGTGCCTCCAGGATAGTGATTGCTGGGGAAGAACTCCTTTTTGTAATACGACATCGGAAACTTGTGTGAGGAGTCTTCTTGTGATCACTGGAGAAGAGGGCTGCACGCCATTAGTCCAAGGAAGCGTTTATCTTATCAATTATGCGAGTGTTCACACAGTGGTGCCGTTGGTTATAGCAAGCTTCCTCGACTTTGGAAGCTCATTACTGCTCAGAGTCATCCTGGATCAGCAAATTTATTATTTTGCTACTTTCTTGAATTCTCCTTCTGCTCTCTACACAGATTGCTTGATGAAGAAAGCGTCAGTTTTTCCTTTCTCGTTCAACACAAATATCAATTTTCTGAATTTTTCCTTATCTTCAGAGGACAGCACTGGTGCTAATGAAACAAATACGACAAACAGCAGCAATTCAGCATCGTCGACCGTGGTGGCGGAGAGCAGCACTCTTACTGTTTTTGATTTGTACAACATGACCTCAAGATACCCAGAAAATTCCGGAGGAGAAATCTCTCTCCTCTTAATTTTGGTGGGGACGACTATCGGAATATGGGTTGTGGCTCTCATCATCAAGAAAATAAAGAAGGAGAAAACCACACATAGATATCCAATTGAGGTCTTTTTCAGATGGAATCTGGTGTTAACTGTCCTGCTGACTGATCAATCTGACTTGTTCTTCTCATTTCTGAGACAGATCACTGGAAATCACTCCGAGAATCCCTCTGGAGCTTTCGATTATGGGTTATCTGCGACTGGCGCTCTTGCTGTTGGATTCTCTCTCATTTTCACCATATATCAATTAGTCCATATGAAACGCAGTGTCGAAGAAGACCATGACGATGAAAGACTCGACAAGTACTTTTGGGGTGTGGTACTCATGGACGACTACAAACATTCCAACAAACTGGAATTCTTTTATATTCCCATCATGATTCTCAGAAACGCTCTTGTTGCAGCTCTGGTCGTTGTCGCTCAAGGTTCTTACATGTTTCAGTCAGTCTGCTTACTCTTAATAATGACTCTCTCAATCGCATACATGATCCGAGTGAAGCCTTTAAAGAGCAAGAGAGACCTTATCCTGCAAACTTTGCTCCAAGTTTGCATTCTCATAGACGCTGCTTCTAAAATCGCAATGGCAGCTTCGGACCCTTTGAAGTCATCATCAAAGTTGGATAGCATTAGCTTGATTTCAATAATAACCTCTTATGGAGTTGTTGGATGCGCGATGGCGCTAATGGCGATAAGAATGGTGCTGCTAGGATTATTTTTGCAGGAGAAACTACAGCCTCTCTGTGAGAGAAGAAGGCGCTCGGCGAGAGTCACACCAATTGACTCCTCTAAAAAGCCTCGAGCGCATATCCTTGACGGTCTTGACAACGATTTCGGGAATTCTTACATTACTCCTCCCTCACAAACGCAACTTGATGATTCCCCTTCCAAAGTCATGAATACGCGATCATTGCTGAAACTTAACAGTAAAAAAGGAGGTTCGACCAATAATATCACATTTAACGACGGAGGATCTCCAGAAACCCAGCCAGATGAGCCAAAAATGAGCCGTAATCTATCAAGAGCTGCTGGAAAGAAAGGCACAATAGCCTCTACTACAGATATTCAACCCGATATCCTATCAGAAACAAGAAGTCTCAAAGGCAGCAAAGCTGAAACAGTTACAACTCTGAATAGAGACAGCCCTCTTATTGAAGATTTAGATAGAGCCGATAGTGATACACCAGCTCCTGGCGCGCTGAGCCTGTTTACGCGCAAGTTGGCTCAAAGAGGAACTCTTGGCAGGATACCGACGGATGTAGAAGAGAGCCCAAATTCCCATGAAGAGCAATCGGCTGCAGTCACAGGCCTTGCGAGAAGGCTAAAGAAAAGAGGCGAAACAGCGAATTATTAGCTTAATAATAATTTCGATAATAGTCACATATTCAAAATCTCTCTCTTTTTTTGAAAAAAATATAGACATATAGCAGAAGCTAAGTTAGTCTGCATTAGATAACTAATTACAAAGTTTTATGGCCAGAAATTTCATCAATTTTAGCTGGTTTTTAAAGATATAATTAACAAAACCCACAACGTTTAATAAATAATAGACTTCACTCTTCGATAAGAAAATTTCAGGTTACACGCGTTTCTAAATTGCGATCTTTTCTTTTTTAACTCCACTTTCTTAAGTGAGATTATTTCAAAAGGCATTTACTCAGCTTCATTTATCATTATCATTATTGTTATACTTTTGTTTTCAAGCGTGGATACATTCATTTCTAAGTTCTAACAAATTTGCTATATCTTTTATATATCTTTTTACGTTTGTTAATAGAGAGAACTCGTTATATGAACTAAGCATATGCATGTTTAAATTTCCAATCAATGGCAGTTTTGACCTTTGGATCGATTCTCTTGCCATATGCACAAGCCCAAGAGTTGGGCTTCACTTCAATCTCGACGATATTATCATCTTTGCGATGTGCTTTACCCAGCTTCACATTCGTCATCGTCGACAACTCAATGGTGAGCGTCCAGGTCTGTGGTCCAGCATTCTCCGCGAACATGTACATGAATCCTTTATCCCAGCCAGTAGCAAATTTGCAATTGTTTTTGAACTCAGTTTTCTTCGGCGCCGTATTACCAAGGTACCCAAGATAGCCTGGAACGAGATTCTTTTTCAGACTTTTATCTGAAACTTCTTTGAGGGTCATTGGATGTTGAGAATAGGTCACCAGAGTGTAGTCTCTCACTTTGTCCTGTTTCCAATGCACTTTAGTTTTGACCACGTACTTTCCTGGTTCCAACTTATTCGGTCTCTTCTGGTCAACGTAGATGGTATGAGCACCCCATGGAGCCCAACGGTTGCCGTTTCCTACATAATATATCAGTTAAGCAAGGCAAAAAATAATTATTTAAGTTGTACCTATTCTTTCGTAAAAGCCGTTCGCCTTTTCCTTCAACAACAAGAAAGTCACTGGAGAATATTTGTACTCTGGGTCCTTGCAGAATCTTTTGTTCTTTTGCGTAAGATAGAAGAAAACTTCGGTCGGTTTGTCCAATTCAAAGGTGAAATAGTGGGCGTGGCCCTTAGGTTGGCTCACTGGGTAATAGTTACGGTGATAATCGTCGTGATAATAAGCGTAAGAGAAGAACTCGAAGCATTTTTTGAAATCTTCCACAGTCATAAAGAATACACCATCATCTGCCTTGGTGAATCCGACCTGCTTTTTAAACTCCTCAGTCCACAGCTCGGAGTTATCGCTGAAAGCTCCATTCCATTCGAACCTTCCCCAAGGATTTCTGAGTTTGAAAACTCGGTAGGATCCAAGTTGATGAGCGGAAATTAAACTATATGCGTGTCCAGGCACCAAGCCTAAGTCCTTTGGTACATCAGGCATTGTTGAACCAGCAATAATGTAGTCTCTCAAATCAAAAGTGCTGATGATATCCCAGATCTCATCAACTGTCTTTTCTTTCGTGAGAGTTCGCGAGCAGGGAGCTCCAGTCAAAAACTCCAGTGCCTCATCCATGAAGCCTCTCTCCGTCGCGATGTAGTCGCCAAAGAGCTTCGCCCAGGCTTTCTCGGCTATCAAGACCCAAAGCTCTTTACCTTTTGGTTTGGAGAAAATTGGCTGGCTATTAACTTTGTAGCAAGGTAAAAAGTCATCTACGATGACTTCTCGCGGAATACCGTCAACGTAGAAGGTGAGGGAATAAACACCTTGAGGGTTAGATTCTTTCATGTTGAAAATCTTTTGGAGTCTCTTTGGGAATTCAGTGATTGCTGAAAGAGAGCAGAGGAAGTAGCAAACTCCCAAGCAGCCTTGAGCGATGTCGTTAGGATCGATACCGTCGAAAAGCTTGATCTTGGAGTAGTCGTTTTCTTTAAAGATTTCATGTGGACGAAGCCAAACAGCGTTTTTAAAGACTTTTTCATAGTATCGATGACTTGGGTCAGGACAAATCACCCCGATTTCGTGTTTGAACTCAGGGTCGTTAAATACTCCGGTCGGACCCTTGCTGCGGAGCTCCCTGAGGATGTCAGTATGCTTCAAAGTTAGTTTTGAAGATGAGTTAAGGCTTTCAACCATCTCTCTTTGATTCTGTTGTTTTTTAATTATAAAATTCGATCTCACAAGTCAAAACTATTTAATTCCGTTTAAAATGAGATACGAATCTTGTTTGATTGACCGGTAAAGCAATAAAGATTGAGCCAAGTGTCAAGTTAGTGGCGGAAACAGGTGGAAACAGTGTCAAAGTCAACTTTAAGAAGAGTGAAGCAGCTGCAATGACGAATGCTAAGAGACAGATGACTAACAAAAATAGCCGTAACGCTAAAAAAAATGTGATAATTGAATCTATAAATAACTGCACCTCAAACATTGAGCTTGGACAATAGGACTTCAACAGAAAAATATCTACGGCAGCCAGTAAAATCGAAGCGAATAAAACGGTTTTCAAAGAGATATATCATCCATGCTCTCACTCATCCATTGATATCAATTTGAAAGGTCTCTGAAAAATTTGCGAACTGAGATTTAATAGAAGCTAAGAGTACTTAGGTAGCTAAGTGTATGTATTAACATTTCCCTTTTTATTTTATTCTCTCTCTCTATGTCAAGATATTAAGGCATCAAACAAGTTTAATGGCAGAGGATCGAGCCGAAAAAGCCTCTATACTAACCACTTTAAGTGAGCATCGATTAACCATTGACTTGATCTATGTAACGCACGGAGAAATTAGATCCCATTTCCAACAAGAAAAAATCTCATAGATTTAGATCAAGTTAAACCACCAGCATGCTAACATGAAAATTTCATGCCTGTTTGTGAATCTACCATCAATTCGCTATGTAGTAGTTTCATGATCAGAAAGAAATATCTGAATCCAACCCCTTTCGAGGAACCGTGAGCAATTGCAAAATTAGTAAGTTCACGCTGGTATGGAATATAAAACTCAAAATCAGCTTTTTTGAATCACGAATTCAGGAAAAATCGTGAATAAAGATAAAACCAAGGTTAAAACGCGGATTCACGATTCGGTCTAAATAATTAATTTCATTTCTTATAAATTGAAGAAATGGGAGCCATCTTCCACAAAAAGAAGAAGGAGAAACTGGATGGGATCCCAAAGAGCATCTGGGACATCGAAGTCAAAGATATCGATGGGAAGCTCCTAACACTCAAAGAATTCAAGAAACATAAAGCTTTACTCATCGTAAATGTCGCGTCAAGCTGAGGACTGACCAACAAACAATACCGCGGGATGGTAAAACTACATCAAAAGTATAGAGACCGTGGATTCGAGATCCTCGCTTTCCCATGCAACCAATTCATGGGCCAAGAGTCAGGCTGTGATCTCGATATCAAGAAATTTGTAACAGAAAAGTTCAAAGCCGAATTCCGACTGTTTTCGAAGATCGTAGTCAACGGCCAGGACTGCCATCCGCTCTACAAATACCTCCGAGCTGGCTCAAATCTCTACGATCCTGTAACCAAGACTTTTCAGGAAATACCTTGGAACTTTGCCAAGTTCCTCGTCGATTCAGAGGGCAAAGTTGTGAAGATGTTCCCACCTTCTGACGCCCCTGAGATCATTGAGACCGATCTCGAGAAACTTTTATAAAGAAGTTCAGAGAGCGTTTTATTACAGAGCAGGATTGAATAGGTTATTATGGACTAATGAAGCGTGGAGTTCGAACTTCGTACGAAAGAACCTACGCTGACACCGTTCCTTATATCCAAATGATATCTAGCTCTGCTTCATTTTTTGGTTATTGTTGTTGCTGTTTGTGATTTATTTACTTATTGATTTATAGTAATTAAAAGAGGTGAACAGCAAAATTGAACCCTAAGCAACTATATCTAATACTGGCATCAGCTTAATCACATTTCATTTTGAGATACAGATTTGCACAATTATTTATGAGACACGGGTAACTATCAAAACTCGTAGAATTCAAATCGCAAGTAGTGCATTTTGATCAAATTTAGTTGAAAACACTATTTTAACAATTTTGTTGAACGCAAAAAATCAACAAATTCACATTTTCTGCTAGATATCAAGAACTTCAACACCGCAGCGTCCTTTCTCTCTCTGAAACCTTCTATAATAGCAGAAAAAACGGATTTTCTCTTGCCAATTGGACCTGTTTTAGTGGCGATATCTAGTTAGGAATATTGGAAAGATCACCTGACTTCTTTATTTATTCAGTCATCGGCTGAAGCTTATTGTTACATTAAGTTCAATAACATTAGCATTTGTGCATTTCACTCGAGATTGCAACAATAATTTCATAATATCCCTTACCTCTTTCTTTGGAGGAGAGATTGCCTCTCCTTCTCTCAAGCTTTTGCACGACTGTTGTCCTTCACCGCTGTCTTAAGCTACTAGCATATTCTCTAGACTTTGTTACCGTATCAATCCATGATTCTATCGCTTTGGTTAAGCACTGAATCTGATCAGGTATCGAACTCAACACCAACAAAATGAGATGTTCTCAAATCTGATCAGTTGCTCGCTGACTTTATAAACTTGCATTCGTCAGTTTAATTAATATAATCCAAATAATTATTCGATTCAGAAAACCTTTCTACAAAAAAGATGATTCTTAAGTTCGTTTTCAAGAACGAGATCCACCGCTGCTCAAAAGTCCCAGCTGATTTCTCTGCACTTCTGGTCGCTCTCAAGCAAATCTTCAAGGATAATCTCCCAGAATTCTTCACTTTACAGTACGACGATGCCGATGGAGACAAAATTATGCTTACTTCCAACGAAGATTATAAAACAATGCTCGAAGGCGACATGAACAACTCCCAGGCCTCGGTGAAAATCTATGTGACTCCTTCAGAGAAGAACATCTCCGTCGGAAACCTCACTGTCAAGGCAGATGAGAAGAAACCAGAACCTGAAATAAAACCCGAGCCTAAGGTTGAAGAAATAAAGAAACCTGAGCCTGAGATTAAGAAGCCTGTCGAAGAAAAGATCCCAGTTATCGAGGAAAAGATTCCAGTGGTTGAAAAGAAGGATCCTTTCACTCAAGCTCTCGTTGAAGCTGAAGAAGCAATGAAGAAATTCAACGTTGAGCCTGAGCTCGAGGCTAAGGTCCATGCTTTGGTTCTTAAGACGTTTAAGACCCAAATTGAGTTGGTTGCTGGAGCAGTTAGAGAAAATATCGTCAAGAGCCAAGAGAATGTCAAGCCAACAACCCCTGAGGGTCTCATTGAGACATTGGTTTACGTTCAGAAGCTCGCTCAAGGTGTCGAGGGTGCTACCAACGAGCAAATCCAAGGCATCAATGTGGCTTTGAAGCAAGCGATTGACCAAGTCAAGTCCATTCAGGACAAAAAAGCCCAAGAGAAGAAACCACCTGTCGAAGAGCAAAAAAAGCCAGTCGAAGAGCAGAAAAAGCCAGTTGAAGAGAAGAAACCTGAGCCTAAGCCAGTTGAAAACAAGCCTGTTGATACCACTGAGGCTTTGAGCGGAGAATTCCTGAAGGAGATTAGCCAACTTCCAGCTGAGCTTACTGAAAAGGACATCAATCTCTACAAAACTATCGTGATTAGAAACAACGGAAAGGAGACCTATCCAGCCAAAACATTCATTGAATGTGTCAGCTCAAAGGAGAACGCCCGCATTTCCGTTTCTCAAATCCATCCTGGCAAAGAATTTACTACTGTATTAATTATTAACTCACCTGGCAAGCCTGGCAAGTACACTACTACCTGGGCTTTCATGTGCGAAAAACCTGATGGTACTCTCCATGAATTCGGAAAGAGATTCGACGTGCACTTCGAGATCATAGGAGGTAACACAAATCATCGCGAAATCGTATCTAATCATGCGCTTTCTCATATAGAAAAGAAGCCTGAGCCTAAGCCAACTAAGCCTGAAGTGACCTATTCACAAGAAATTAAGGATAAGGCAATTTCTATCAAAGAAGTTTTCCCACAATACAACATCGATGATATTTGTGAGTACATTTCCAAGAGCCCACAAAAGACTTTGGAGGAACTCTTTAACGAGTACATGAGCCTTCATACTTCTATTAGCAACTGAAATTAATTATCCTGGTGTTGTTTGCTATTATGTTTCATGTCTTTTGACTTAATTGCTTGTAAGCTTGATTGAGAATTGAGCGACTAAAAGATTATCTATTAATGTACCACAAACTCTGAATTTCCATTTAACACAATATCTCGAGCTTTTTCTTAAGGATAAGGAAGGTTAGGATAAGATAGTTCTATTGAATTAAATTCTTAATGAGTGGAAATTGGTTCAGAATCATAGGAGGCTGCTTATTGAGATAAACTAATAGATTAAGAATTATGACTTATACAAAAACTACAATAAAATAATAAGATAGATGCCTCCTTCGTTAACGCCCAAAGAAATCACGCGTTTTTCATTCAATACCAGATTTTCTTGGAGTGAAAGTTAGAGAATACGGAGAGAGTTTACTCTTTATTTGGAAGGTTCTCTTTTCACTTGGATTGATTTCCCTGAGAAATTAATATTCAAAATTATTTACAAATTTCTGGGAAACTTTTTACTATTTGCTTTATAGAGTTCCTTTCTATCCTGCGCCTCTTCACGAAAGCTCTCAGAACACCAATTTTCTCGTTAAAATGTTCATTGTAGTTAAATCCTAGCTCTCTTCCAATCCTATGAGAGGCGGAGAGAAAAAAAAATATTAAAGAAGATATACGGGTTTTGCAATATATCAACTTGAGCTGGAAGAGGTAGTCATTCAAGGTCTTCAAAGAAACCCCGACTTTGTTAGCAGCTTCTCCTAAGGGCAGCTTAACGAGTTTACCCGTCGTCTGGTCAGTATACCCAACATAAAGTTTTCTCCACCTAAAGACGATATCAATAACTTCTTGAATCTTTCTCTCATTCGCTCTTCTTTTTTTTGAGCAAGTCTCCGAAGGATCTGACCTTGGATTATCTGCCCCAGGGCTTGTGGTTTGAGTAAGCCGAATTTTGATAGTGAGCTTAGTAAATAGTAATAAAATTAGCAATGAGAGTTTGTATACTTGATATCTCCCTTTCGAATACGAAATTTCCTTTCTAGGGATGATTGTCCCGCTGGCAAGTGGGTAATTGCCACAGAATACGTTGAGGTCTCGTAAAGAGCTATAATAATAGATCATGCTTTTCCTTACAGGGAATCCTCTCGTCTTGATTTTTTTGATGAGATGACAGAAATCAACATCGGCGTTCTTTAGGAATTTTAACCTCATTTTAGTCATAATTCCCTCTTCGTATGTGGGGAGCACTATTACCAAGATATCAACCTATTTTATAGCCTAAAGTTTGGAATATGAAGGAAAAAAACTTCAGCTGGCTTTAGTGGATGAGAGTCAGGATCTCCTTGTGCGTATGCGGAAAGCTTCGCTGTCGAATCGCTCCCTGAAGAAGCGGTCCTAAGTACATGGATTAATGGATAAGTTTTTTCTGAAGTAAACCCCCTTGAAAGAGATTCTATCATGATGTAGGATTCAAAAATCCGGTCGGTTTAGATTTTTCTATTAACAATTTTAATCAATATTGAACTCATTCACTACGAAACTTTTTTCCGCTGTATATTCTTGCTATCGAAAGATATTGAATTGCCAGCCTCCTTAAATCACAGTTAAACTTCTTGGGAAAGATACTAGTGACTTATTAAATGAGTTTTGAGAAATACCATCACTCGGATTTTAAATTGTAAGATAGAGTTTCTTTACTAAAAAGTTGGATAAACAATGAGAATTTTACAATAGAGGAGATACTGCTTGGCTTTAGTTAGCTAATAAACTTTTGAAATGCGAGTTATATTAACGACTTCTCAACGAGAACGGAAGAGCGAATATTTTGAGGACAATGATAATTAGTAAGTAGGATGATATGTAGCGATAAAGAATGAATCACGAATTCACTTCTATCATATGGCGAGGTAAACAAATGCCAAGCCAATCACATCCATTTCAGGTGGTTTAATTAAGATTTCGGCGATATTATCGCATTTACGTAATTTATTGATGCTTTATAGTGGGTTTTCTTAAAAAGAAGATGGCAATAGACTATCCTCACAGTAAGTGTGAGACTCGTTCATTTTGCTTCTCATTTGGAGGCTATTCGCAGTTTTTCGAAAAATAGATAATGAGGGTGTTTTCTTTTAAGTAATTAGCATCGGAAATCTAATTAAGGCTATTAACCCATGTTAGAACATTAATAACTTTTCTTACAGTATCATTGGGTTTTTCTTTATGTTACTGAAATTTTTCAAGCTGCTCTAAGTCTATGAAGCTGAAAGCGCCCTCCTTGAGCTGATGAACCACACTAAGTGGTATGAGCGCATAATAGGCGGATATAACAGCTGCTTTTCTTTGAAAAATCCTGCTCGTAAATGTGACACAACTAAAGTCTTGGTTTTTCCAAGGTGGAACTCCTATCATCTGAGCTTTTCGAAAACATTTAAAAGCACCTCAATTGTAGTCTTGTCTTGTCTGGATTTGACTCGTCGAAAGCAATATCGGTGTTGTATCGCAAACCATTTCATTAGTTTGTTAAGACACTCTCAATGGGTTATACTGTTTGATCTCGGTCTATTACGTTCAAGTGGTGGATCTTATAGTAGTAGTTTGTGTTTTTTTTTATTAGAGAAGTTCTCATCTTGTGCATAGTTTTTGCGCAAAGCTCAAAATGCCTCATGGAAGTTGTATATCGCTTAGATCTAGAGAAATGCAAGCATATTTCCTGGTGAGACGTTCAAGGGCTGCGAAGCTCTCGTAACACAAGAACGAGCTCACGGTTTATGCTTTACCGTTGGCTAATTTTTATTTCAAAAATCAAGCGTCTAAGGAACATTCTGGACGCGTTGCTCACAGAGTTCGACCAAGTTAAACTAAAAGAAACAAAATTTTTTGAATGAAATAAGTTTCGCAAGAAAAACCTCGAAATGTAAATTTTCATTTCAAACATGTTTGTGTCAAAGAGAAATTGCTACTATGAACCAACCTTCGATACACATAGTAACTTTGGATTGGAATAGTAACCTGTTTCCTTGATAAAATGCCTAAAATTTTCTTCTTTTCTGAGATTTTAAGGATGGGTAAATAGTATCCCAAATTTTAAATTCCGAATATAACTGCCACACGTTCACGCAAAAAATTTAAAAAATGGCAATGTTCTGCTCACCGTAAGAGTCGTGAAGGAATTTGGAAGTCATATGACTAAAATTAGCCTCATTCTGAAGACTTCTTGCATTAATGAGAACTATCTTCTCATAACGTATATTATCCATTTTTGGGATTCCGTCCAGCGCCTTAATTCTGATAGAATTTAAGAGTCAAATTTTATTCCGCTAACCCGCTTGGGTTTCTCAACTACTCTTGCTTCAATTAGGTTCTGCAATCGGCACTAAGAAAGTATCAGGCGTTGCAGAAACAGTTATGAAAACTAAACTTGAAGATTCAGTGTTGCTGCTCTTCGCGCTCTTACGTTCCGAAGATCTATTAAACAATTCAGTTGTTTACGACCAAATCTGGGTTTTTCCGATTTTGGATGATATTAAAAATTAATTAATACCTTAAGATATGAAGCTTCAACCCACCTTTTAATTTTTTGATTTCTGGAACTTCGACTCGAGGTAAATAGTTTTTAACAATAATGGTTCATGATTTCGGAAATAGTTTATGTCTGTATTCGAGAATAAAGAAGGCGATTATTAAAGGGAAGCGCTCATTACTAATATAATTGGATAAAAAAATTCAAAACTATTGCTCTTACCGGCAAATGCAAATACAAGCTGAGTGTCCTTCGCTCAGGAATGGATCCCGGTAAGAGCATTGAAAGAGATAGGAGAGAAGTTAAAGCTCAAGTTAAGTCAGTCAAGTCGGCTCTGAATTTCTTAAAATAATTGAAAGAATTCGAGCAGAACTACATGACTTAAGTGAGCAATTAATTCTTTTCTGGTTTCCTCGTGGTAGTTTGAAAAACGTATTGCTCAAATCTTAGCTGGCATGTGTAAAACTAAAGCGAGTCCACTTTCGATTCGGGAGCTAGCCTCCTAATCCTCTATCTACTTGTTGCAGGTAACAAATAATCAACTTTTCAATTATGACATAGAATGCGATCTCGAGCTGATCGCGCTGACAAATATTAGTGACTGAAGTAGCGAAATCAGCTGCTGAGAGTAAGAATCCCAGTAATACTCAGCTATTATTGCCACTGTATTCAAAGCAACTTTAATTAATCATTCTACCCGACCAGAAATTATTTGGCTTTACATTCTTTTCTCAAGTAGGGAACATGCACGAATGTTGCTTCGATCAATATCACGGATTCCGGTCCACTCTTTATTTCTCGATGAAACTGACGACAAACGATTTATTTAAGGAGTTAGTCGAACTCTCAGCCGCCAATGCACATACCTCCAGTTCAGACGTTTATGTGCATATAAGGTAGTCGAATCTTCTCTATAATGCATACCATTGCTTGAATTATAAATAAGTATGCCCAAAGGTCTGATCTAATACTGCTTATGGAAATACTATTTGAACTGCTAAAACATCAATCTTTTACTTTTTGAAAATTCAAACGCCATCGATCCAACGTTTTGCTTTTTTAGAAGATAGAGAAAACAAGAACATACTGTTTTAAAGATTCAGACGTTCCTCACAAGGTGTTCCTTTAATGCAAGATAACTATTGCTATCGTCCTCGAATTCAATTCTTTATTCAGGAACCTCGATAATTTTCCACTTTAATTCCAACAAAACCTAATACACCGTTGAGAGGGAAGCAAAAACTGAAGATACCCTAAACATTATTCATTCTATCGAACCACAGATCACTGCGTACTGGAAACCCATTATCTATTTAACACAATGAGCAGAAGAAGATTCGTATTAGTAAATCCTACTTGATGTTACTGACTCAATTAAAATATTTTCCTCACTGTTCTAAGTCGAAAAATCTGAAGAAAACGTTTCTCATCTTTCTTCATTTCAACATAAATCGCGTTACTCGCCTCACAAAGAAATCATCCAAATAACTTCCTGTCAATGCAGAATAGTATCTTCTCATTTTTTCTTATTATCAAAGATGACATGAATTCTCTCACGTCAATCTCAAGACAAATTTTCACCTCGCACGCACTGCTGCATGTCGTTGTCCCGGTCTTCTCCGAGGTAATGGTGTAATTCTTATTATCTCCCAATTTCTGCAGATTAATTCAAGTAGAATAAGTATCTCAATTCGAACAAAGCACCTAAGCCTTCATTTGGTGATCCTTAAAGTAGGCGCAGCTTCAGCCTAGCAATTTCCTACATTTAAATACATTGATGTACTTTGTGATTTAGAAACTCAATATTTACTAAGCCATTGAAACAGCATTCTCCAAAGTGAGACGGAATGACAGGATTACCTTCTATACATAGGTAATATCTTACAGACAAAACATGTCCGAATTTAGAGATAGCAAGTGAAGAAAATACATATTAATCTTCATACAAGATTTCAAAAAGTTGATTGCTGGAGTGACTCAAATATTGATATAAACGATAGAAAATATTGCGTTTTTGACTTTTAATTTAGAGAAATGGAAAGAATTTCGCGAAAAGTACTTTTCTGTTATTTGCACTTTATCTCAGAAAATAAATTACAGAAGTTTTTGTAGCCTTTTAATTTTCTCCAACTATATTCCGAAAATCATTCTAACTCACCGTTTATCGCATTCTACTCTTCGATTTAATTTTTTCGAAAAATTGACTGAAAACTGACTTTTCCAGTTTCTTCGAATCCAAAGAAAAGGGTCTCGGGTTCTCCTGTTCTTCATGTCAGCAAAAACACTGGAGAGGTAATAACTCCTATTCTCTCAGTTGTACACAATGAATCCAACAAAAGAGCTAGGAAGTAAGAAAGTGTGTCCAAGAAAAGAGCTAATAATGTTCCTGCAGAGTTTAATGGTATAATATGATATTTTTACATATTCTGAATTTTAATGAGAGCATTTTACCATGTAATAAAATGACTCGTTTCTCTGATTTAGAATGAGTATAAGTTCGAATACTGTATACGATAAAATATTAATGGAGCCAAATTCGAAAAGAACAATGAAATTGTGTTTAATAACCGCGAGCGCATCAAAAGAATAATTGAATTATTTATGAGTTACTTGTATCCGAACGGTAAGTGACCCCATGCAAGATTACCATATGGAATCCATCTACGTGAAAGTCCCGCAGGTGGTTCAACTGAAGACGATTCAAACGGACTTCCTTATGCATTACCTTCGAAGTTATCTGAAAAAGCTCTACTATTTGAGTTACCAGCCAGATGCATTACGCAATTCCGAAATCGTTAGTTTTTTATCATATCTCCAGGACCTCCAAAGCTACCCAACTAATGAGAACCCATCAAAGGTTCTCGCGAGACAAGCAACCGTTGCTCCTCGCTTTGTGAAGTCAGATAGTGTCGAAAGTGTTCCGAGTGCTGCTACTACCATTCCAAGCAAGCTCGCATTGGATAGCATTAACAAATTGCAAGCGAAGAGAGAACCCGCTAATACTCCGAAGGAGACAGCCGGAATTACCGAGGTTAAATGTGAGGAGGAGGAAGAGGAAAGATCAGATGTGGGAACGGCTGATTCACAACTACAAACGACCCCGCAAGCAACCGATAATTTAATAAAGCAGCAGAAGGTGTCTTTATCAAAGAAAATGTAAGAGATGACTCATTTTTTCAACAAAAATATAATCCCCTTCAAAGTAGCAAGAAGGTAAATACTTGCGGACATCCTGATCGAGAGCATTATGCAAAGGGAATGTGCAATAACTGTTATCATAAGAACGGCAGGAACAAGAAGCCGTGGTATTGTAAGCACGATAAACTATACGCTCATGGGTTGTGCCAACGATGCTATATCATTAAATATAACGCGGTAAGCAATTTTATGAATTGGTGAGGTTGCTTATGGTAAATTCAATAGAAAAAAGCGACAGAAAATCAGGCGATTCTGGAGCAACTGGATCTGCCATTTTTTAATCAGTTTAAGCAGAAAATGGCTGAAGAGAATGCCGGAGAAAATAATAAAGTTGAAGGAGAATTAAAGTAGTAGGCTGCGAAGGCCTTATTTTAGTCAGAGATTCGTTAGATTTAAGCAGCTGCAGCTCAGCTGCTTAACACTTAGCTTAGAGTTTTATAGGCAAATCTCTTATGCTAATTAATATTAACGTTATGATCTTTTAAACTAGAGAAGTGCAGAGTTAAGGATATAATTATATAATGTTGACTATGAAAGGTTTTTTAAAGTGGATATGCATAATGCCCAATTTCCTGCTGTCATCCTCGATGAGTGCATTTTAAATGTAGCGCAAAAGGAAAATTTACTGGGATTAGTGAATTAACACTTTTTAATTGATAGCTTGCCAGTTAAAGCCTATGCTCGGTGCTTTGATGAAGGGGGTTTACGAGTCAGCCTCACTGTTATTTTACAACCGCATTACTATATTTTCAAATCTATAACTACAGGTTATGATGATTCTGAACAGAGAGATATTTTTAAGATACAGCGATAATTGATCAAAAAAGCAATTTATTCATTAGTAACATCAATGGGAGCTAAAAAAGAACGAAACGCCAAAGAGAGCCTCACTCTACAATCATTGGAAATTATTCTTAATATATCAAAGAGCAGTTCGAACACTCGTATTTCTCAATTTGAAAGTTGAAAAACAACAATTTTTTATTTCATTTAATAGCACACTCAAATGTCAGCTTGTAAAGTATCCTTGATTAAGAAATGAAAGCAAATGGCACCTCTTATATCTGTAACATATAATTGTATATACCCAACTAATTATCTATCGAAAGCTTTTAAAAACATCAAGCTTATAAAGCTTATTCTCAGTAATATTGACTGACTCATCCATAAACTGCTCAATTGGTCTTTCAGTTTGGTCTTTAACCACGAACATATCATCCATCATTCTCAACAGCTGGCTGTAACCCACTTTAAACTCCCGAATAGGAGCATTCTTGTCATTGTGTAAAAATTGGCATCGAGGACCATATTGGCACCAGCCTTTCTCCTGAAAATGCCTGCATTTGACAGTACGGTAGTTCGTAACCGGCTTGGCTCTCAGCTCTTCAATACCATGGGCGAATGAACATGTGTCACCTTTCGGGCATGGCTCATTGAGCTGGTAATGTTTGCACAGTTCAGTCTTTAGTTTATTCTGGAATCCTTTTCTTCGGTTGGCGATAACTTTTTCTCGTCGGGTTGGAGCGAAATAAAGCTGATTTTCTTTCAATGGATTAATCTCGCGAGGAACTCTTTCAAAGTAGTGGCTTCGAGGTTCAAGAGGATAGAGAACTTCGGTCATGTGTTAGTCTGAGCGAGGGAGTCTGGCTATTTTATTCTTTGAGGTTGTTTTTTTATTAATTCTTCGGAAGCGTAGCTTAAATAGCCGCGCTGTTAAACAATAAAAACGGGTATCTCTCAATTTTTTTGGGAATAATAGCACTTGGATCTACCTATATAGTTTACCGTTTCTCAGTTTACGAAGCTATCGGGAAATCAATTTCCCGATTAGCTCTGAGTACGAACCGCTTTCCGCTCTCTCTAAGTGAGAAATTCGGTTTGCAAGCAAATTTTACAGAATTTTTTGAGATGAGATTAGAGCGATTTGAGGTCTTTCTTCGAAAAGCTCACGACCATTGGTACCGCTTACTCTGTGGTTCGGAGTTAAAGGATTTTCTGGCTGTTAGATTGAGCAGGACTTGAAACGCAAAATAGCATCTGAGCTGTAGTAGCCTCCGAAAGCAATTTAAATAAAAGGCCGTTTTTTGAGATTGAACGGATTAATTAACCGGCATCTTATCTAAATTCGAGTTCGGGATGCAAATTTAACAATTCAACGGTTAGGATAAAAATAGTTCCGGATCTATCTCAAGCGTCCAGCAACGTATCTCAAAAATATTTGATTAAGCTTTGGCGAGCTGGTTGCGGACTCAGCGAATACAAAAGGCCTAACCTATTTTATTGGCAATGCCCTCTATCAATCACTACATGATTTCTTCTCTAACCAAGATTGCAGATGAAAACAAAAATATTTTGCCTATTTAATGACCATTTTTCTATATCTACTCGCATTTACTTTGTATTTTGCGATGACTAATAAACAGGAGTGGCCGAGACATAAAGGCTTGACGCACATCTTCTTCGCCAGCACATTATTTGCAAAACAGGCAAAATTTTTCACCTACAACAAAAATTTTAGAGTATTTCCGCAGAAAACCAACTTAAATAACCAGATGCAATCTTCATTCATTGGCTAAGGTTAAACAGAGCAACGGTTGAGAGTGATTTGCATTAAAAAAATGTATAATACAATTGCGTTCACAACAAAAACTAAGTGTATCTCTTATGAGTTATAAATTCTCTCGATAATGACTTTGTAAAAATTGCCTTTTGCCACTCGAAAGTTGCTTTTGCTACATTCATTTAATTTGCCATTAATATATCTCTCTCTATAATTCTCGATTATCGCAGTCGCTTGAAAATATCGAGCTTTGGTAGCGCATTTTCTTCAATATTTGATCTCTGACGAAGGAAATCTGAAATATCTTCTTCCACGCCATTGGAGACGCTAATACAGAAGCTATCTTGCATCGCTCGCATCAGTTGGTCATATGAAATCTTAATACTCTTGATTTCACCCTGTTGCTCATTGTGGAGAAATTGGCAACGAGGACCGTACTGGCACCATCCTTTCTCCTGGAAATGACGGCATTTAACCGTGCGATAGTTACTGATAGGCCGAGCTCTAAGCTCCTCTTGTCCATGCGCAAAAGCACATTCATCTCCCTTTGGGCAAGTTTGACTAATCAGGAAATGCTTGCAAAGCTCAGTCTTTTTTTTCAAATGGAACCCTTTTCTGCGCTTTGCTATAACCTTTTGTCTTCGAGTCGGCGCGTACAGCAGTTGCGTTTCTTTCAGCGTGTTAAGGTTTGCGAACTCCGAGTCTTGTCTGTATTCGTAGTCACACCTGTCGTTTGCTGCGAAGTGGAAATTGCTTTTGAAAGGAGCTGGTAGAAAGTCAACCATTTTGTGATTCGTTAGTGATAGTTCTATGCGCTTTATCTGTTTATGATTACATTGAAGAGCTCACTCTCTTATAAACCATAGGCAGAAGAAGGTTCTGCAATGAAGTCGTTTAAGAAAATTTAGCCTTTTAGATAGGTCTATCAACCCGTTACAAAGAATAAGAATCAATCATAATTTTTTAATCTTTTGGTTTAGAGAATGCTTCGATTGATTGTTCTTAGGAATAAAAACATTCTCTTTAATGAGCTGGAATCAAAGTAAAAGAACAATGAGTGTTTCTCTTCTTTGTTCCAGAAAAGAGCCATATTAGAGTCATTAGAATTGTTCGAAAGCACAATTCGAAAGGAGTCTTAGCTAGGCATAGCGACGATGAAGAAACTCTTCGAAGAGTGGATTTATTATGGAAATTCATGGTGAAAGGGATGGCTAGAGTGGAAAGTACTTTGAGAGCGAGGTCATGAGGTTGATTGGAAACCTCAGCCGAGCTTCGAAACAGGTTGGTTGTTATGGAAAAAGCTTCCGATAGGTGTTCTTTCTTTAATTTCGGATAAGTAACGAAATTTGATTGGAGTCATCTTGAGCTGGTATTTGTGAACAAAAGAAAATCGAAAATTTTATCGATCAAAATGGAATGTTACATATCTTGGTGTCTAGTGTAGCATATAAAGGATTTCTTGTCTGTGTACATCTAATGAGTGTATCATCTTAATCAAAGCTCCGGAATTTAGGGTTGTAAATGTAGTTAAGAGGAGAATATACAAGGTCCTCCACTATGAAGAGGTAGATGATAACTGCATTAATAACAAATATCATAAGGCCCTCATAAGGAGTTGAGAAAAAATCCTAAGAAAGCACGCTGCGATATTGCTGCCTCAGAATCTGAGCGATGAAGTAAAAGGAAAAAACAAATTAAAATTAAGATAGGTGAGAGAGCTAATAAGCGACAGTACAATTTCTTAAGTCTCACTTGGAGTCCAGGAGAATCTTTATGTTCATCAGACGATAGCATTTACGAGATAAGTTTATTGAGGTATGTTGGCGGTTATTTGAGAGTTCTAAAACATAAAGTTTTTTACGCTTAAAGAGTCATTAACTTGGGTCCTGTTGAGAAAAATATTGAGTGGAGGCTAATTGTGTAACTCAATAATCTCAGTTCAAAGTACTCGCTATATTTTCTTATTCTGAAAAGCATCATCATGTTAATGGCAAGTTAATGCTTATTGCTATGATGAATTTTACCAACTAAAGAAGTCCCAAGGAAACTAATTAACTATGAGAAGCACCATTTTAGTGATGCCGATCTCAGCTTTAATGGACTTTGCTGAACAAAGACTTACCTCTAGCCCGCCATTTGATGACTAACTCCTCTTTCCACCTTTTTCAGTATCGAAGAGAGAGTCAACGCTCCCTCTATCGCAATGTTTACTATGTTTGCTTAGCCAATCTGGGCTATCGAATTTCTCTTTGTAAACTCTCTATTCAACAATAACCCAAACAAAATCTGCGCAGAAAAAGCTGACGGCTCAGACTCATTTATCCTAAAATACAGGATTTATTTAAATTTCGATTTATCGTTGAACGGTTAGCTTCTTATCCTAACTCCTTTTGGGACTCCCACGAGCAGGACCTTTGGCCTCATATGTCGCATCGAAAGATAAAGCTCAGCACATCACATTTGCTCCTCCCATCAATTATCTCTAGGCTCCTGTTAACCTTTCCAGACGATTTTAAGGGTGGAGGACTTATAAACAGAAGAATAGATTCTTAATGCTGGGCCAGTCCAGCCAAGAAGAAGGAGAGAATAAGGAGGTATTACTGCTCTTCAATTACTTACAACCGCTGGTTTTCGTGGTTGCAAATACATTTTATGGATCAGGGATTATTTTGCTTCTGAAGATGCAGAATTAATTTAATAAAACTTTTCACATTCATTCTTATTTCGTTCGCCAAAATTCTTCTCGGAAATATCTGTTTCGGAATAGTTGTAGAACAGTGATCGAATGCGCATTTGCTCGATTAATCTCCCTTTATTAAGAGGTTTGCGACCTGAGTTATAATAAACTCAAATTAAGTTCATTTCACTGTGATAAAGACCTGACCGAGCAATGTCAGCTGTCATTTCCTGTAATTTCAATAAGATTTTCGTTGGCGGCCTTTCTCCTTTCACGAAAAAAGGTAAATCACTTTCTCTTTATCGTTGCCTCACCCTCACCTCTCAAGAAACTCTTCGAGACTACTTCGCAAGGTTTGGAGAACTCGCAGACTGTGTCATCATGCAGGATAAAAACACTGGCAAATTTCGAGGCTTCGGATTTGTCACTTTCCGCGACGCTACAGTCATCAATGCTATTCTTGCAAAAACTCACGTGATTGACGGCAAAACAGTATTTAAATCCTTTTTTTTTTTAAAGATACTATTCACTGCATTAGGTAGACTGCAAAGTAGCGTTCCCTCGTGACCAACTCGCAAAGACCGAATCACCAAAGAAAGTTGACTCGGAAGGCTTTGGAAAAATTCGAAAAATCTTTGTCGGTGGCTTACCGCACACGATAACCGAAGACAAATTCAACAAATACTTCGCTCGGTTCGGAACGATCGAAAGTTCATCCATCATGTATGACAAAACGACCGGCAAACCTAGAGGATTTGGGTTTGTGGTATATACTTCAGAGGAAGCTGCAGAGAGAGTCATTCAAAATTATGAGAAAAACTTCATTGATGAGAAATGGGTGGAATGCAAAATCGCAGTGCCGAAGTCAAAGATGTCTTCAACGAACACTTCAGTGAACTCTCAATTCGATGCATTTTCACCAACTATGGACTCTATTTCACCTGAACGACAAAATACTGCCGGATCTTTCAATTCCTTCGATTCCGGGATGAATATCTCAGATGTTTTTCCTGAATCTCAGCCGCAGTTCGTATATCGAACTGTGATAAATCCTCAAACTTTCCAAGGTATTATTTATCATCGCATTTCTCTCATTAAATTAATTTTAGAAGAGCGAATTATTCAAGTGGCGAATTTTAAATCGGTATCCGATAGCCTTCCAGTGACAAACTCTACTCTTCGAAGACCATTCAACAGTTGTGAAGAACCTTTCATTAAACCTTTCTCTCCCTCAGAGCAGATGTCTTTCGGACCTTATAGTATCCAGGAGACGAAGAGTGCTGTTCCGTTGAGAAGATACTCAAATGACGCGATGCCGCAGCAAAAAACTAATTATCCGAAATCGAAATACAAATTATCATTTGATAGCTGTCCTGAAGAGAATGATATTCTCTCAGAACTTCTCTCGCAGAGATTCCCTATGAATGAGATGGCGACTCGAAAACAGAGCGTCTCACCTTCTCTCTTTGATAGAGTGCCCACGAGACAATATCAGAACTTCTCGCTCGGTTACCCAAGTCCAATGCAATTTGGTCAAGAAACACAAGGGTTTAATGAGATGAACGGTTCTTGCTTTGGAAATCGTACTCCCCAATATGGTAAATGATAATATTATGATGCAATTTGTAATTTTCAATTTTTAGAGAAATTGCCTTTCGTCAATTCAGGAGATGATTCAGATGACTACTAATTCAAAGTGAAAGCAGTCAAACAAAATATCTCTGCTTTTTATCTGAAAAAAAGATATTGTCTGGTTTTTTTTAATTGGTTTTTTAATAAATTTGTCTCGATTGCGATAACCGCAGGGCGAGAACGCGAGCTTTTAAAATAAAAAGGAGCCATTTAATTGATAGAAGGTTACTTTAGATGAAAATTGAATGAAACTTTTACTTGAATAATTGATTAGTAAATCGCCTCATACATCAAAAATTTCATAATGTTTGTGTAATTTATATACAAAACTTAGATAGCCCATAGCCTGCACTTTCTACAACATCTATCAAATGTTTCTTCTAACTACTTAGACTACATGTTCCATGCTCGAGATCTTTTTTGCGAGAAATTCTCAGAGAGTGAAGAATTTCTTGATGAAAACTTTTACACCTAAAGCCGCTATGAAAAATTGATTTCCGCCCACCACTACCAACAGTATATATTCATCGTTCTCCTAGCAAGCAAGGCCTTTATGAAAACTGCAGTTCGATTCCCTATGCGAGGTTTTATTGAATATCGATGGAAAATGAAATGCTTTTCTCTTGGAATTAACAAAGAGATTTGGACTTGGAGCTTGAGAAAGCAAAATATCTTGGTGATCGAAGACAAAATCTCATACTGGACTCTCCAACAAAATTGAAAATTCAGAGAAGGATCAAGACAAGCTGTTCATGTTTTTTTGTTCTTTCATAGAACTGATCTATTCAAGGAAGAAATTAGACCTTTTCGAATTTAGTATTCTCAAAATTAACAAGAGAGAATATTATACTTGCAAAAAGAAAGTGGAGCGATATCAGCAATTTATAATTTGTTGAGATTTTCAATAACGGGTCTTTTCAAAGGCCAACCCTTATGATATCCAAAAATTAATGCAGTTACACGTAAATTCTCAAAAAACCATGCAAAAACTATTTAATGTAAAATTATTAGTATTATTTCAAAAAAATTATGAGAGAAAAAAAAAAACTTCTTCAATTGTCAATTTAAGCGGTAATTATATATATTAATATTATTACTACATTAGTTTAATCCTGATAATGTGCTTCGTGAAAAGCCAAAAAATTCAATGCATGGGCATGAATTATTCGAAAATTAATGATTGCTTCGGCGTGAGACTCACCTTCACGATTGAATATTCAGAAAAACTCTTCTTTTTCGTGGTTCTCCTTGGAGACTCCTCTCCCAGCAGGTGGAAACTGTTTGTACATCGTGAAATTTTACTCAAGAAAACCAGCTGGTCGTCTTCATCAAGACAATAGGAAACTCTTCTTTGAATGTTGAATGTCTCCAACGGACAGAGCCCTGCTTCTCTTGCGAACGTGCCGTCTGTTGGGTCAAATTCATAAAAAACAATCCCATTTTCGTCATGTATAACGAGTATTTTCCCTCTATCATTTTGGACTATCGGTGCTCGAATCAGTCTCGGAGGTTTCTCGCAAAAATCCGCGATCGGAATAACCTCCCACGTCTCTGACTCAAGATCAAAAATACTGATGTTATAGTTAAAAAGCGTCGGAATTCTCGACTCTAAGCCTCCTACGACGAGTATCTTGCAGCCATAATTCTTTTCTGAGTCAATATAGCATAATGCGCTTCCGTTTACATGCGGATAGGGCGCATTAGGCATCGGTATCCAGACCTTTTTCTTGAGATCGTATCTGGCGCAAGAGGATACAAACTCGCCGTCTTGCTCTCCGGATAGGAAGAAGATGTTATCCGAACTGCAGCAGACGGTGGGATTCGTGAATTTAGGCACATGCTCTCCCAGGAATTTAAAACTGTTTCTCGAAATACAGTATTCAAGGTGTATTTTCCCAATGAAATGTATCGTGTCGTTATCAACTGCAACCAGCGTTGATTCCTGTAGATGAGATATTATTTCGTTGCGGATCACCGCAGCGCCGTAAGAAGAAAGCTCAAAGTCCGAATGCTCACAATGGGCGAGTCTCAGGTCGTTTTTCTTCCAAACCTGGGTTTTTGTATCGTACACACAAAGTTGGATCCTTTGCTGGTCAACGTAATATAAAATCGAGGGCAACTTGAATCTTTCTACTATTGGCGAGGTTCTCGGAGAGTCTAAACTTTGTAAACTTTGGTCTCGGACAATCCTCGCTGGCAGTCTCGTAAAACTTTTTATTGGAAGGTCTCGTGGCATCGAATGGATTTCTTTTGAGTCATTGATTTGGATATGATCATGCTGAGATGAGGTTGGGAATTCTGACGGGAAATCTTCTTCAAAACTGCTTTCGACCTTCGGTTCGATTGATCTACGCATAGACACCTGTGTTTTTTGAAAGCTTGGTAAATCTTTATCATTAAAAGAATGCCTACGTCTCATTTCATGAGAAGGGCTCTTGATTTTAGAGTGTTTAAGACCCATTTATTTATCAGACAACGAGTTCAGTTTTGTTGTTAATAAATGATTATTTTTTAAGCATATGAGCCAGCAAATATATCACTTTACTTTTTGGAACAGTTATTTACTGATATTCAGTCGGTCCAACCAAAGGCAACAATAGCGAGGAAATACTGAGTATTAAACTGGATGCTAAACAGGAACCTACTGTATGTGATAATAATAAAAAAAACGCGCTCTGATCATTTAAAATTATTCAAGAATAAAAGAAATCACTGATTGACCAAATTCGCGAAAGTCACCTTGCAAAGATTGAAATAAAATCAAGTACCAGCAAATTTAAGGAACCCAGTGAATTTAGGGACAATTTTTGCATCTTCTGAAGGCGATTTCTTTTTCGAAATAACGGCTATAAGATTAGTTCGCCATTGGCAAAGAGATAAAAGAGTTTTTTTTGAAGGCAAATAGCTGGATTTGTGATTTGTACTTATTCAGATAGAGTTTTTGAAATGCGATGTCTTGTTGTGAGAATACAGCTTTCTTTAGGAGATATGTTCGCTGTACTTAAAAAGAGTGAGGAATTTTGTGTTTTCTGGCCAAAGAAGCTTTTAGTTTCTAAATTCTTCGCAAAAATTCTATGTGAAAAAAGAGTTTTTGGTGAATATTAAGTTTTTTTCAATAAAGAACACTTAATTTACAATATATTTTATAATGGTTTTAGCAGTGGAGGAGAAGAGGGAGATATTGTAAGAAATTAAGGTGATTAGACTTGATTGTGAACGCATAATGGAGGAGAGTCATTGGCGGGCTGATGGGACTAGTTTGACTGAATTGCCTTAAATTGATGACTTATTTTGGAATTCTAAACATCGAAAATAGAACACCTTCCGAACAGCAAATGGATTTTAAGATAAAATACAAGGTTATCTTTGGAATAATCTCTCCTGAAAAGTTTTCTAATGCATCTGGCCTCTATAGCTGAGCAGCCAAGAAAGTCCGCAAGTCTCATTTGCTCTTAGATACAAGGATAATATGACTCCAAAAATTTGAAAGAATCATCAATTTGTATGTTTTCTTTGTTACTCAACAAAAGGTCTCGCATACTAAGCACCAGTAGAAAGGTATCTGAAAGAATCTCGCGAATATTATAAGCACGTTTTCCAAGCATTACCCAAAAGGACTTAATTCGATTTAGGAAATTGAAAATGAATAACTTTCTTCCACGTCATTTTGTTTGACTCTCGGGCTTAGGCTTGTACTTATTTTAAGCTGGTTGTTTTTTATCATAAAAATGTACTGTTAATTGCCGTCAAAGCGAATAATTCATATAATATCATCAAATATTTAGAGCAACCTACGGAGAGTGTTACTGAGAATTGAGCAAATAAGGCAGAGTGGGCTTATAAAGTTTCTTGTTTGTATGAACTCCCAATCGCAATGCATTTCGCAACCCTTGCTCTTGTGAATATTCAGATCGTGCGTTCCTCATTCTCTTCTGGGTTTCAGTTGATTCGTTCTAAAAACATTGGTGTTGCTTCCTATTTCACCTAATCCATTCGAACTTGCTTGACACTGAAAAGCTCAAGCAAAATTAAATTGAGAGGCATTATAACAACTGCGGTACTTGACAAAAGTTTGGAAATATCAGAGCTTTGGTACTTTGATCCTCATTTTCAACAACAACAAAAACACACACACAACGCACCTAATGATTATTTTCAAAAAATGAAACAAAAACTTTGTGCTCTTAGAGGAAAAAATACCCATGCAGAAACGCAAGTATAAATGGATACAAAAATAAACACCACTGATACTTAATTCCAGCATTATGCTGTTTCCTTTGATTAAAACAATTAAAAGGGATTATGATCCTCCTAGCTCTTATATATATTTCAATTGGATTTACTTGTTAGACTTAACTTACAAATTTAAAGATAGGAAGGGTTCTCTAAATGCTCCCCTGGGAACGCCGTTTGTGGATTGATCTTCAGGTTATTAAACGCGCCAGGATCCGACCCTTGAATAGGTAGGTTAAACCTCATTCCCGGGTTTTCCACCAACGTCTGCTCCGTAGGGAACAGTCTCATCGCTTCATAGAGCTGCTGTTGCTGCTGCCTCATCATAAGTTGCTGCTGCTGGTTAGCTAATAACTGCTGGTGCTGAGGCAGAACTTGTTGCTGTTGTTGCAAAGGCGTTTGATTAACTTGGAAATGCTGAATCGAAGTCGCTTGTGGTTGAGACCTCATTAAATTGGTCTAATTATCCCAAATAAATTCGCTATTCGAAGACAATGTATATTACTAGCTGCGAAACGTCAGAAAATGCAAATTCTGGGGCCATTTGTGGAAGGTCATGATTAAGAAGCGGATTTAAGCCAGGGTTGTTTTGAGGGTTTCTTGTCGAAAACACCATCAGCTTCAATTTCTCAATCTGCTGGCTTTTGATGAAATAAATTGGTTACACGAACCCTTGAATGTTGTTATTACTTTTGAGTCAAAAACCGCTCGGTTAGAATTTCGTTTTCAGCGGAAAGTTTCTCGATTCGTTGGTTCATCAGAAGCAAATTATCAGCAAGCTCTTTTTGCTGTTTCTTCAGCACAAAATTCTATATTGCAATGTAAATATTCCTCCGCTCACTCAAATTCCATACTTCCTGTATCGCTCTATCAGCCTGCTCAGGCTTGGATTTTTCGAGACTCACATCAGGCGGTTTCAGCATATTTTTTTGATCTTTCATTGCGACTTTTTTTCTCTTGATTCTGCACAGCAATTCTCTAAATTTTGAAAAGTTATTTGCTTCATAGCCCTTAACACATCGTTTTTTTTACTTATGACCTCTCCGGAACATCTCGTGACTGTAATGATTCTCGCAGGTCTCGGACTTTATCTTTTTAAACCCATAGATGTTCAACTATATCCAAAGTTATTTCACTAATACTAGACTGATGTGCTACCTGTCTGATAAAAGAAGCAAAATTGTTATGTTTGAAATATTTTGGGAGGATTTTTTCGGAAAACTCGACGTGGTTGTGTATCAGGATACCAGACCCATCGCTGGTCCAGCTAAAAATCTCTGGTTGCTGCCCGCCCTACCAGAATTAGACTTGATTAGGATGTTTTTTGGAAATGGGAATTACCTCAAATATACCGAAGAGTATCTCAATGAATTTAGTGACTTTATCTTTCTTTTTTTTCGTCTCCTTTAGCTTTTGAGAGAGGCCCGCTACGTCGGGCTGAGGCTCGATCTTAGTGAACATTTAAATGAATTTTGTGAGTAGTTCGGAGAAGAATTCCTTTTCAGAGAAAGTCAAATAATTTATTTTAAATCGAAATTTTCAGACTCGTAATCTCTTCTTAGAAGGAATTTACCCCCTGCTAAAGCTCTAGAATAACTTCTTAATTACTTCAGTAGATTAGAGCACTAATTAGGAGTAAAAAATGAAATTCGAAAAGAAAGAAAAAGAATTTAGATTGAAAAATTTGAAGCGACAGATAATATCATGAACATCCAACTGCGCTCTTACTGGACGCTGAAGCAGATTACTCCTGCTGAGCGATATTAAGGGAAAGAATGATTGGATTTGAGAGTACTAAAATTTGAGCTCTCACAGCTGAGAGAAGGGATATTATTATGGGAGGATAAAATTTAATGGTGCTAGTGTAGATAAGAGTACAGAGAAAAGAGGTTATTAGAGATCATTGTATCGTTAGGAAAGGCTCTCGTAACAATGTGAGACTTTTTTTCTGCAGAATAACAAAAGTAAAGAAAAACGGAAGTGCAACTACTCTGTTAGCGGTAGCAGAGAGAGAAAGTAATGATAAATGTCAATTTATGAAGATGTTTTTGAAAGTCCCAAAGCAAATAGCACTCGGGGGCTTAGCCAAATTGATACGAAACCAAAAAAAAAAGAGAATTCTACCTTGAAATCGGCAAATCTCCTTTTTGCTGATTGGATGATACGAAAATCGTTGAAATTAGAGAGATATCTTCACAAATGGATCTGATAGGTATCGAGAATAATAGGAAATTTTGATTTAAATAACAATAATGACGAGGAAGAGGTTTCCTTGAATTGTTTGCATTCCAATGTGTCTGATTTTTTTTATGTATCGGAAGCTTTTATTAAGATACAAAGCCATTTAATTGTTCTCTAAATTTTGATAGTGTCAAAATATTTAAAACTCCCGCGGTAAATGTGTTGTAGAAAAACACAAAAAAGCGGTCTCTGTAGGCCTCCTCCGATGATTTTGTTAGTTTCGGCCCGAAACTATATGGAGCATGAATGATAAAAGTTGGATGTCCTAGGCCATTAGCATTTTGATTTAATCGGAGACTGGTTTAAAAGCGAACTTGCATATTATTTGCGATAAGAATCATAACATAACTTCATCATTAGGAATAAGCAGAGCTATTGCTTGAAATAAATATTGTTGGATAAAGCATGCTAAAATTGATTTTTTGATATGATTAGTTAGCCAAAACCAAACTTAAATCTTTCATTGTAAGCTTTCATTATTTTCTTGGAACCATGAGAAATATGTCTCCTCTGTTGTTTTGAGTAGATGAATAATACATTTTTGAGCGCGTTTTTCACACATCATTTCATCATCAGATTTGATGTGAAACACATCATAGAATATCTTTATTTGGCCATGAAATTTTGTCTTTACGGGACCTGTCAACAAGCTTGGTCTCCACACTTTTCTTTTGTGTTAATTCTTTGAATAATTTTTAAAAGAGAAGCGACGTACACTTTGACGTTTCAAAGCTTGAGTTTCTAGTTTTGAGAGAAGTGACACGGTAAGAATTTCATTTTTGACTCAGATTAGAACATATTTTGCGATCTTTCGTTCAAAATTCGGAGTCGCACTACGTATTATTTAAATTCTGTCGATTGAAAATTCAACTAATTAGATTAATAAAAAAAAAAATCTTTGGTAATATTCCTGTGATATCGATACCCAGTGAGCCAGTGGCGACACCTCAATTAAATGATTAAACCATGGAAAATAAAAAAGCTTTTCTTCATCTTTTTTCTCATTGAGATCCTTCCTTCACTCACAAGGCTCAAGTTCCTCCTTGATTTCTACTCCACAAACAGTCTACAAAATCCCATCATCTTCATTTCAATATCAGATTGAAAAAACGCTAACCCCGCTAAATTCTTAATTTAAGGCAAGAGCGCACTCCACCAAATTAGGTGGTCAGGCTTGCTAGCACGTCAGAAAGCTAAATGATGACTTTATACACGGAAAATGATCCGAATTTTTAAATTTCTGCACCTCCTGAAAATTAAATTAAAAGGAGTTCGATCCAAAAAAATATAAATCATGTTTTGGAAGCTCATGTAAAGATTAAAATAGAAACTAATAATTTGTTCATGATAAAAAATCGACATGCTATAATTGATAATTTAATTTCTCAAAGCTGCTAGCCACTCATCGACAATCCTTCCGATGCAGAATTTAGAAGCATACCAAAAACTCGAGCTCGACAAGCAGCTTGGTAAGATCCAAATCACCAACGCATTTCAGAACTACCTCAAGAAAACTCTCTCAATTTGTTTATCTCAACAGACCATCTTGCAAAATGCAGGGATAAATCCCGCTCATTTCTTTGGAGTGTTGCCCAACGGCCGTCCTAACCTCCTCCAGCCTGATTATTTCGATCCTGCAACAATTTTTGGACCTTCCACAACACTCCTCAACTCTATGATTCCTCAAATGGATGGTAGAGCGCCAACGCAACAACCAAATAATCCAATCCCACAAATCAATAGCCAGTCAACAGGAGCCACTACTTTACCACAGTTTAATAGTATCACTTCCAATCCAACAAACCAACAAAATGCTCCATCCTTTTTTTCGAACAGGATATCTGAGCTCGGGAAATTTGATAGCATTGATAAAGACGGACTGCTTAGTGAGTTCTTGGACAAGCGAAATTCGTCTGAAGGAAGCACGAGGTTTCCTCATCTGCTGCGTGAAGAAGATGCGAATGATACAGGGAAAAAATGCTCTATGAATGAAACTTTAACCAACATGAATTCTTTGGATCCAAACGTAAAGCAAAAAACAAAGGTTGCTTGTGGTCATCCAGAAAAGCCTCATCATGCCAAGGTAGCGACCTCCTTTAGAAAAATAGAGCTTAATTCTCAATAGGGATTGTGTAAAAATTGCTATGAGACTTATGGAAAGACGCGGAAACCTTGGAAGTGCGATCATCAGGCTCATTTCGCGAAGGGGTACTGCAAAAGATGCTATCTAAGGATAAGATTGCTTCAGCAGCAAGTAAACAATGGTTTATCGATTACGATATCGCTAATCCTACGTGCTAATAAGGCCTCAGCGAAAGACTCGAAAGCTAATTCCGACAACGCTGCGAGGGGTGAAGAAGAGAAAAAGGAGCCCGAACTTGGAAAAAGTGGACAAAACGTATCTGAATGCTCAAATCTCAAAACTGAAACGATGTAGAGATCGATCAGTAGAGACGAATATGATGGGCAATAAATAAAAACATACTACGTTTCGATCAGTTAGCATGCTCCAGATTTATCAAATTTGTGGAGAGTTAAATGATTTTATATTTTTTATAGTATATTATGATTACCATTCGTGGGTGGCATTGAGTTTTTAAATGCACCATGAGCACGCATTATAACTTACATATGATTTCTAATTCATTCAAATCCTAACTGTCCTGGAATCTGTATGGTTGGAAGCCATTTACGTTGCATTTTTAAATGATTTTGGAAATTTTCGCAAGTATCCTCATATTTAATTGTTCATTCTAGAATGGTAGATGGGTAAAAATATTCCTTCATAAAGGAATGAGCGAGATATTTTTTGTATGACTCTTTTATTAATCTCGAAATCAGCATCAAACTTGCAGACAAGCAATAGATTCTCATTGCACTATTCGTGATCGACCAAGCTTTGTGCTGCTTCTTGTAATATTTCATAGAAGAAAAACTAAAATATCGTTTCTGATATCGATAATTCGAATTCGAAATCATATTATTCAGATTGAAATAATTAGTCAGTAGGCAATAGCGACTTATCGAATCAAAATAATAAATACAAAGAATTGCTTTTCGATCATGGGTTTTTCAAATGCTTTCTCTAAGTTTGCTCCAAAATCAGATGAGAGCAACTATTACACCCCTTATTTCATGTTGAACCTCTTTTCATGGACAAATATTGTGAACAGGATGAATCTGAGCTTCTTTAACGAAGCTCCTGTCAGAAACCAGCTGACTCTTGGAGATTATGAGAGAGTTTTGCAACATATCGATCGTTGCACCAAGAGGACTCGCCAGCTGATGGAGATGCTGCTCTATATATGGTTAGTTATCGTATTCTTCCCTTCCTATACGATCCATCCGCTAGAAGATTCTGGATTTTTCCTTGCTAAATGTTTTGCGCTCGTACTGAGGCTGTATCTGATTACAGCGCCAGCTTATTTCTTCTATTATGTGTATGGAAGGCAACAAAGCTTTATAGGGAAGATTCAGTCAGCGCTTGACGAAATGAACGAACGCGAATTCTATCATCGAGGCTGCCGTTGGAGTATTGATTCATCAGGGAGGTTCATTCATGTTCAACTGAATTTCTCGCATATAAGAGGAGGGCTCAGTGGTAGAACGCAAAGCACAGCAATTGAAATTCCAAAAATAATTAATCTCGAAGAAGACTATCGACCCACAGCAAAAGAAGAAGATATGCTAGATATCATCCGAGGAAGAAAATCGAGAATTCTTCAACAACCTTTAATTTAGTTTCCATAATTACTCCTTAATATTCCTAATAATGATACATATTTCCAGCGGCTGCCTTTTGTATATATTCGTTATGCCTCTATCCTCGTTGTTAGATCCAAAGACTGTATTGCCCTCGTTATATAGTCAGGCTACAAATCTTGCTGGAATCTGTTGTCTCAATAAGTATGAAAATGCTTCAGGAGTAATAAAATCATTGAACAAAGCCAATTATATGTCTTGAGAAAGCGTATGTGTTTCTTACTATTTGAAATTCTAATAATAAGTCTACGGACTAATCATTTTGCAAGCATAGGTGATAAGTTTGAATTTCTATAACAATCTTCCTCAACAAACAGTCCGCGTACATTCTATAAACAAATTTCTTACCATAACTAATTAATAACAGTACACTACTCATTGAGACCAACCTACTGACTCGTGTACTTCCTTCCATTAATTTTCAAAGGTAACTTTTTCTTGCATTACATCCATTTCTACGGATTTTTCTTGATGTAATCCGGCTGTTGTTTCTTCGTCTCCATCACAATCATCTTCGTAGTCTTCATTCTAACCGATTTAAAATGTAAGTGATTAAATACATGAGTAAGAATTTGTAATTGCTACCTCTTCTCCTTCATTAAGCAAATATTCTGCTTCAGGACCTTTAAAGTTGTTCGGAAATATCAAACTGAGAACCCATTTAACGGCACCGAATATTCCCATGACCATTGAGCATCCAAGGCAGCAAGTCCAATAATATACGACCCCGAGAACTGCAACGGTACTTGGAATATCGATAAAGCTGTCAAGAATGAAAAAACTCGCAGCCGTCTGCAAATGTTCATTGCACCTCTCAAAATGACCCTGCTCCAGCGCAAGAGACCTGAATTTCCCATACATAAACCCACCGATCAGGACTCCTATTATCAAGAAATATGAAATAATGAATAAAAAGCCCTTGAGTTTCCACCATTTATGTCTCGCATCAGCATCAACAGACAGGCAGATCCAGGATGAAGGAATCAACAGCATCATTCGATAATACATATCCCTCCAATATTCATACACAGAAACACATTCATCAGATCTTTCTTCTTTCATAACCAATGTTCTCCGACGTATGGCTACGGAGATGACTGCAGCAATTAGCAGAAAGATATTCAGGCACGTTTTTCTCAAGGGAAACCGCTCCAGCTGCTGATAAAGAGAAGAACCAGTGATTATCATCGTTGTTAGGTTATGTAAGCCAATCACTACCATCAGTATCTTGATATTCCATTCCCATGTATACTTATCCGCGTTAAAATTCAACGAAAGAAGAGAACATAATAAATGAAAGCTGAAAATAGTGAATAGAATTCCAACGAAAGGCTGAACCAGATCATAGGATATTTTTTCCAGGAAATGCTGAAAGTTTTCTTTGTAGAAGTATAATGAGTTGTGTAAAAATAGTAGGACACAGAAAATAATGTTTATTTGAACCAAGTTGTAGTAGTCGGGGTGTATGTTCTTATTCCTGATTGAATTTACAAGCGGCCATGTAAGGAATGCAGCAAATAGAACTGCAATTTTCATCCTGTGATCAGGAAAGAGATTGCTGATACGTCGATCTTTTTCGCTCCAAAATTTATAATGTGATTAAATTCGAAAAAGCTGGTGATATTTCATAATCACTTTTCTGGTCAGATGCGAGGTTGTTTTTGGAAAGAGCAGCATAATTGCTGAGAGAGAGGGGAAAAATACATGAATCGCAACACAAAAAACATTAAAAAATAATGTAGAGCTCCTTATAAAAGGTTTTCAGAGAGACAGTTACCAAGGAAAGAATGCCAAACTTAATTCAATTTTTCGGAATCCAATGCCATAACACTCAGAAACCTTCGATAAATTGGACCAGAGGCATATCATCAACTAATTTGAAAAAGAGTAGAATCCGTTTCAATGATTTTATTTTATGCACAAGACTTTGAGAGAGAGAGAAGGAAAAGCAAGGTTACCTCGCGAATGATAGTCACAAAGAACAGTTGATTTGGAGAAACGAAAAATAAAAAAACTTTTAAATTTATCCTTAAATCGTTCTCTCTCTAATTTACAAAAACACTACCTTGACATGCAAAGCGATTCTAAACATTCTCTCCTTTAACATTCATTGCAAACTCGTTGTCCTTCGGTGTACCTTCACCCGTTGCCAATAAATCTAACAAGAGCAAATTAAAACAAATCATTTTGAAAATTGATACGGTCTTCATGTTCGAAAACAATGGATTTCGATTTTATGGCGAATTCTGTCTCGGTAGCTCCGTGTGATTCGACGTTCGTTTCTTGTTTCGGCGCCAGCGGTTTATCCAACCCATAGTTTTTCATCCTATCTATTTGCTTTGCTATTACTACAAGCAATGTCCCAAGTGCCCCGAACGCTCCCGCGAACAGCAACGCCCAGAAATACCCTTTATGTGTTGTGGTATGATCATGAATTATCGAAAACCCATTTGACACAATCAGACTCTGTACTGCTGATTGCACTGAGGCCGTCGTTCCAAATATCGTCCCAATAACACTCGGACTGAGCACGTTGGGAACCATCGTCTTAAATGATAAGTTCTTAATCGCTGAGCCCATTTGAATTAAATACAGTGGGATACTCGGCAAGTAAGGCTGATATGATGGAGAAATTAGCGCTGACCAAATCGCGCCTATACTGAGTATCACAGCGTTGATTAAATAAAAAGTCGACTGGTGACCATACTTTGTAATAGTTATTATCGCAATGAAACTAAAGGCGCCTTCTAATATGATTGTTACGTTTCTCAGCGACGCTATCATGCTTGGAGTATACGTGAATTTGTCAGTGAGGAAGTAGCTCTCGTTCTGAGAGACAACGTTCTCACAGGAATCGATAAATACTGAGGCCAAGCAAATCAAATACACAACGCTCGGGATTTTAAGCTTTTGTTTCCATTCATTCATATCCATGCCTCCTTTCCTGTGTTGCTTATCGAAGTAATGCCCATATTCATTGTCCATCTTCGCAATAGCCAACACTACTAGAAAAGCAAAGAATAGAAAGACCCACTGAAGGAGATTCGTCGCAAGCAAGGAGTTTCCACTTTTCGTGTACACCGCAGAGGCGAGATAACCTCCAAGAATCATGCCTAATCCGAGACTGAGTCCTTCCACAACAACAGCCAAGCTGAAATATTTACCTTCGTACCATCGAAGGAGAAGTTTGAAGAAAGCGACAGCTATAGTAGTCATAATAGGCCCGTCTATAGGCGCTGCGATGTATAATAATGTTAGCGAATGAAAGTAGTTGTTGTTTAAGAGCTGGATGAAATAAGAGATGAATTTTGCGAATACAACGCCGGTTAGAGGCTTTGCGACTCCAAAGTTATCCATTAGAGCTCCGAGTGGCCCAGTCAGCGCTATAGCGGTGATGGTTTGGATATTGTTGGCAAAGGAGAGGTTTGTGAGCGTAAATTTGGTATGGTCTTGGACTACTTTGAGAAAAACCAATGTGGCTTGGTCCGGCGCTTTATTGAGGAGGTTGAAAATAATGATGAGGACAATAAAGGTCCATCGAATGCAGCTGAGCTTCCTTGGAGGTGGAGAGTCCGAGTCGTGAAGAGGTTTTTGTTCTTCTTGACGGTGGTTTACTTCCATTTGGATTCTCGAAAAGACAGTGATTCAGCTGAAAAGAATAATTTTACGTTTAAAGATTTATTGAATATCGTCAAATTACCCCCGAAACTACCGAGACCTTTAACAAGGCGATCATAGATTCGTATTGGAAAATTTGGGAAAACCTAAACAGAAATGAAAGAGAATATTTAAAGGTCTGAATTATAAATATCGAATGATTGTGATGTACTCTTGACTTTATAATAGGTATGTACACAAAGCTTCAAGAAATTATGGTTTGCAGCAAATTAGCATGAAAAAAAGCGAAGGCTATTTCACGGTTGAGAAAAGTCCCACAAAAAGCAACAAAAAAAAAAATGAAAACTTATTTTCCAGATAATTTTCAAGAAAATTAACATATTTCGACCCCTTTTTTGCATGATCTGAACTTCTTCATCATTTTATAAAGGTACTATCCCACCAAATGTCAATATTTTCTTTGCGTTGGGATAAAATTATGCAATTTTTCATCAAAATAAAAAAACACACTTTCATAAGATATAAGATTATCAATCATTGAACATGAAACAATTTGTATTACCGGCGTTCTGTACCTATTACCTGAATTAACCCATCTCCAGAGCTTGTTGAGCCCAATAGTGCCTGACTCTTGTTTAACGTGCTAGCACTATTCTCATCAATTGATTTTTGCAGAGCAGGTCGTAGATTCTTCCATTTTATATATAATAGATCGTAAACCTCAACAGGTTTATTGCGACTGCCCAAGCGTTTCCCAAGCTCCCAAGTAACGTTCTTTTTGCTAAACCTGGCCTGGCTTTCCTTTAAAACCTTACTGATTTTCGGTGTAAAATACCCATAAGACCCCTGAAACTCTTGTGTTCGGCAAAGTTTCATAAAGAAAACTATAATGATGATGACTGAGATATAGATAGATAGGACTCCAATGTATCCAAGCCACGAGTTTAGGTCTCCATGATTAATCACCAACTGAATTAAGAGAAAGAACGCGCCAAGGATCAGAAAAGTCCCCCAGCTGACCATCGAGATCTTCACCCATTTGTGATGGACTGAGATATGATCTAACGGCTCGTAATGTGCCAATGTCTGATTCAAAGTTTCGATAAAATTTCGAATCTCATGTTGTGACACTAATTCCAGGAGTGATTCCATAAAATCTGTGGGCACAACGTATCTATTAGTACCCTGATCGAATGGAATCGGTTCTACCTCTTCGTCAGGAAGCTGTCCTTGAAAAAAAAGTGGAAAAATCTGCGGCCCGACTTGTTGTGAACTCATTTAAATAGATTGTACCTAAAATATTTATTGGTAGCTCAAAGATATAATATAGCGCCAAACGTATCTAATCTGGGTAGATTCTTTGCTATCACTTGGAATTTTTTTATCTTCAAAAGTTTTCTAAAGGTATTTTATCCGAATCCTCACAGAAAGTTAGACACTCTTAGCTTGGCAGTTTCTAAAAAGCAGTATCATCAGTCGTTTCGATTTGAGTATGCTTCATTCAAAAACATTTGATTAACAGGTCTTACGTCAAGAAGTATATCTATTCAGTCAATTTTAAGCGTTGATGGCACTGGAATCAACAATCAAACCATATGTTATTGAGCTTTGCGATACATAAATATAGATACTCTTTTTTTTCTCATTAGTCAATTCGTTTCTCTTCTGTAAAGGAACGATTCATTGAAAAACCTTTCTTTTCTCCAATAGAATTGACATCAAATTCATCAATTACTTTCAAATTAGCAAATGACAAGATTTCTCATCGAAATAAAATTCCACGGGGAGTAAATTATTGATATTCACAAATCAATATCAAGATCAACTCTATATAATAAAGGCTGAAAGTATAATATATCAATCCGATTTTTTTATCTGCTCTTCAAAGTAAAAGTGATCACGGTCGTATTATCTACGAGGATATCCACATCCTCTAACACGATATCTCCATGTTCTCCCAACTGCGCTGTATAATCTGTCGTTTTCCCATCTGTTTCTACCGTAACCTGCACAGTACTCTTCGCCGAAGCGATTCCTTTCAGATTCTGCGAATGCGTAGCCTCCACACCCCAAACTTTAATTCCATCAATCGTAATCGATGCTCCAGAAGGTGCATCAAACGCCACTTGAATGATATCATTGTTTCCTTCCACATTGGCTTGAATAATACAACTTTTGAGCACGCAGTTCTCCCATATATACTCATCCGTAACGTTTTTCGTGCCCATGATGCTTCCTTGGGCTGTGTAAAGCGACTTACTATTCGCACTTCTATTCAGCGCAATCGTCATCGTGAATTGATTGGTGAGCTGATCTGAACTATTGACCACTTGAGCGCTTGAGAACTCTGCGAAAACGATCTTCCCACCTCGAATAAACACTGGGGTAGTGTCATTGAGTTTGGATTCGAGCTTTCGGACTGATCCTTTATTTTTCGCGTCAGTCATTAGCGCTCCTGTTTTATAATCGTACCACGATCCTGTAGGGAAATAGGCTTGGTAAGCGTCAACTTCAACAGCGTTGAAACTTGGACAGATCATCAAAGCATCACCTATGAGGAACTGTCTTTCGGTGAAGCCTTTTTTGGCGTCGAATAGATCGTTATCAAAGGGAAATTCGAAGAAAAGAGGCCTGAACACGGTCCCTGTGCCGTTCTTCAGAAGGAACTGGGTGTGGTAATGACGCAGATGAGCGTATCTGTATCGCAACGCTACTAGTGCCGTTATTAACACAGTTGAATTTTCTCCATAAGCGTAAGGCTCGATATATCTTCCTTCAATATGATGGTGGTTTCTAGCGAACGGATACCAAGCTCCAACTTGGTGCCATCGAGCGCAGAGAAGCTCCGAGGCGTCTCCAGCGAATCCGCAGATATCAGACCCCGTGAACGGAATACCAAATAGATTAAACGCCATGATCGTTGGAATAGAATACTTCAAAAACTCTTCCTTCGCTACATTATCCCCAGTCCAATGATTCGCGAATTGGCCGCTACCATAAGCCGTGCTTCTTGAGATAATAAAAGGTAGCGGGGTCTTGGTCTTCAGATAGTCATAAGTCGCTTTACTTTCAAGGTACCCTCCGAAGACATGGACATCAAGTTCTCTGTAGCCACCATGATGCAAGGCGCCAAGATCAAGCGTTTTCTCCTCTAATGGTGGGCCACCGGGGTTATAAGGCAGTTCAGGGAATTTAGGCTTATCCTTGTCGCAGTTCCCTTGGCAAAAGTTTGAAAACTCGTTCATATCGAGCCAGATCCCAGAGAACTGGATTTTCTGATACAACATTTCCATCATTTCGCTCCAGTACTTATCGGCGTTCGGATGCCAGAAATCCACGTAGTACACAGCTCCTGGCCACACTGAGCCAACGAAATAGTCTTTTCCATCAGGGTATTTTATTCCTACATCAAGCTCTTTCAATCTCTTGTTCGTTATTTCGGAATCGTTCATTATCGCAACTCCAGCATCTATGATAGGAATTCAGCGTTTGTCATATTTGTTTAGCAGACTTTTGAACTTGTCTACGGGATAGCGTTGTTCGTCGATGGAGAAATCGAGGTATTGATACATGTAGTCAATATCAGTCCATATTACGTCCAGAGGAATCTTATACTTGTCATAATTTTCAAGTACGTCCTGGAGGAGATTCAGGTTATTGTAGCCCCAACGACATTGGTGCCAGCCGAGGCCCCAAAAAGGCGGGATGTTCCATTTTCTGATGTAAGTGTGGTATTGGGATATCAATTCTTCGGGACTACTCCCTCCGATTATCACATGAATATCCAAAATACCTCCTCCAGCAATCTTGAAAGTCACGGTTTTATTAGTACTATTGATAATAGCGTCAATTGCGTTAGAAATTCTTAAAAAAACTAATGAAAACTGTCCTGATTCCTCGCGTATTAGATACACTGGATGATAGCCATACGTTTGCATTCCTTGAGTTCCATTGTCAAATATAAACGGAGTATCTTTGTTCCAAAGCGTGTATACACCGTCCGACAGCTGCAAAGGTCCTGTTCTTTCACCTAAGCCATAGAGGTAACCGTTCGGCAGATGCGTAGTGAATTCAATGTAGTATTTCGAGTAAATAAACCTGTTTTTCAGGTTCCAAATGATTTCTTTCGTCTTTTTGCGCCGGACTCCCATTGTAAAGGAATCACCCACATCCTTAGGGTAATCGAGCTGTCCTCTAGAAGAATCCCAAGAAATCGGGCTTTCTGGCTCGAGAACCGGGAATGGGTACTCATTCGGGACTTCAAATCTCTCGTTTTCATTGTCAGTTAGCTTGATCTGGATGTGATTTTCAGCAAGCAGCCTCGAAGTGAAGTTCATGTTTTTGACAGGAGGGTTATCATCGCCACCAAAGTTGGTTTTCGCGGCTGAGAGATCTGCTGTTCCATTCACGTAATAGTCGTTCGCTTTTAGTTGTGTTAATAAATAAGTGCCTGTCTCAAGGATTTCTTGAGACGATTTCTGGACTTTAGATCGAAAAAAAAGCACGAGGAACACCAATAATATGAGGAGCATGCCGACACCGATCAGAAATTTGGCGAGAGGAAACTTTCGGGACTCTGCTGAAGTAAAAGGCCTGCCCTCGGAGACGTTTTCTGGCTCAGACGAAATAACATCGACTCTGTTGACTTCATCGTCGAATCTCATTACGTTTTTTTCCATGATTGGAATTTTTTCTACTTATCTTTTGACAAGTTAATTGATTTAAAATCAGATATTTTGGAACAGATCTTAAATATGAAAAGTTCGAAAATAGAAACGTTTCTTTCCAGCAATCGAAGGATTCGTTCGGAGGATATGAATTGATCGAATACCTGAAAAATTCGGAAAACGTATTGTGAGTATTGAATTTAGAAGAAATCTCATCGATTGGGCCTTAGCGCCTTTATTTTCCTTAAATTTGCATCTAATCGAAGCTTCGATGAAAACTATCGGGCGAGCCTGATTCTGATACATGAAAAAATTTTAAGTCTGTTGATATCGAGCCAAGACACTGAATTATAACATAATTTTGGCGAAATATCCGGCCTTCCTCTTTCATATAAGAGCTATCTCAGCCTTATTAATTTCGATCCCGTAAACTACTACAATGCTCAATTATATGTACTTGAATTGAAATGCTGGTCCTCTAAATTATGAAATTGTGAAATCTATACACATTTCAGGTCGGTCTCTGTGTTTTCATAGTCTGAGGGTCTATATACTCTCTTAGAAGAAAGATGCCTTGGGGTGTTCGATGAGAAAATAATTAAAAACGCGTTTCCAATTGACAAGCAAAAATAGCAGAGAATTTGAAGAAACTCTTGTCATCTTTGACACACGAATTGATTAATGGTATCTACTGAACTCGTGTGAAAATAGCCATCAAGGTTGTTTCAAATTTTCTTATATACTGCTAAGACTTGAAAGGTCTTAGTCACATTAATCTTAGATACTAACTTCAAAAAAACATAGTCAGTATCCACCATTATGTGAGGGTTTTGCATCTATTTATCCACAATTTGAAGAAATAGAACTAATAATGCAGAATATACACACATTTTGTGACTCCAAAGCCATCGTATTCTGTAGCCGCAGCAGTCGTGTAAGCCCCGAAGTTATCGAAATAGCACCACTCGCCGACAACGAGCTCAGGCAACTCGATTTCAGCCGAAATCATGTCGACGTCGTCCATAGCAGGACCGTACACTCGAGATTTATACAACTTTCCTCTTTTAGTATTGTTAAAAGGCTTCAACTTTGGCTTCACTCCGTCGAATGGAATGCAATTAAATGATCCAAAGATACCTTCGTCAATGAAATAATAGAATCTTTCTTCTCCGTCAACCACTTCTTTTCTCTTTCCGATGATATTCACAACAAGAGTATGCGACTGGCTCGCAAAGAAGCGTCCAGGCTCAGAGATGAGTTCTAAATCCTTGATATCAGAGAAATATGTATCGATGCATTCGTTGATAACTTTCGCAATTTCTTCGATCGTCGCGCCGCTCTCCTCTTTGGAACCAGGGAATCCACCACCAATATCTAAGACATTCATTTGGATTCCGTGCTTAGCAGCGATATCGAAAACGCCTCTTGCGTCTTTGATGGCCTTTTCGAAGGTCGAAGGGTCCTTGCACTGGCTTCCAGCGTGGAAGCTGACACCAACAACGTTAAGGTTGAGGAATTTCGCCTTTACAATAAGGTTCTCGGCCTCTTTGACTTCGCAGCCGAATTTGGCACTAAGCTTGTTGACAGAGTTGCTGTCGTCGGTTTTGATTCTCAGCACAAGCTTTGCGTACGGATGATAGAGCTTGACCTTGTACAGTTCGAATTCGTCGTCGAAGGTCATGATGTCAACGTCTCTGCTTCTCGCGAATTTAATGAAGTTTGGGTCTTTCACAGGATTTGCGTAGATGATGCGGTTAGAGCTGATTTTCTCGTCGTTGACTTGAACGATCTCCTCCTTACTGGCGCAATCGAAGTTGCAGCCGAGAATGCCAAGCATTTTAATGACATGAGGGTTCGGGCAGCACTTGACGGCGTAGTAAGGCTTCACCCGTGGGAAAAGAGTAGTCCAAAGGACGTATTGGTCTTTGATCTTACCGAGGTCGATGATGAAGAACGATTCTTCTGATTGGTTGCTTTCAATGCAATGATTGATGATGTCGAGTTGAGAGTATTCTTCCTTTGAGAACAGTTGAATCCCTTCTTCCTTGATGAACTTCGGGAGCTCACTTACTTCAGAGAGCTCGCGTGGGAGTTTGTCCTTTGATTGAGCGAAGTTCATCTTTTCGGCTTGCGAGTTTTTTTTTCTTTGAAAAATAAAATCAAATTCCTAATTTGGATAGGCACAGGAGCTTAAATATAATCTAATTGGCCAACTAGCGCAACGGTATTAAATTGGATCAGAACATTTCCAGTACTCCTAATTTCCCGTTGCACTGTTGCTTTCTTTCTTAATCCAATCATATCGAATTTCGTAAGATCAGATTGTTGATAAACAAACGGTATGTGAGGCTTTTTTCGTTGAGAATCTCGTAATAGAGATATCCCTATGAATGCCACGCAAGGCAAGTTATTGAGAAATTAATGGGGTTCGTCACAGCAATCACTTGCTCTGAAGAAGAATGAAGCATTATAGAAGGCGGGATTTTCCTACTGTTGTGATGAGTAAGACTTATTTAGAGGCGAAACGTGATTGAATTAAATTGGTTAGGCGTTTCGACAGAATTTAGACGAGGATGGATTATTTTTATTTGCTTGCATGTTGAACCTGGATGAGTGTTCTGCAGCTCCGATGTGAGTTTGGTGATAGTAACTCGTGAATTAGTTACTGTTTTCATGAACAACTGTCGGCAGCAAGTTTGTGTCTCAGTCTAAAATTGGGTTTTTTGCTGGCTGAATCGATAAAACTCCAAAAGAAGGTTTCTCATTGAGAAAACAAAGGGTATAAAGACGACTTCATCACTGAGATGTTATAAAGTCTGGTTTCAGGCTTTCTTGTTGTAGAAAAAGCCAAGTATGAGCATGGTTTAACAACTGTGCTCTCAATGAATGCATATGAACAAAGAAAAGTTCTAGAAACAGTTGAAGCGATGAGAATCTACTGCTTATTGAATTGAATAAGGCAAAATCAGCATACATTTAACTAGTCCAAAAGAAGAATCGCTCGACACCGTTGCACCTACTTCTGGAGAAACCTTAAAATTTTTTAGCAACTAATAATTCTACTAAGCACCAAAAACCTTTATTTGGATTGTTCTCTAAAATACTTAAAATATTTTTACATTACAGTAGCTTGAACCTGATTATGCCTCTTTGCAGAAAAGAGTAGAGTCAATGACTTTGTTAAATCAGCAACTCCAAGAAGTAATTCTTCATGGTTGTGAGTGGAATCCAAAGGGACTTTATCGAGTTTGATTGGGAGAGAAAAAAAGTGGATTATATCATATCATACATACTTGCTTGCCCAGAGCTACTAATACTTTGTTATCCAATATGATATAATACTCAGATGGTATTTGCCACACTGTTGCAGAGCCGAGAGTATTCTTAATGTGCAACGTTTTTGATTTTGAGAGGGGCATAGAATTTTTCAAACTAATCAAATCATTAATTACGAGTTCTATAGTATATTGCGAAGAGACCGAGTTTGAAAAAAAAAATTGTAAATGCCAACATAATTTCAAGAGAAATGAATATTTCAGATTGTTGAGAAGAGGCTACTAAAATAAACCATGAATCTGTTCGTAGGCTGTAACGACCATTGACATGATGAGAAAGAGATCAATCCTTCAACCTTTCCTAAAGTCTCCTTGATTAACATATTTTTCGATATTCTTATTTTTCCTGAAGATAGCACTCTCGAAGGTTTACACAGTATGTCCTGGTCAATTTTTTTTTTCAAAAAGTTAAGTTCCCTCCAAGTCGCTTTTTTATGTAATAAATTTGAATATCTCACTGGAGTTTTATTCAGGTCATTATAATCAATTTATCGCTTCAAGGCGCCTTATTTCTCTCTTCAAATCGGTGATGAAGGTGTATTCCTTTGCACCCTATGAAAAGAACACCTTCAAACAGAACGAACAACGAAATCATTTTGGTTTAAAACGAAAATAAAGCCTTTTTCTTCGTATAGTCAGTAGATAGTTTCATATAATTAGCTTTTCACATTATCTTGGAAACGACGCTATCTACACACAGTAAGTCTGCAAGATCTGGATAATAATGTGTTTCGAAGCTTGAAAAGTAGTACAAATTGGCTGTTTTCTATGACGATAACCACAATTTTCTATTTCACATCGATTATAGTTTTCCTATTAGAAGCCTTCATCTTATTTACATCTGACCTGTTCGAAATGTTGATTTATTCATACATTAGCAATAACATTAAGCCTATTACAACAATATAAGGCAGACTTAGTTCAAAAGCTTAATTCATATAATCGGCTTGGCGTCCTTCACAATTTTTAGTTTTCTGCTCTTTTTCGTGTCAGTAATTAATGTAATAGTCTCTTAATTTTATGATTGAGCGAGGAAAAAACGTTGAAATTTTAATTACTGTCGTATTTGTTTCAATTTCTGCATTGTTAATTGAAGCTTTAAAAGTTTTTTCTCATGTATAGTTCTTCTCACCTTCAATTCATGATACCTTTTTATCAAAATCTAACTTTTCCATTGCTTTCTGCTCTTCTTAGCTTCAAATCGCCGAGGTCCGTTTTGTTTTCTGAGTTAGCGATTCTCATATGCCCTTCGCAATAGTCAGTGCGACTGATATCTTACTCTGATTGTATCGGTCTCGTAAGCTTCTCTGAAGGCATTTTTTGTTGAAAAAAGTTTCATGCTCCTTATCTAGAGCGTAAAGAACGTTTTTAGCTATTATTTAGGAAGCGGCGATAATAATTCAGACATACTTTTCTAATTAGTATGGCGGAGTGATATACTTTTTCTCAAAAAGAGGCAGGTAATACCCTTTTCTGTCAAGAAACACCTGCATATTTTGAATTTGGGAGCGTTCTTCCCAATAACTATAAGAGGATTGCTGAGTCTGCGGCTGCTTATTCGCTTTAGGCTCTAGATTTACTAATTGAAAATTTTGTAGGGGGCTTAATTGACCATTGTAGTTTTAGTATCAAAGTCCTGGTCCGTGTAAGGTCCAGGTGTTTAGCTTTTGATTTAATGGGTAAGCGAAAAATTTTTATGTGGATCCTACATAAATTGCTCCATTAATTTTCTGAAACAAAGTCCACATTCAATCTATTGGACCATTCCTGTATTGTAGCAAACTCAGGTACGCAATTTTTATCTCGTAAATTAGCCGATTTTTCTTTTGTATCAAGTTCCATACATAGAAAAAATCAATCAGACAATACAGAAATTGATTGTTCTGGAGGACGCTTCCAAGTATAGACAGATCAAGGCTGCAAAGAAAGCGAATCTTAGAGCGTCTCTAATTATCTACCGAAACTCACATGATAAATCGCGAATAGTATCATAGAAATGGACAGGAATTTGCGTAAGAAAATGAGAATAATTTTGAGTTGATGAAAATTGAGCAAATTGAACACTCAAATCGGATATGAATGCTTTTTCTTTTCAATTTTAGATGGATGAAATTGCGTTTTTTTGAAAAAAGATCAGAAGGATAATTTTTTTTCTCTCTTAGGAATCTTTTTATATTTGTGTTGATACTTCCCAAATGTGCTTTATAACAAGTGAATCTCTGTAAACTTACGCAAGAAATAAAAAGTCCCAGACACCGAATTTTACTCTTAAGAATTCACTAAAACCGAGGTTTAAGCCGTTTAAAGTTAAATGAAGTCCTCAAGCAAACCTCACGATACTCCATCCTTACTGTTTTCAGCTCCAAACCCATTATTAGACTCAAATCCCCCTCAAAGCATCGGTATTCAATGAAATCATCAGGTATTCTCTACTTTTCTATCAAAGCAAGCAACTTCAACTCTTATTTACGTACCATTTTCTTTAAAATACAGCTTATATCTGCTGAATACAAGATTTACTGCCTAGCATCTCACTAACCCTCAGCTTTCTTTCATAAAAGCAATCAAAACTTTTCATTGTTTTAGGAATCAGCCATAGATTGCTTGGAAATGAAAAATATTTAACTCCGTAATTATCAAAACACATTCTATAGAATTATAGCACCAATAGGTTCTTTTAGCTTCTCTGTGAGGCCTATTACTATGAAAACCCACTTTGAGATCAAATCCAAATCTTTCTACAGAAATCGAATAATTTGTTGTTAACATATCTCTGCACGCTAGCAGAATTTAAAGTTGCTAAGGATCAAGATATTATTCATTTAGCCAACCAAAATATTTTTTAACTAAAGTAGGAGTATTAATACAGCCTTAATTAAGATATTCTTAAAGGAGAATAAAATCGACATCAAGTTATCCCTAGCAGATCCTTTCTATGCAACCTTTAGCTCCTAATTTCCTTCAAGCTCAGCTCAAGGTAGAAGAGGTTTCCCTATCTGAGGGCTTTGAAGGGCCAAAAATCATAATCCCGAAGCCAATAGTACCGACCTCTGATCAACAAAACTCAAAACAACCTTCAACCAAGTCTGTTCAACATGACCTCTATCCAACACAATCTGAATTACAGAAGAAAATGACGGAATTGCTCCAAAATCAATCAGTTCTGCTCCCTCTCTTCTTCCCGAGCACACAGCTCATCAATGTCTTTTTTAATTCAAATCCAGTTTCGAACACTCACGCAGAATCCCTCAGAGTCTGCCTGAACCCGAATTTTTACCCAGAAAAGATGAATATTTCCTTTCAGAATATGAAAGATCAAAGCAATGTGAAAACTTCATTGGCTGATAAAGGAGACCAACCAGTATCAGGGCTATGCCCTTCAGGTTTGAATATCGGACAGACAAAGAAAATGTACCTATTCCAACAGTTTCAATATTTTTATTCTGAAGTAGATCTAAAAACAAGTCTATTATAAGCTGTGGACATCCAGACAAAGACCACTATGCTAAGGTATCCTCTTATCTGTCAAAATAGCTTATTTGGTTGGGATTAGGGACTTTGTAAGTCTTGCTACCATAAAGTCGGGAGAAATAAGAAGCCATGGAACTGTTCTCATGAGCGGTTATATGCGAAAGGCCTGTGCCAAAAGTGTTATGTCAGCAAATACCGCGCTGACCATAAGAAACTCGCTCAAGATGGTCTAGAAAATGAGAACAACGGCTCTGAAGAAATAGAAACTAGTCCATGAGGTTTGGGGATTTGCGGCGAAGAAAAACTAAAACAGTGTTGATATGATTGTAGATACGCTGTTTCGTTTGCAAACTCAGACGCGAATAAAAGATACCATGTTTTTATAAACGCTTTTAGATTTGAAAATATTCTAAGCAGATAGGTATTGCCTGATGAGTCTATAATTATTGAGTTGTATAGTAAATTTCTAAAAGAAATAAATAAATGAATGAAGATGGACGCAATTTGAGCTGGTGCCTTGGTGTTAGTGATGATAGCACGTTCGTTGCTTGAGTTACCTAAATTATTTCAATTTTAGTCGTTCTAATAAGGTTTTAATCATAGATACCATAGCATTAAACAATAGGTGTTATATTTTTTGAATAATTGAAACTATTGTATTTCCCGAAAGATAATATAGTGGGAGAAAAACAAAAGCAAAAGAAATTAGGCTTTGTTTCAATGCTAATCAATACTATATATCTCTTCTTGCGTTGTAAGAAGAGCATTAATCATGCTTATAAAGCCGAAAAACAAAACATATATATATAATTTAGTACTATAATAATAGATAATCCCTCAGACACAAAGAAATATTCTGCATTAAAGTATTCAATAAAAGAATAAAAAAAGCCCCCCCGGTGTCCCGCATCCAGAAGCGCAATTAGAGATCAACTGCTTATTGGAGGAAAAAATTATATATATAAAAAACTAAAAAAACATGGAATCCAATTTAGTCGTATTTAAGACCGATAGAATTGAATGACTTCAGTTTAGTATTATCCGTGGATTGCTTTGTAAACTGCCGCTTTAGAGCTTGAGTGATTGTAAAATTATCTTCTTCACATGCACTCTTATTATCTAACGTGCTTAAGATATCTCTGCCAATTAGTTCAGTTTTTGAAACTTTATAGCTGCTTTTTTTGCTCAATTGGCTCTCAGTTACATGGCTCATCTTGGTTTTCAACTTGCGCATCGGAGCCGAATAACAGCCATTTTTATTCAAGCTAGCCGTGCGAGGTTCCTCTGGAATATCAAGAACGCTCTTAAATTGCTTATTTATGGCCAACAGATCGAAATCCCTGCTCTGAAATTTCTCCGACTGAAAATAATCAAATAAGTGCTCCACAACCGGTCGCACTTCATTTAGCTGATTGATATTTATCAGAAATTGCAAATTTTAGTTTGCATTACCGTTGCCATGTGTTTTAAAAATCCTTGTACGTCATGAAGCTCCCTATCTCTCGTATCTCCATTAAAAGTTTTTATAAGTATTCCATTATCCGGCTGATTTTTGATGTACTTCGATGAATCCTAAAGCGATTATTCCGAAAGCTTATTATCTTATCAAATAAATGTTTACATCGATGATTATTGTATGACTTGCTGATAGACCAAGCTTTTCAATACATTTCATGGTTGTTGTGTCTTTGTCAGTAATGAAACTCTCTTGTGAAAAAAATTCTGAAACATAAGGCGAGATTCCCATGGCTTGACAAATGGCCTCAACATGCTAATGCATGAAAACATAGACAAGTGATGAATAAATAGAGTTACCGTTCCCTCGACATGAGTGTAAATATAAATATGATAGTACGCTTGCAATTCTGAAAGAAATTCTTCTAGTCCAGGCCTTTTCATCGCAAATACTGTCGAACTTCCAGATTCTGCCTTTGTCTGAGTTAAAGATCTGAGCTCAATGATTTTAAATCGAGTTACTTCGATAGGATGATAATGTTTGTTTAGTTGCTCTGTTGAGATATCAATTAATGTACTCTCTAGATTCAAAACTAAAGCTTTTTTCTAAGCAGGAGAAAAATCAGCATTTACGACACACAAAATTGATGTTACATTATTGTTAGCTGGGTTCTTCTGATGAACTCTGCCTGATGTTTGATTGCTGTAGGTATCATTGATCTCACCATTCAGTTTTTCGAGAGATGAAAGCCCATCCAGGTTTAAATTGAGAGTTATCTTCGAGCTGACGCTTTTTCGATATTCTTCCATGAGTGTTTGCTGAGCAGCAAGCTTTTTCTTATTGCTGGTATGCATTCTTTCTCTGTAGATAAACTTAATGAATGAGATTTCGTCTGCGAACAATGTAAAATCTCTCAATTAAATCTTGAGAACAAGCTATCAAATTTTCAGAATCTCGTATAGATTTTGGCATTGTGTCAGCCACTCCTGAGAGGTAAGAAGAAATCAGTTGCTAATAAAGACATATGCCACAAAATTGGAGCAATCTCTTCATTGCAATGGATTTTTTCACATAAAGATGTATTCGTTCTGATGATCATATGATACATAATTTGTTGGTCCTTTGTTTATGTATCTCACAACTCTGAATACAAACATGTTAATTTAATATTGACAACTATTAACCGACGAACAGTCATTTGGATACAATAAATCAATAAAAGTATACCTAAACATTTATTTTTTTGAGTGTGGATGTATAGATTGAGTTTCTAAGTTTCCATCTGATGTGAAATTATCGCTAAGCTGCTATAAAAACTGCAACTCGTATCACAATTCCAAGCGCAATAATACTATATGCAGAGAATATCAACCAGCCCACTTTTCCATTGTATATGTGGCCTGCAGAGTCGCGCAGACTGCCCCGCCATAGCCACGTATCTCATTGTTCCTGGTTGACGCAGAGATGGAAACTCATGTTTTAAATTCTTAGGGAAAAATTACAACATTAACGAATGTTGCTTTTTGCTGATTTTAGTAGATTCCAGCTAACAAACTGACAGTTTTCCCAGTCGCATATCTGACAATAAGCCTTCCTCTGCCGTATTCGTAGTCACCTTTTTATGGAAGTACGTCTTTTTAACTATTTTCAGCGTTTCCGGTGCCGGCATTTTCGTAATCGAGCTGATTTTTTTCTGTTTATTGAGCAAAAAGCTGAAAAAACTAGCAAATTGAGGTTTTACATCACTTCTCATACTCTGGCCTTCTTGCTTGCTGAGTTCCTCAATCCTTTTATAGCATTGCTCTAGTATCTTCATCTCTTGAGGTATTCCAATAATGCTCTTCGAAAACTTGCTGACGGTTGATTTGGCGAACAATTTCTCGCCAAACTTACAAAGGTAATTCCATATCTTCGGCGAGTTTATCTGGTAGCCGATTGTGATACTAACAAGCATACCCCACATATATGGCGTTTTTACGGGCATTTGGTCGACGCATTGGATAAGTTGATTGAGATGATTCTCATATTTCCCTTTCATATCAGAATTGTTTTGCTCGAATAACTGAATCCTCTCATCAATCGGTTTCGAAGTGCCAAATTTACGATTGAATTCAGTGACGACATCACTCGTCCAGCTCACGCAGATCAGCTGAACCTGATGAGAGTCCTCAAAACGAAAGATGGAATTCTGAAACTCTGAAGCCCAGAGATTCAGCGTCTGTCTATCCATGAGCTGAATCGACTGGATCGTCTGAATGATTTCACGTCTCACGTTATCGACGCAATCCAGCGGCATCTCGATGATTTTTCGGATTTTTTCTGTCGCCTCAGTAACATAGCGATTTATTTGATGAAGCCTTTCTTTCCAAATCTCGAATTCTTTTCTCAACACTCCAGTTATCTGCTCCCAATTCTCCGGAAGAGGCTTCTTTGTTAAGAAATTGCCTGAGCCTGCAAAGAAGTCTTTGAGGGCTTTGTAGTAGACCCTAGCATTTCCGGTTTTTTGGTTTCTTAGAAGAAGTTTTGGTGCGTATTCTTGTAACGTGTCGAGTATCACTTTCCTTTGGTTGTGGATGCTTAAATCTCCTTGGACTGACAGTTGACCGACTTTATATTTGTTCGGAACAGACGATTCAATATTTTGAAGCAAAGATTCCGATTCAAAGTCTTGACTTGGGTTCGGAGCTCTGATCCTGCTCCTTAAACCTGTCTGGTCCGTTATTTTGTATTTCTGGTTTATATATTCTGATTTTACGTCATCACTTTCGCTTTTTGTCTTGATTCTGCTTGAAATAGGAGCAAAGCCACTTTTAGGTGATTCGAACTCGTTTTTGATTTTCACTTCTTTTTTGACCTCAGCCTCATTTTTTATTTCGAAATCCAAATTTCTGTCGCATGGATCCTCGCGTTTTACAGGGATAAAACTCGATGCTTGTCTTTGAGAAGCTAGCGGGTTTTGTGCATACGCTCTGCCAAAATGATCACTTTGCTGTTGTGGGAGCATCGCTGAAAATAAGTGGCCAAAACCATCAAAACCTGCTGGACCTTCTTTGTATACTCCGGTAAACTGCGGCTGAGAGCATAGCATAAGGAGTTTCAAAAACTCGCTGCTTTGTTGTAGATGGGTTTGTATAGCATATTGAGGTGAGAGGAATTTTCCTGGCTCCAGGACATTGCCGGTTAATTGGAGACTAGGAAAAGGAGGCAAACTTTCTAGGTGTGTTTTCGGATCATCTGTAGACTTTTTAACTTTCTTCTGAGTGAGATCTCCGATATCAGAGATGCAACTGCGGTCGTGGTCATCAGGCTCTGTCTTGATGCAAGTAGCGCATTTGTAATCCTTGCAGACCAAGCAATAGCAGATCACATCGAGAGTGGGATGGTGTGAGCATTTTCTGATGCTGATTTCTTGCAGCATAATTTGAACCTTGTACTTTGTCTTTAATTCCTTATAATATAATTTTAATGAGGCAAGCCGGGTGAAGAAAAAACACAGAACTTTAAAATAGTTTTATGCGAAGATTAATACGAGTTAGGAACTCTATTATAATCATTTTCACATCGCTACAGCCTCGAAAAAATCAATGAAATGAAATATTATCGCAGAAATTTGCGAGAGTTGCCTTGTGAACCCATCTCTAGTCATGTATATTCTTGGAAGAGACTTAGTTCATTGTCAAAGGAATGAAGCATACTTCAATATATATATACTATTATAGTTTTCTTTACCTCTCAATGAAAGAGCAAGCAGCTCTGGAGGTATTCCAGACAACTTGGACCCGTGGGTAGGGTAGGATATCACAAGTACAACAGCATAATGAGACCGTTTTAAAGCATTTTTCGAGAAAAGAACCTATTTTGCAAATATATCTGAGGAAGAAGAGAAGACCTAACTAGTAAAGGCTTATCTGCAAGGTAATTTCTGGAACTAGTTGGCAGTCAACGCAAGTCAAAGCATTTTTCATAGGCAAAGTGTGAGATTTCTGCAATTTTCATACTGCTACTCTGAAATCGTCTATTTTCTATTATTATAACTCCTCAGTGCTTAGAGAATGTCTGATGTTTTGAATATTGATATCGGAGGGAGGTTGTGAGGGAGTGCCAATCAAAACGCCTGAAAAATTGGGGGAGTTTCGTTTTCGTGGTATTAATTGATAAAAGAAAGTAACCCTGTGAAGAGAAGGCTTTGTAATAAAGTTTTGAATGACTTCCAGGACTAAGAGCAAGAATACATCGCGCAGTTGAGTTTCGATCAGATATTCCAATGAATTATGGAGAATTGCATTCTTGATTGTTATATTTCCATTGATTGATTTATTGATTTTCATTTTTTCATTTATTTCTTGAAGCAATGAATGTGTTCGAATTAGCTCCTTGCAATTTGGGTGCTCTCGGAGACAC
>ENA-UOTZ01000051-UOTZ01000051.1-compost-metagenome-genome-assembly--contig:-NODE-51-length-77304-cov-12.507180_pt1 | contig 77304 bp, 47 predicted proteins | sample MGYA00238144_ERZ746983 | MGnify/ENA primary metagenome ERZ746983 (study PRJEB28759, sample SAMN06268863) | compost metagenome | isolation source: single cell | place: USA: California, Emeryville, Joint...
CGAATCTCCCTTCGAAAATTTTAGACTCCGGTTTAATACTGCCATCGGCGACTAGCGTAACCTTACCTTTTGAACTCGTGAAATGCTGAAAATTAAGTTCAGAAAGCTTTATTGATTCTGAATATGGACGAACTTTTTGTATGCAGCAGCAATTCAGAGGTAACACTCGAACAATTATTTTACATTTTCTGAAATCAATTTTAGGTCTCTACAGGTTCACCAAAACAAGCATCAATTGAAAATATCAATGAGGTCTCTGAGGATTTGCTCTATTTTATCTTGACGCTCTCACCCATGTATCGAATTTGCATGATATCTAAATTAAATGTGGAGGTGATTCCTTGACATAAAATAATTGGTAACAGAATTCATTAGGAAACATATCAGTTACTCCAAAACCAAGGAGTATACAAGCTAATAGAAGGATACATATGCTCTTCTCGAAAAGAGAATAAATCTTCGGGCCCTATCTACGTTATCATTAGAGGTACCTTTACTGAAGCAGAACTATCAACGGCCGTCTACATCAATGTAACCTCTCATAATGCCACACTCTTACTAATTTCAAATGTATATTAGTGTCCCGAGTGGCTATTTGAAAGTTATAAAGACAGAAAACTGAGCTTGCCTCCTCTCAACGAGTCCAGTAGAGACCATACGATTAAAAATCTATTAGCCTTCTTGGTTCATCTCAACTATGTAACTTTAAATGTTAGGACTCTTCTTATTATGCTTATGTAGAACTCCAAGGCAGAGAAATCAATTTCTGCTCTTTATGAGGCATTTCAATCGACTTATGAAGATGTAATTCCAACTAGTCAAATCGGAAGAAAATCTTCTCTTGATGATGAAAATATACTTGAACTGGAAAGTGATGATTCAGTTATTTTGGATATTAAGCCTTTCGAATCTTCCGTGGTTGATTTGAAAAGCAAAATATTTTCAAGTCATTATTATGAAGAGATATGCGATTTTGACGATGTGAAGCGAGAGACGCCGCAGCATCGTGACTCAGGCGGTTTTACCCCGAAAATACTAAAATCTCAATGTTCTATGCAAGGAAGCAAAAGATTTTCCGCATTAGCAAGAGGAAGGACTCTCTCAGATGATGGCGACAGTGACATCTTTTCAAGGCACTTTGACTAGTAAAATTTTTATTATTGCGTATGCTTTTCTGTCTCAGTGGAGAGAGTCAGAATATTGAGAGGCATGAGGTCAGTTACAAGTGCCGTTTTTATGATATATATCTTTATTATTTTATGCACATAGCGCAAAATAGCAATTTAACTTGCTTTCACAATAGGTATCAATCAAACCGTGGGCTTGTTAGCCACTATAGTTACCATTAAGGAAATATTTCCAATTTTGAGATTTTTCTCGACAAACAGTAAAATCAAATACAAGCGAATTATAAGATAAAAAAAATTTAAAATAATACAATATTGAGCTTGTCATTAACTATTCATTCTTTGCGGGCTTCAGCGCGTATGAAACAGTTTCAATTTTGGCGTTTTGCATGAACCTCTTCTTCGATGCAATGAAAATGTTACCTCCAAAATCTCCGATAAAGTAGCCTAATTCTTCGAAAAGCAGCGTGACAAATTTCGATTTCTCGGCTTCAGAGAAAATCTCAACGGATTTCATCTTATTGACGGTTACTTTGCACACTTTGTTTTCTTCGTTTTGAAAGACGATATATTTCCTGTAAGGAACCAAAACCTTCCTTCCAGACAGCGAATTTCGAAGGTTCGAGTTGAGCGCAAGTCCCCATTTGATTAAATCCCAGGAGTCGTCTTGAGAAAACGTTCGGATTTTTGTCATCTTTCCCATTTTCTCAACCTTCCATTGATTGAACAGTGCATTATCCGCCATCTCATGTATCGTAAACATCTGTCCTGAGACTGAATCGTAAGATACGATTTTCGTCGGTTGGCAATTGCGGAAATCCTCAGCATAATTCACTTTCCATGTTTCTGAATCCAGAGCATAGATTTTAGAATTATAGGACCACTCATTCTTCTTGAACCACTTTGTTATCACACCCTTGTAACTCGTGGTGACTAAAACAGTTCTTCTTTGGGTATCAACGATTAAATCCTCAGTTGTCTCTTGTGCTGAAAAAGTGTGAACTTTTTGGGTGAGATTGTCGTTATTCGGAGAGAGGTCCTTGATCCATAACCCCTGATCGTTTGTGAATACAATCTTTGCACTTTGATTCATAAATGTCGTGTGGTTGATTGTAATGTCCTCGTTAAATTCTCTTTTCGTAAAGCCACGGGTGCAATCGAAAACTACGAATTTCGATGTTTTGGTTTCGTCGGTCTGAGACTCTAGAGTGAGAGTGATCAGATCTTTGCCGTTATAAATGAGGGCAGATTCTGGTAGCTCCGAACTTTGATCTGTTTCGAGAGTAAAGGTACGCAGAACTTTTAGCGTACGAGCATTGCACACAACGAAGATGAGATGAGTGCCAGGACGGAGTTTAGAGCTCTGAGGACGGAGAAGGAACACGAATAAGTTTTTCTTGTAGCAAAGACCATCAAGGAGCGAATATCTGGGTATGCTTGTTCGAGCGAGCGTCTTCTTGTTGATGAGAGGGATAGTGCGGTCAATTGAAATGAGATTGGAAACTCCTGAAGGTATCATTTTTGAATGTTATTATCATTTCTGATTCTCTCTCATATTAGTTGTAGAAGCAGATGATTTGGTTCCTTAATAATCTGACTAGGAAACTCGTAGGAATTAATCACATTTAATTTTAATTTGATGTGAAGTGCTAATGTAAACGAGAGTTATCCTTGAGTGTTAAGCATCGCTGGAAAATTATGTAAAGGCAAACGCACTTTATGAAATTAGTGTAAAAGTGAATTTATCAAATAAACAATATAAGATTTTTCTTTTTTATAATACGAAAATAATTTTTGATGTAAATCTTTGTTGAATTCAGAGAGTTCACATGAGGCATGCTCTTTACTTTAGATTTGATGTTGAACGAATCGAATGATGATTGTATGGAAAGATTTCATTTGTCTTATGATCATATATCATCACACTCAGCACAAATCACAATAATAAGCTTGACCTTAGCAGAAATGTTTAATAAAATGCGATTATGGATGTCGAAGAGCCTTATTCTTCACCATTGATCAAAAACAAAAAAAAATATTTAATAAACAAAATATATTCAAATGGTTCCTGTGTAATCATTCAAACAAAAAAAAATTAATGCCTACTTATTCATTTATCAAATATATCAAGATTTTGCTTATCTTTCTTTGCAACCGCTATGAAATTACCTAGATTGATGTGATTTTCAAGCACGTCCACTCTCAAAAAGTGTCCATTCGATCTCACTCCGAGTAAATCTATTCTCGCATTGCTCTCCTCAAAAGCCAAAGCCTCATTTAGCAACTCAAAGCCATATCCGGACAAGATTTCTAAGAGATCATACTCTGTTTTCATTGGAATAGGGATAATGCATCTTTTTTGTCTTTTCTTTTCTTTCGGGTCAACGGTTTTTTTCCAATTTTCACCTTCCAAAAGGAATAATACACCAGTTTCCATACAATCTTCAGGATGATAAATTGTGGCTTTTACACCTTGAGGAAGTCCTCGAGCGCCTATCAATGATATCGTTATTGGGAATTTATGTTCCGTTCCTATATTAGTTTAAGGATGACGTATTTATTTCGAAAGAGCGCATTACCAATAAAGTGTCTAGTGAAAATGCCGCAGTCAATTGGAAGTTTGATTATAGGATTTTCATCATAGTCGACGTAGTTCTCAGGCTCCAAGGCTATTGACTGTTACGAAATCCATCCAGAGACAATAAAGTTACGTTTTTCTTGTACTTCGAGATTAAAAGCATCTGACAGCAGATGATATAACACTTTCCTTTCTTCATTGTCAATAGCTGTGTATGACACGCCATAATCTTTCCAGAAAGAGTCGAAACTATATTCAAAGTGTCCTTCTGCTTTGACTTTCTGGTCTTCAGGAGCTATGATAGGGTATTTAGAAAATCTACGATATGAGATAATGGAGATACCATGCGTCTCGAAGAAATTTTTTATAAAAACATCTGTACAGCTCTTCATCAGGTTTTCTTGAAGAAAGATTCCAGACCTCCTTTTATTTTCGCCAGAGATTTTAATCCTGAGGTATTTCACAGGGTTCTCCGAGGCCAACTGTTCGAAAGTGACAATGCCTTTCGTTTTCACATAGTCCTCGAGATCAGTTAAAGCCAGTTTAATTTGCTCTCCGAAATCTGCCTCTTGCTGCTCATTTTTAAATTTTACCGCAGGGATCTCAAACTGCTCCTCGGGGCTCGTTTCGTGCTTGGAAATCATATCTGCAGCCTCTTTCATATCTTCTGCAGTGGCGTCTTCATCTGTCAGAATATCCATCAACTTTATCATTTTTGCTTTGGGATGTTCATTGGAATCGAGCAAAGGAATTTCTGCCATGTATTGTCCGAAGGCAAGCTTGTCCAAGGTAATATCGATTCGGATGCAGCTGTCGCGAAAGAAATTAAGATATAGTAAGGATTTAATAATTAGTGTTATTACTGGTTGGAAGCGCTCGTGAGGACAAGCCTAAAAGTGTTGCCGATGATGTGATGAAAGTTGATCAAACAGGGCTCTTCAAATATATTAAATTCAGTAAATTTCGGGAGGAAACTGCTTGGTTTCTCCCATAATTCGATTCTTTTGCTTCCATTTTCGTCCTCTGAGACCTACATAATTAATTGTTAAATGACGTGAATAATTATCAGTGCATTTCTTACTCCAACAAATGCCATAATGACATGTTGAACCAAGGAAGTGTATGTTTTTATAGATTTGAGAGTGACTGTTGAAGGCAGAGAATCCCTGTGATCAAGAAGATTCAAAATCTTTTGTAAAGCTGAAAATCGAATTTTTTCTTGTTTGACCTCCTTGAATTCAGTGCTGTCGGTAGAACTTTCCTTGAGTGTCAGCGTCAGTGTTTTCTCTTTGGAGTCCAATGTGCATTCAATCAATGACTTATACGTGCTAGACAAGGCTACTTGCTTAGAGATGATCGTTTTTTCTGGGTATTGCAGGTACTCTGCTATCTCAAGCAGATCTGAAAGGCTAGATGGAATTTGGATTTTCTTTTCAGTCGGAGAGTGAGATATAGCTGGTATAGGGTCACTTTTATCTTCTGTGATGCCATCTCCGTTAGATGGAAGTAGATTGGCATATTCGACTTTATCAAAGATGACATCAAGAGGCGGACTTGCTCTTTTCAGTGGAGTATCTGTTGCTTCGGGTTTATTATTTTCCTGTTGGTCTTGATCAGACATCTTTCTATTGGGTTTTTTGAATAATGATTCTCGAAATCTCGGTAACGAATCACGGTTTTTAAAGTTTATCGACTCTCTGAGTTTAGGCGTGTCAAGGCGAGTTATTGGGGGCGAATCTCTCGGTTCGCTGTTACTTTGGTTCTCGCTCTGGTAATGACGTGGGACGATTGGATCTACTAATCCGAATGTTTGCCGCTTTGCTGAGACTTTTCGAGAGATTTTTCTATTTAATTCGACGAAGTACAGATCGTCGTTATCAGCTGGAGTGTTGATTTCAGTATTTTGTATCTCAACAGGCTTTTCATCATTAGTTTTTTTCTCGGCTCCTAAATCATTAGATGGCTTTTCTTCCGCATCAATGGGTTGCTGTTGATTTCTTGCTTCGTTCTTTTCTAACCGTATCTGCTCTTCATTATTTTGACCTTCATTCACCTCTAAAAGCTTTTTACATTCAGGCTGGACATGGTTGGCTTGAACTACGGCCTCTTGATGCTTATTTATCTGACTTTGTGGGTTATTATCTCCTTTTTGCTCAAGACTATGTGAACCTTTCTCCATACTCTGGTCAGCAGGCGTGTCTTTCGATTTGTTTTGATTGTCTACAGAATTTTCGCCTTGTTTGACTGATGATTGTCCAATTTTAAGGGCTCTGCTGTTTGCACTCTTAACTAGGGGAGAGTGTGGAGACTTGTTTTCTGGAGTACCTGGGATTATTTCTCGCTTTCTCACGTGGGTAGCTGTGCGTGCTACCTCTTGCTGTTTCATTCGTTCAATAACCGAAAAATCCAATTTGAATTTCCTACTGTTGGGATCGAAATACTTCCCTTTTTTCCTTTTAGGAACAGCCTCCTTCTCTGCCATAGCTTTTTGTAATGCGTCAAGAGTCATTTCGTTTTTCAGCTTATTTAAGCTCAGCTGCGTATTTAATGACAGAGCTCGATCTCTGCTCTTTGCTCGGAGATAAGGATCCTGATTATCAGAAGTTAGCCCTTGACCATCGAGATCCTCCTCGTCGATTTGATTCATTAGCTCACTATTATCCATGAGAATCTCGCTGAGGTCCTCACCATTCTGTGGAAACTTGAGACTCGATTTCTTACTTTGCACTGTTCTCTGATAGTCTTTACTTTCAACTCCTTGCGGTGCATCGAACACGTAGGTGGATCCAGCTTCACCGGCTTTCTGAATTTGGTTTGTGTTTGTCCCAGTACTTTCTCGATGAGATTGAGCTTTCCTGGTGCTTGGTGAGATATTCGGTACATACTTTGTTTGGCTTGCTCTGCCGCTCTGCTCGCGAGGAAAATAATACATTGGGTTCGTAGGGGAGCTTGATTCGAAAACAGTGTTGTTTTTTGCTGTTCTGAGTTCATATTCAAGTTCCAGATTGCGTTTTCTCATCTCTTCTTGGCTACGTTTAAGCATCTCCAGCTGTATTTCGAGTTCTTTTTGTTTGAGTTCTTGGATTTGTTTTTCTATCATTTGAGAACTTTGGATTGTTTCTTCGAGTTTTTTTGACATTTTCTCTTCGAACTGTTGTTGCTTTTTTAAAATGAAATTAAGCCCTTTCCGAATGCTGCTTTTCCCTGTGCTTTTCCCTGTGCTTCTGCTACTACGAGAAGTGCGAGAAGAGTGCTTGCCATTAGAAATCTCCGATTTAATCTCCACTGCAGAAGTTGATAGCGGGTTTCCGTGGTTATTAGTTTGATCGGTTGCCTTAATTTCTCTCGATGTTGAACTCACATTGTTCGATTTTCTCTTTCTTTCGTCCTCCTGAACCAAACATTACGATTATCATTAAACTTTCTATTGCTTCAAAATGAAAATTTACCCTGAGGAATTCTGACGCCAAAGCTGCAAGATTCCTATTTCTTGAAATTTTGAACTCTTTCGGAGTTGAAACGCTATTATTTTTCCTATTTCTGCCCAAACAGTAGTCAAACTTCTTTGTAAATTCAGACTCTCCCCCAAGATACTTCACTGATAGTTCATAACCATTAACATAAAACTGCTTCTCGTCAAGCGTTTCATCGAAGTTTGAGTCTGGGAATCTGGAAGAGTTCGCTCTCATCTTCTCTATACAAATACCCATGTTGAGGTACCCAACTAACATAATTTTCAATTTCGGAACAAAATTCCGTCTTGGTTTTTCTTCGAATTTGTATTTCTGGATCTCAGAAATCGCGCTGAAAACCTGATATTCATTAATAAAAGGACGAATAATTGTTTATTTGATACCTCAAGTTCAATCAGATTTAATGCTTCTGTCGTGTACTTAAGCGCTTTGTCGTAGAAACCACTAGAGAGATAAAGCGCCGCGAGGTTATTGTAGGCCATAGCGTGGGTATAGTCGGGAGATTTTTTCTCGTGGTTGAGGATTCTCTTGAGAAATTTGACAAAAAGGTCTTTATTTTTCATGCTGCAATAAATCGATAATTAAGATGCTGAAAACAATTCTCTCATACTCATGACAACAAAGAGAAAGATTGTTCCAAATCGTCCGTTTCAAAATTTGGGCCTCTGGGTCTAATTTGAGTTCTGGTTTCATGAGCAATTGCTGCGCGAGATCAAATAAGGTAACTGCATCATTGCTCTGGTCTAATGTACGTCAAATGTATATTCGTGACATAGTTTTAAAAATTTTACTGCTCGTTATCAATCGGCATGCATATTTATTGCAAAGTTTAATTAACACCTTTGAAGCAGAAGCATCCAATTCGGCAAGCTGAGCTTCTGCGCTTGGCTCCAACAGCTGCAAAAGGCTTGAATAGACCTCCTCATCTTGCTGCTGTAAAAAAGGTGTCAACATTGCAATATAATATTAATTTCTACATGAGAATCCATAAATTCGAGGAATTTCACGTATTGAGAGGGCTTAACTCCTGATAAGGTGAAGCTCGAGTGGGAAGAGCTGAGAGTCTTTCTTAAATCCATCAAAACGAATTTTAATCGTGCGGGTTATGTGATGGCAAAATTCTTGATTGGCACTACTGTTTTTTATTTTTATGAAATATTCTTGATTAAATATTCGTGAAATTGCACACCTCACAAGAAATTGTTAGAGTTGCTGCCTGTAAAATATGAAATTTCACTCAAATAGATTATTGAAGTCTGATTAATGGGAGCAGCTGCATTAATGATGCGGAAGGAAGCATTTATTTAAGAATCAGGCTAATCTGACTTTGTTGTAATATTTCTTGTTACAAAATCTGAGAGTGAAAAAATAAAAAACACATACCCATCAATTTCCAAAGAGAAGGAGTCATTACCATCACTTCTTTTACTTTTTTTTCAAAAGTACCTTTTCCAAGGGAAAAATACATTCAATTAAACAAAAAAAATTCACAATATGCTAAGTATCCTTTATATTTATTTAATCTTCAGAATATTATTCTGTTAAAATTAGCAAACATCATTTTCGTGGATTAAGTATTAGGGTTATAGTTCTGAGAGAGATTAGATATTTCATAGATTGAAGTACTCTCTTGAATAGAGCTTTTCCTATCGTGATGGGTTGTGCTGATACTCGCTTGGTCAACTTTTTTCGACTCAGAATACTCCATTTGGCTCGGTTGAGTCGTCTGAGCTAGCCCTGAGCTGCGGTACGTAGATTGCAAGCTATCAGCTGGCTTGGCTGGAATGCGTTTATAATTATAGTCCCTTTGGCCGGGTCGATAGCTGAGCAATGAATTCAAATACATGCTTGCGGGTTTTTGTTCCTTGGGGACGTAGGATTTGGTATACTGCTCCGAAGTAGCAGTCGGTAGGGTGGTATGCTTCGGGCTCATCTCTGTGGTGTAGACGGGTTTCTGGGGATGAGTTGTCTCAGCGGTTGTTACTTCTAATACCCTGGATTCAATGTATTCTTGCTGATCAGGGCTCCCCATATCAGTTTTCAAAGCCTCCATTTCCGCTTCTTTGAAGGAGAGAGCAATCTCATATTCTTTTTTCATTTCGGTTATGGTATCTTTCGCCCTGAGGTCCAAAGATCTGAAAACCTCTCGATAATTAACAAATCTTTTCTCATCTTCACGCACGATTAGACGTAAACGCTCATTTTCTTCTCTTAGTCTATCGTTAAGGGATTCTAACTGCGTCAGCTCTGATATATTAGCTGTGCCGGTCGGTGATGTCGTCTTAGAAAGTTCGGGAAAAGCATAGGTCCCTCCAAAAGAGCGAGATATCTGAGAGCGTCTGTGGTCGACTCGAGAAGGAGTTTCAAGGAAAGAGTCTTTGTAAGATTTTTGGGTAGAAGATAGTTGCTGAGTTTCATTTTTGGAAAAAGCCTGCAATCGCAGCTTATCGTCCTGACTTCCAGTTTCCGTGGTGTTAGTTTCGTCGAAAGGAGACACCATTTCCCTTGTTACTCCCTTATTCTTAGACAAAATTTGTGGCTTATGGGCTGAAGCAGACGGATGCTTGAACGTTAGAGTCCCTGGAGGCTTCGACTCAGCGGATTGTTCGCGTGAAGGACCCTTACCTGGAGGTATTTGAGAACTAAAGCTTGCGTGTTTGACTCTTTCTCTGATCTTAGGACCAGTCGCAAGTGCTGCTTGAACGTTGTTATCAAAGTCTGCTTGATCTTTGGTCGGCTGTGATGCGATCAATTGCTCTGATGTCATGAATTCCTCCTCGTTTTGAACCCGGACTGGTTTCTCCTGAGAATAATCAGCAAATTCAGGCCTTGTTGCTCTGTCTTGAGTTGACGGAGTCACTTGAGCCTGGTTCGACCAAAGTACATTTTTTGGAGGCTGCTTATCCTGTCCTGAGAAACTCTCACCAAACCCATAGCTCTGAGTCCTCTGGTGAGCTGGAGTGTTCAATGGGAACGATGACATTGAATTGTCGTATTGAGTAGATCCACCTTGAGTGTTTTGGTCGAGAGGTTTCATATGACCCATTTGAACTTGGGTAAATTGCTGAGGTTGTGAAAGCTGCTGTAGCGACTTATGCTTATCCTCATGTATTAGCTGCTGCTGTTGCAATTGATTCAGCTTCTTTTGTTGCTCCTGGAGCAATGCTTGCTGCTGCTTCTGCTGTTGTGTTAATTGTAACACCTGATTCTGACTCTCTTGGAGCATGCGGGTTAAATTTAATATTTGTTGCTTCTGTTGTGAGTTCTCATTCATCAAAAGCCCGATCTTCTCTTCATATTGTTTCGATGCCGCTTGATGCTTCTTCTCATAAAAATCCAGTTGATCATGTTCCAACGAAACCTCTTCTTTTCCAGGCGCAATCTTCTGAATTGTCATATTGAGGCGCCGGTTAGCCTCTAGCAGTTTCTCTTTCTCCATCAGTAACAGTTCATTTTCTTGAGCAAGAGTAGAGAGTTGGTTTTCAATGAAAGTCGCTTCAGATCGATTTCTGCTTCGTTCAAGAAGTATTCTAGTCTTTCCGTCTAATTCGTGTTTTGTTAAAGCGAACTTATTTTCGAGGGATCTAATTTGGGCTTTCAACTGCTCATTGCTTTTCAGCGTTTGCATGAGTAAATCGTTGAGATTGTCATTTCCTTTCATCAGCGTTAAGACCATTTCATCAGATTCTCTGAGTAGTTTCCGAAGTTGATTGGGAGTGATGTCAGAATTTTCTAATTGGACTCGAGTCACCTTCATATCTTTTTCAATGCGATTTCGGGCCTGATTGATCTCGAAAACTTTGCCAGCTTCGTAATTTGACAGCTGACTTTTCCCAGATTTCACATCTTTGCTTTGTTTTGTTTGACGACGGCTTTGGCTCCAATAATTTTCATGGTGCGGAGGATTTTCCTTAGAGAAATTACCAGTATCATCATCATACTTATCGCTTCTGTCATGGTCAGAGCTGTCTTGTGTGTGGTTCAATTTTTGATTATATTCGGCATTGCTTCGATTTATTGGGAACTCGACTTGAGTCATATTCTTCAGCCTACGACTTACTTTCTGTATGTTTGGGTGTCTGGCAGACAATGATGACTGGTTCTCTTTCATGTAAAGTCTTATGCTCATTGCGGGATTGCTTTTTTTTGTTTATCACAATGTCTGATTAAAGGATCCGTTAGCGGAAAAAAATTTGCAATTTTATTAGAGTTTTACTTAATAAATTGACAGTTATCTCGGAGTTTATTTACGCGCACATATAAAACAGTAAATTGCTTTACTGAACATATTATAAGTGCTGGGAGAGTAGATAACCGATTGGGGGTCGTGCTGATAATTTTTCTTTAGTGAGATAGTGACTGCTAATGTATTGAATTTTTCGTTCACGAGAAAGGAAATCTTTCTTTCTCACTGCTTTCGATTGAGAAACATAGCTATTCAGAATAACAAATCAATATTTCCCAGATATAAAAAGGTTTCTTCAAAACTTTTATCAACTATAATCATTTTTCAATAGAACCAAAACGATTATGGATTCAGATATACTCAAATTGTGAAATTATTTTTCTTTGCACAAAATGATACTTGCAAATTCCTTCATGATAGAAGTCAGGAATTACTCGATTCGGCTGTTGATTACAATAGAAGAATTCTTTTTTTTGTTTTGTCTTTGGTGGACTTTGACTTAATTGTTAAGACATCGCAAAAAATCAACAAAGCCTAAACTTTAAAGAGATAAAATTGACAGCAGATTTAATGACGGAGACCGAGAACCAAATACTCCTTGAGAGAATCAAGTTTTTAGAAGATAAAACTAGCATCCTACGAAAGGAAAAGGCTGCCTTGAATTTAGAGATTGGAAGGCTCAAAGATGAAATAGAGGTAGTCAAAGATTCTTTAACGCGAATCATATTCGTCATTTTCAAAGATTCAGAAGCGAATTATTGATAGCCTGAAAGAGAAATTCTTGCAAAGTATGACTCCGGCACCCATGACAGGTGAATTTGACCTTATTATAGCAGTATCTTACACAAAGTATACCATAGGTGAAAATGTATTTGGAAGAACCAGCCTTAAAAAAGCTATGGAAGTCTTTCAGAAAAGCCAAACGAGTCTGGAGGAACCTGCTTTTGCGGAATCAATAAAATTTGAAAACTTTGAAAACTTCTCAAAAGAATTCTCAAAAGACGATTTTGCGGATACAGTTGATTCTCCATTGGAAAAAAGAAATAGTAACCTTAAGGACTCTCATCCAGAGGCATTTGAGCAAGGGTTACCGAAGGAGTCTAATGAAGAAAATTCTAAGACTAATGGTCCTCAGGACGAGTTTGAAAGAATAATTTTTGAGACTACCAATGATAAAGAGATGTTTTATCAATTCAATAATATGCATAAATACGAGGAGGATGGACCTTATACAAGACTATCCTTGATTGCGAATGAAAAGAAATTTGATAATATTGAAGCGATGCTAAAGAGATGGACAGAGCTGATGAAAGAGGTTTCAAGGTGTGGGCTCGCTCAGGTCAAAGCATTCGAGTCATTTTCGAATCAGTTGCTTGTGGACAAGGACATCTTCCTCATGAACAAAGAAATATACCATCTGTTCCTTTCGCTCTCGTACTTTATCAAGGAATACAATACGTACTTTGAGATCTTTCTCAAGATTCTGGTTGATTCCATTCAAACGTACCCTGATCATTACAGAGTCAGTCTTGAGCATTATTCTTATCAATTGTAGGCCTTTAACGAATTTTTCGAAGAAAGATGCGCCATTATTGAAAGAAGTGAAGAAAAAGCTGCTGAAGGCACTCGAAGAAATGGAAGCAGCAGAGAGCAAGTATATGGCGATGAAAAAAACAGCAGTATTTCACTTTATTTTCAGCAAATCTTTTCTAAGATAAACAAAACAGGTGCAAAGAGATCCGTACGGATATCAGACGAATCAAAAGAATTATTTATTGGCTGCGAAGGCATATGAGAGCACCAGAATAGATTTTATACAGCAAATCAACTCCGTGAACTTGAATATTAATTTGGACCTCATCGATAAAGTTGGCTCCTTCTTTAGTGGAGAAATTGTACTGATTTTCATTGATTTTTTGTGAGTGCTCATCGAAATTTATCATTAGGGTTTCTTCAACGCAGGAACGACTTTATTGGCGAAAATTGAAAGAAAATTGGGCATGCTACTTAGCTCAGGGGTCAAGAAGAGTGCTCACGTAGATGAACTCAATCATCAACTCAGAATGGCGAAAGACTTGATTGACAAAAAGGCTCCCGTGCTAACAAATGTATTGCGTTATTGCCGTCTCGAAATATTCTAATTCTGTATAGAACCTACACAAAGGAGGATATTTGTATATTAAAAAAGAAAATAAAGACATGAGAAAGCGGTATTTCTTGATTGGAAACGACGGAATCTTCTATATGATAAAGAAACAGGACCAGCAAGGTCCAGTTATAACTCCAGGGGAGCTGGTTAATTTGAAATTTTGTTCCGTGAAAGAAAGCGTCGATGCTGAATATCCATTTTGTTTTGAGATAAATAGCGTGCACCACAAAAAACCGCTTATTTTCCAAACTCACTCGGAAATTGAATTGAAAGAGTGGATCAGCGCACTCAAAAACGTAATGGAAAATCTTCTCTCGAATAACTCTGCCAGCTTTGCAATGAATATGTATAATTCCTATGGTTCTAACGCTCAAGAAGATGAAACTCGGCATGGAAAAATCAAGGAGATCATTAAGAAGAATTTCTGTGCAGATTGCGGAGAAGCCGAGCCCTCTTGGATCAGTCTGAATCTGGCTGTGCTTGTCTGTATTGACTGTTCTGGCGTGCATCGAAAACTTGGTATTTTCATTGTCATATTTGTGTTCTGGAAGTCATCATGTCTTATAATAGGGCCGATTATCTCGAAAATTCGTTCGTTGAAACTTGATTCGTTGAATGAGCATATCATTAATCTTTTCTACAATTATGGAACAGACAAGGTTAATCAAATTTGGGAGTCGCAAGTCACGGGATACATTAATTTAAAGCCAAAACCAGGCTCTTCAAGCTTTGAGAAGGAGAAATGGATTCGAATGAAGTATATTGATAGGATTTTCCTCAAGAATCCTGGTATCTAAATTTGCTATCGAAATTTGTTTAACTTTTGATATTTAAGGTAATTTTGACGAATTGAAGTCGATGGAACTTGCAGTGAAGGATAATGATTTTTTGAAAACGTTGGATGTTCTTGCGTTTAGTAGGATCAATGTGAACCAGATATATCATCTGGGAGGCCGAAAAACGACATTTTTCCACTGGGCAGTAATGTACGCAGATGAGAGCATTCTTGAATTGATGTGTCAAAACGGAGCTAAATTGGATACACTTGATGAGGATTCGAGAAAACCTATTGACACAGCCGTAATAATGAAAAGAGTAAGATATATTTGTTCGAATTGAATTGACGATATTGTTAATTTAAAGGCTGAGATAGCAGATTATCTTATCAAGAAGAAGGAAGAATTAGACCTTATATGATATATGAATGCACTTATTGAATAGTAACGATAGTGCTGAGTAATTTCACATATATTCGATTAATGAGAATCTCAGTTTGCAAACCTCAGAGATCTGGAATGGAAATATTCCGTATTGTTATTTAGAATGATGATTATCAGGAGGTTAGCACTGGAATGCCGTGATATTCACAGCAACACTTTCAGAAAATACAATGTGCTCCATCACAATTACGTTTAAGCTAAGTTGCTTGCGTCAAGAAAATAGATATAGATAGTTTAGTCAAATTATTCAGCCACAACATGTTGCACTTTAATTTTCAACCAGAAGCTCCAGGGGTTCACGAGATAATTTTCAGATTGGCTTACAGATGATAATTTACAGGGGTCAAACAAATCTATCATTTGAAACTCGATGTCGTCGACTATCAAGATTTATTACATGGATTACAAAGTTATGGTAGTGCTATACTTAACAATAGGCTCTATTAATTTGGGAAGATATGCATGATGTGCTTTTAAGAAAGTATGCAATCGCCTCTCAGTTGCCAAATTTTCGCTGAAATTCACATAATATCCTCCGTGACGGGGTATTGAAAGACAAATTGAATGGTTACACTCTAAGAGAGGTTTTTTTTATGGTGAATGGACTATTATAAGTCTGTCCTTTTCTTCGTCCCATTTAATATCATTCAGGTACCAATTGTGGTAGAATTTGGTTTCATGTTTAGTTTCAAGAACGTATTGAGTCACGTTCATCTTAGAACCCTTAGAAAACTATTTCCTATCCATAATTGCGCTTCTGGACTATGATGTGCAATGAAAATTGAAAGGGAGCTATTAATATGTGCAAGCGAAAACATATCTATAACGAGGTAAAATGAGTTGAACCAATCAGCGAGCAGAATCTATTCTCTTCTTTAGATATAGAAAGAGTGGGTACCTGCAGTGATGATTCAGATGAGCCCATCTGTGAATAACTTAATGAGTTGGAGATAGATAAATTTCAAAAAAAAGAAAAATCAATTATATTAGTTTGAATAGGTTTGGCTTGTACATTGTAGCAAAATATTCTCAGAGTCACATAAAGTACAGTTGGAACAACATCAATTGTCTATGTCTAGCTCAGCAAGCTGGCCAACAAGTCTAAAGGGCATCTTTTTTGTTACGTAAGCAATACAATACTCAATTTTTAATCTAATTCTCTTACTTTGAGGCCTTGCTGGATTAACACAGAAAAATAGCGAAATCATTCAGACTCTACAATTTTCGAGAATCAACTGATTTGAGAACCAACATTGACTAACCGAAAGCTGTTTGGCACGAGAGAAATATTGAAGAAATTCTAAAATTTGCTGGTCATTATCTGTTAGGGCGCTCCAAAGCAAATGAGCGCTACCAAAGAAAATTACAGCACTGCTGAGCCTTAAACTCCGTCTTTTGTTTAATGAAATATAAGCTGACTTTAAATAATGGGTAGTTCGAAATCTCAGAGTTATTCTTTTTAGTATACATTGAAATACTGAAATCTTTTTTTTCGAAGCAAGATCCATTGGAATGCATCTATAATTTCTCAGTTCCAAAGCAACAGGTGAGAGTGCATCGATAAAATTTTATAATTCGCTGAAAAAAATGCAAAAAGATATTTGAACGCGTTATTCGATAACAAAGCGCTTAATTAATTGTTTGGAATATGATTCTTACTGAAAAAATTATATAACAACTAATTAATTTTATTCTAGACCAATTCATTTAGATCTAAAAACAGTTTTGTTCTGCAAATGTAAAAATTTAATGCATTTGTTCTCATTTTGAATTTTGGTATTCTTGAATGATCTCGGATCTGAAATCGAAACGATCACTAAGGAAATTAGGTAAGTAAATTTGAGTGGCTAACAATACTCTGATAGCGTTTATAAGGTGACTGCAAGCGCATGAGCTATAAAGAAATATTTTCTTAAATATTTTAAGAGGTCTGTGATATGGTTTCTCAAGTTCTAAGCAGTCTGCATGGCAAAGGAAACTCTTTCTATTTAGGAACACGCGAGAGCAATCGTTCCTGCTGGTCAGTGACAGAAAAAAGGTACAGAATCACCACCGGAGGACGTTTCAAAGGAGGATTGGGCGTGCATTGATGCGGTCTGAAAGCCTTTCATCATCCTTGGGTGTTGATGAAACAATCAACTCCCATGAAGAGATTTTGAGAGATTAGCTGACCACTTCAATGTGCGCATACGGATCTCGCTTGGAACTCCGAGATAACATAAGCACGCTCAGTGTCAAAACAAATCGGAGTTAAGCAACACACTGAGCCCAGGCCTGAGTGAATACCATATTGACTAGAAACTTTCACATTCTAAGCTGGTTGTCTTTTTTATTTCCTTTTTCTGTCACCATGATCTCTTTTGTAGAACTTATTGTCAGTTTCTATTAAATGAGGCTTCAATACTACCCTAGCAGTAACAAACTGGGATAAGTTTCAGTCTCTACTCGCTGTCCAGTTGGCTGATCATTGAATGACTTAGCCAAAAAAATTTTCATGACTAGTCTGATATGCTAAAAGGACTCCTCTAATAAATTGATCTAACATTGAGAGCACATAATTTAATAGTGTATAGATAATGGATTACTTGACTTAAACAATTAATTTCAGCTGAAGATAGAAATTAAATTCTTCTTTTCACAGAAAATCAAAGTTTTAGTCGCTACATGATAAAGATTCTTGAAGATCTCGATAAGAAGCGATCGTCTTCTTGATTTGTAGTTATTAGATTTGCTGATTATCCAATGTGTGTTTCTAAATGGGAAAATAATACCTCAAAACATTTTTTCTTTTGAAATATTCGAATTATGGGATAATAACGCGAGATTCTCAGCTATCTTTAATGCCTTTAAGCTACAGAGAGAAGAAATACAGTATGGTTTTAGATGATAAATGTTACTCTTGGATATATGGAGCAGATTTGCTTTTTCGACAAAAATGTTATCTTCAAGCAAGCGAGAGAAAGGTTCTGACTGAACTCTGATCGCAACATTTACTTCACTGAATCTCGAGAAATATTTTATCGTAATAGTTCTTGCACACCTCTGTTTTGGGTTGCATTGAATTGGACTTAATTAATATCTTGAATGCGCAATGAATTTTCTATCTTGAAAGCAGCTACATTAAACTATTTTGCGAATATTTTATCATCAGGCTTTACAAAGTTGGTCATAAACATAAAATCATGAACGAATAATATGAGGGGCTACTTGGAAAACTTATGTGATGAATATAGTACACTGGCAGATGAGCCAATTTGGGCTCTGGAGTGTGATCACATAATTAATAGAGGTTTCAGAGCAAGACTTTTCTATATCCCTAAGAAGCTTAGTTCTCTTGGTGATATATTTTTGAAGTAGTCAGCTGACGAATTCAAGGATTTACATGCATCATTTAGAGTGCAGAAATTGCTGCATACCTAACTTCGTCATCCACTGCAGGTATCTTCAAAATGACATATTTTTTAGGCCACATATCATTGGATTTAACGTCACCTATTTATTCATGGCCATTCTGAAAATTAATAAGTTCTCGCTCCCAAGAGCTTCGATGGACTATCTTTCCAAACTACCGGCGATAGATCCAACACAATACTGTTGTTGATTACTCACCCTTCCTTATTAAGGTTGCTACAAGGCTTTTACTTTTATCAATATCAAAAGGTCTCGTTTGGACGCTGTGATAACTATGAATGGAGAATAACAGACAATTTAAATCAGCAGTAAATTTCTCATCAAACCTACACATATAGTAGAGGAATGCAAAAGGACATCCAAATTTAATATAATGCATCAAGGCAGTAAAAGCAAGCTACAAGTAACCGGCACTAAAACTGTCTTGACCAGGAGGTAGACAATTCGCCCCTTCGGTATAGTTTAGCTTGAGATGCAAATATCCAGATCCTCTCACCCAATGTAGATTCCTCGCGTGATACACATTCATATTCTCCTCATCGAGAACTCTCTCCAAGATTATTTTAGCCCTCTTGAGATTACTGGAAAACATAAATGTGCCAGCTACAATCAGCGCAAAAGCCACTGCCGAGTTATAAATCATGAATTTGATAGCAATTGCTTGATTATCATTTATCGACACGAAGTAAGCAATGGGAACCGCGATCAATGACGCGTAAATTGCAATAGTCAGGATGAAATAATAGATATGACGGCATTTGCGGATATCATTAGCTGTCTTTTCTTTAATTTTCTTAATCAGCTCGATGTACTCTGTATGCGACACGCGTTCCTTCGTTTGAGATGGGTCAAATCTCTCCGCATTATCTTCTTCCATGCAGGAAAAGTATGATATCAATGTAAATTGTATATAGTAATTTTCGGGATCGGATCCAGGGACAGCATCGCTGTTCATGAGATTGTAATTGAAAGCATCACGGGTCATTGCGTTGCTCTCCTCAGCCATTTTTGGAGTGCTGTATGGGTGTGTGTTCAGCTTTTGGTTTAATTTAAAACTTCGCTTAATTAAGGAGTGCTTTAATTACGATGCTAATTCTGTATATAGTTGATTGAGGAGTGAATTGGGGTCACTCGTGAGCCGATGATGTGTCTAGAGAGTTTGAAATATTTTCAGCTAGGAAAGAAATCATGATGTAAACCACTGATTTCGTTTCACACACTGACATAATTGAGACAAGTCGTACGGAACTTATTTTATTGAGCCACTATCCGTCCACTGTCGGAAAAAGCTGTACAGAAACAAGCTCATATTTGACGTAACATATTGATTACCATTAGTTAGTTGTATTTGAATCAGAAATATTCGAGTCACTTGAAGGCCCTGACTAATAGAAACTGCAGAAATAGAAAGTGTCTCAAAATGTACGTATTGTTCAAGAATGGTAATTTATCAACATTATGGAAGTGATTGTTCGGTCTTTGGGACAAGTGTAAAAGGAAAACCTCCAATAATAAATAGGTCGACACATTTAGAAATTCTGGAAATATTGCATACACAATATCGCCAAAGGTAAGATGAAAACTGATGCTGGCTATTAGAATGAAAATCTGAATCTACAGGAATATTGTAATTCTTCTCAATATGGAAGGCATTTGGTTGCTACTTTCAAATGTTCTTGGTAAATAGACATACTCCCGGCGAATGAAGATTCATTTGTCCACTTTGAAGATTTTATATCACAAAAAAACTTATATTGAGAAATAAATTGAAATAAATTGCACTAATTAATTTCGAGCGGCCGTAATAAAAACCACCTGCACTTAACTATGGGAAATAAATGCGGAAGTTGTACTTGTTCTTGTACCAGCGAAAAAACCGATGGTACTCAGCTCACTACAGAAAAAATGCGTAAAGATTTTGACAATGTTGAGGCGACCAGGTCAGCCGTGGTGATCCAAGCACATTTCAGAGGATTACAAACACGAAGAGCTTATAAAGAACTGCTTACTGCCAATTCCCTTGAGAATCAGGCTGAAAACACAGACCCTTCTCAGGAACTGAACTCAATACACGCTCCAAAGGGGGAAATGGTCACAGTTCTGCATCGGACTCCCGAAATTACGAATCCTCTGATAAAGGAAGTAAATTCTTCTTTAGAGCCTTTCGTCTACGATGAAGACCAAGAGGAGTATGCCCAACTTCCAAAGCTCCCTCCTATTCAGCTAGAAAACGGAACGATTTATATCGGACAATGGAAGAATGGGCAAAAACACGGCCGAGGCAAACAGATCTGGCCAGATGATTCGATATATGAAGGGTACTGGCATAACGGCGTGGCTCAAGGGAAGGGCAGATTGATACATTCTGATGGAGATGTTTTTGAAGGACGATGGCTCAATGATAAAGCGAATGGGTTCGGAAGATACATTCATTACGATAAAACTGTATTTGAAGGGAATTGGGAGAATGATAAACAGCACGGATGGGGCGTTGAATCGTGGCCAGAAGGAGGCAGATTCGAAGGAAATTATGTAAAGGGAGAAAAAGAAGGCAAAGGAAAATTCTCTTGGCCAGATGGCTCGAAATACGAAGGAAATTTCCATTGCAATGCAATTGAAGGATTTGGAAAATATGTTTGGGCAGACGGGAGAGTGTATGAAGGAGAGTGGAAAGATAATAAAATGCATGGAAAAGGTGTTTTTCTGTGGCCTGACGGCCGTCGATATGAAGGGGAATATTTGAATGATAAGAAGCATGGGTATGGAGTGTTCACATGGCCTGATGGACGCAAATACAGGGGTCAGTGGAAAAACGGGATACAATGGGGAGTTGGATTTTACACAAGCCAGAGTGGAAATGAGAGGAAAGGAGAATGGCAAGAAGGTAAGAAGTTACGCTGGCTTGATGACGATGCTTCAAGCAGTTATAGAGTATGATTAGGCAACAGAATTAGAAAATTTTTTCCCTCTTTAACATTTCATCTCATTAACATTCATGAAAAGGTTAATCTGAACTGTGCGTATTCTGGCCATCAATAATTGAATAGATAAGTATTTTCTATTATATCAGTTTGTTTGTTCAGCTTTCATCACTCAACTTCTTTTCCAATTACTGATTTTCCTTGTGCGTCATCTTCAGTAAATGATTTTCTTGCTTTCTAATTTCAACATCTAAAACTAATATCGATACTATTACCTTATTGAGTGTAAAATAAAAAATATATAAATCATTTTTGTGGTGGGAGAAAGCCAAATAAGTTGTTTCTTTTAAAAAAAGAATCATTCCAATTTAGTCCTTGTTTTGTATGGAATATGTATTTTCTCACAAGACAAATTGATATTAAGCTATAGCCTATTTCAACACTCTCACCTTCACGGTGTTGCCAATGTGATACAAATTGACAAATGGATAGAAAGTTCCTTTCAGATTTTTTGCCTCAGCCTTAATATTGTCTCCAGTAATTGTTAGAGTTCCTTTGTCCGCATCATACTCACAGAGAAAAGTTTTATTGTTGAAGTTATAAGTCTCACCAGAGACATTCGTCATTTGAACCATATGTGCATTATAGTAGCCACCAGATGTCAAACCATAGCATTTCGCGAATTGGAACTTTGAAGAGGAATTTTCGTCTTTGTTGAATATCCCAAACTGTACCCAGTCTCCATTCTTAGCTGTTATTCCGCTCGGCATAACTTCCCATTTATGGACACCGCTTGTTAATGCCTCTCCGAATGCTATCGCATGAGAGGTCGATGTTCTTTTTGTTGCAATCGTATTATTCTCTGATAATGCAATATCGTCGTGCTTCCTGCTGCTATCAAGAAAAGAAAAAGGTTTGCTATCATTCAACAGGGCTTTACTCAATTTTTCTAGACTGAGATTAGTTTCCAACTCCTGATATATCTTCCTGATCGTCAGAGAGTTCTTTTTTAACTTCATTAGAACTGACAAGCTGCTGAGATTCGGAGCGCCTTTGAGAGAGGAGACAATTGCTGAATGCCTGTCCCAATATTGTTCGCAATATCTATTGATCTTTCCAGTTTTCTCGTCAGACATGTAGTCCTTTTCAGAACTAATCTCCTGTAAGAACGATGTAAGTTCATCAGCCTCGACGAGACACCTTATGCTATTATTAACATCGGCAATATTATCTTTCATCTCAGCAAGAATTTTCTTCAAGTTTTCTTGGAGCTTCAGTTTCAAGTTGTTGAGGTATTCCTCGAATGATGCTTTGATAAAATTGAACTCTTGATCAACGAGTTTAGTGAATTCGCTGAGTAATTGTTGATCTGAGTGTGAATCCGATTTGGCAGGTTCTTTTTTGTTCAGAGATTCGATGGTGTCCTTTAATAGCTTGTAGCAAGGCTGCTCGATAAATTGACTGTAATCCTTGTTAAGTAAATCCTCGAAAAGAATGATATGATTTGAGCATTCTTTATGAGAAAAAGCAATACATTTTACGCAGAGGAGCTTTGGATCTTTGCACTTGCCATTGGAACATAAAGCAAGGATAGACTTTGATTGATGGCCTTGAATCAAACAAGAAGTTTGTTGGTTTTTCTGTTCCATGTTTTGATTTCAGTGCTGTTTTTCTGGTTATTGTAATTTAATGGTTTTATAAAAAGTATTACATCTTATGAATGTTTCCGAGAAAGAAGCCGATTAATTCGAATCCAAACTGCAAACATCAAAGTAATAAGATTCCTTTGAGTTAGGTGAGCTATCAAAAAAATCATCCAGATTTGTCCGAATAAATTCATCAGAAAAGTCAACGTTCGTTGATAGAGACACCTCGATAGATAAATTTTTTCAATTCATGTAATTCTTCAGTAATGTCTATACAATTGGCATTGAATCATATTTTTCAGACACTGTATTGAACAAGCTACACCAAAGTTGTACAAGTTATAAATGTAAAATCAACCAAACTTTCTGACGAGAGCGCAGCATTAAGTTGAATACGGCACTCCTAGGATCATAAAGTTTCAGGTTATAGATTACATTCATTATATACATTCTAATAGATGACAAGGTTAAGTTTTTGAATTAAAGGTTTCAGATTGACCGCAATAAACCCGACGCTTAATTAAATTAAGAAGTCAGAGAAATTAAAATAAAACAAAAGCATGTCTGAACTTTGCGAGATCCACTTTAAAATCAAAATCTTCACACACCTCTCTGAGCAAATCAAAATACTTGGAAATATCCCTCAACTGGGAGCCTGGAATCCTAATAACGCTTTCGCATTGAAAACTGGACCAGATCATTATCCTTTCTGGGTATCAGAAACCCCTCTAAAACTCAAAAAAGGTAAAGAGTATACTCTTCCAACTGTTACTCACATCTTCGCAGGAACTAAACTTGAATTTAAATGTGCTCGGTTTGTTGATAATGTACTTAAACAATGGGAAAACACTCCAAATGGAGTTAATCGATATTATCGTGGATTTTGCTATAAAGTTATGTTGGAATTTGCGGAAGGCAGCAATCAGGTCAATGAAATTGTCGTCCAGAGATTTCTTTCGAATGATGCCCTTCCTTCAGGTAGTTTTTATATCATATTCAGGTTTAAATCAGTTGTGTAGGGGTTGTCAAAGTGAAAAAGAGACTACAAAACGACGAGTTTAATCCGTTTAAAGACGCTCAAAATTTTTCAATGGTAATCAGTTTTTTTTTTGGTCCGTCTCATCAAACCGCACATAGTCTGATGACTCATTTACAAGCAACGAAATTAGGTCTGATCTCGAAAGTCCCATTGCTGCCCATAAAACTCAGCAGCTTGAAAGTCTAAGCGAGGAGAAGGACAGTGGCACCGAAGAAAACGCAATAGTGATTCAACCTTGCCCACTTACGAAACTAAGCAGCAAGAACGAATTGGTCAAAAGAACCTGGTCCCGATCAGAAGAACTAGGTGACTTAGCGAGCATCAGGAAGCCAGTCTTCATCGAGGATTTAGGGAAACAAAAGAAATTGGGAAAGACCACCTCGAAAAAAAGTTTCAGTGATTTAAAGGCGTTGGGCGGGCTAACGAGAGTCAATAGTGTGCTGAGGAATATTGAAAACCGAGATAATGTATTCACAAAACTCTACGAGAAGCTCACTGCGGATAAAAAACACACAAAATTCTTAATTAAATCCTTCGATGAGCATGAGGCTTTCAGTCAGCAGTTCGAATATCGTTTTTCTCAAACTGAATTGCCCAAAGCTCCTGTTCTTATGGTGGTATATCGGCTCCCGTTTAACATTAAGCTCAACAAAACCGAAACGGATAAGAGGAAAAGATGGGAAATAACTCTCAATACAGATCCTTATCTCTCCACAATCTATCGGTTTGGAACTGAGACGCATAAACAAATCAAATGGGTCGGTTGGCCAGGAATCGACGTGGAAGAGGAATATCAAGAGGAGTTAACAACTTTATTAAAGGAGAAATATAGTGCGATACCGATTTTCTTCAGTTCGGAAATTCAGGAAAAATACCGTGATGAGTATTGCAAGAAGCTGCTCTTCAACCTATTTTATAATATCCTTGATCTGAAGGAGAGTGTTGATCAAAACGCATGCATCGGTGCTTATCGCCGAGTCAACTCGTTATACGCAGAGAAATTAATAGAGAACACGGACAGCAAAACAATGATAATCATAAACGACTATCACTTACTTCTCGTTCCTCAGTTTATCGCTCTCAAACTTCCCAAACAAGCAATGTCTTTCATGTTCGAAACAGCTTTTCCGGCTCTCGAGAGCTTCATGACTCTCATTCATAAAGAGGAATTTCTCTGCTCGCTCCTCTGCTGTGACCTGATATGTTTCAACACCAGTGAGTACGTCAAAGCGTTCTTTAGCGCATGTGGAAAGGTGCTTAATTTGAAATACACCACTCAGGAAGGAGGTGCGCTTTTCCTGAATTACTATGGAAGAAGAGTGTTTATCAATATTACCAAGCACGCGATAGAGCCACAACTAATCTCTGAAGTGACTAGGGGACAAGGCTTCGAGGACTGCGTGCAGCAATTCAAAAAGAATAGTCCTGAAGCAACTTTTATGCTGTGTCTGACTCACTTTCACCCCTACGAAGGCCTATTAGGACTTATCGATGCAATACATGAATTCTATTTAGCGAATGCAAGGAAGAAGTATAGCTTGATAATTTTGTATATCCGCGGCAGAGTGTTGAGCGAAGATAATACTTCTTTCATTGCAGAATACAAAGCTTTGGTGAAGGAGAGAATAAAAGAGGTTAAGAGCGCGCTGACTAGTCAAGGAATCTGCTCTTCAATTGAGGTGGTTGATAATTGGTCGCTGGAGGAATGCTATACGATCATGTCGCTTTCGACCATTCTCTTCTCCTTTTCGTTTACTCTAACATCAGATCTAAAAACATTAGAGTATGTGGGTGTCAAGCAAGCGGGACCTGCGACAATAATACGCAGCGAGTGGACACCAGGTCAGAAAAATCTAAACATCCTTCGAAGAGTAGATCCGAACAACAAGAAGCAGGTCGTAAAGGCGATTTCAGAGTCGCTTTTGATTCCCCCGATTGATGCGGAGTTCATTTTCGATATCGATAAAAAGCTTGTACAAACAAACACTGCTTGGCAGCGATACGAGCATGTGCTTCAAAATCTTAGCAGCTTATTGGCGATTAAATCATCAATGAATCTCCTTTCATTCACAGAGCAAGGAAGAATAAAATTAATCGCAACAACGGATCGATTTAGAGCACTAGATATGAACCCTATAAAAGAGGCTTTTGCAAAAGCTAAAAACAAGCTGATAATCATGAACTACGAAAACGTGCTTGCGAACCTTCAAGCGTACGATATAACTTTGCGTCCTGAGTTTGAGGATCAATATGTGAGAAATATCTCCAAAGATCAGATGGAGCTGCTGAAAAAGCTTTTGAAAGCTGTAGAAAGTCAAATAAGCATCATGTCTAGCAAACGGCCAGAGGTTCTCAATTATCTCTATGAACATCTCTCAGGAATTACTGTATTCGCTGAGAATGGTTTCCTATATAAAGTCAGAAGGGAGAGCGCTTGGCAGCAGACGCATAAAGTTGACTGGTCGTTTAAAACTATCGTCCAAAAGATCATGCAAAATTACGCTACAAGGACGAAGGGCGTTCACATTGAAATCAAAGAAAGTGCGATTTGTTGGAATTGCGCTGATGTAGGTACTCAAATTGGCGAGATGCAAGCTGACGAGCTCCAGAAGCACCTCAAAGAGGTGGTGCTTGAGTTTCTGAAATATGTCGAGATCGTATACGGCAGTTCCTGGGTTGAAGTAAAGCCACTCGGAATAAATAAGGTATAGCCTGATTTCCTTTTCTTGGTGATTAAATGTTCTATGCTATAACTCTTTAGGGAGTCGCAGCTGAGCTGGTTCTGCTCAAAACTGCTTTTGAGAAAGGTCCAATCGATTTTGTGCTTTGTATTGGAGCAGATTCTCTGGATGAAGAGATGTATTCAAAACTAAAGAATAAAGGGATGTGGGTTCAAGAAGGCATCTTTTCAGAGGTATTGTCTGAATTCAAAATCTTTTATAAATCATCTTTTGATGAAATAGAATGCAGAGATTTTCTCGGCTGTTGTTGGGAAAAGACCATCAAATGCAGATTACTATCTCAATGACTTGTCAGATGTCTATTCACTCTTTGCCAAATTGACGGAGGATGAGGAGTAATATCTGGCAATCAGCATAACCGAGGTAAAAAATAAAGAAATGAAACGCTTCAAAAAGAAAATGAGTCATTCGATTAAAGGAAGCTGTTCTTTCCTCTCAGTACTTAGTTCTAAATAAAATTAGATTGCTTTATCTAACTATAAGTCTCTTAAATCTATGTTAAATGAGTGTGTTTATCTAAATATTTTAATAATTCACCTGATCCTCTATGTAAACCTGTGACGATGTAATCACAACCAGAGCTTCAATATATCAGAAAGAAATTAAGGGCAGGAACAAAATAGCGGCAAATTGAGGCCGCACAGCAGAGTCAGTCACGTATTTCAAAGACAAAAAGGCCATTTGAGTTCAGTAAGCAGTTTTTGGGAAGTTGCACGAGACATAACATAGTTCTTGAATAGAACATATAGACACACAACATGATCATCAAAAACACTTTTCAATATATGAAACAACCAATGATTGGTAGAAAGAAGTGATAAATTCAACATTTTCAATGTTTTTTTTTATATCAATTTAAATAAATAGGAAACAGCCTTTTAGATGTGGTCTACGCGAGAAGTAACATTTTCCTCGGCTGCGCCTGTTTTCTCAACTTCTGTCCCAGGGAAGGTAACCCCTTCAAACATCACGATTTCTTCTTCAGGATCATCATGCTCCCATCTGTTTTGAGCAATTGTATTATTCGTAAAGGGACCTTGAACGATGGTTTCTTGATAAGCTGGGCCTTCTTTGCTCTCAATCTGTCCCGTTAAAAACATTTTGCGCGCTCCCATTCCCTGATAATAGAGATCCGCCTCGGGACTATCTTGTATTGATGATCGTTTGCTTACGCTAAGCCTTGAATGCGGGCTTTGGTCATTTAGATGAAGGTCTTCATGTACTCCTTTTCTTTGATAGTCCGAAAAACTTTCGGGTAGTAAAGGAGATCCAAAGGTTGCTGATTTCAAAGGAGTCATCGACGTCGTTTCTAGACCTCTGCGTGTTAAAGGAACTAAATTCAAGTCCAGGCTTTTAGCTATTTGTAGTGTGTGTTTCCTATCTTCGGCGGGATGAAGTGCTGATAATAGGGTAAATTTGATATTTAGATCGAAAAAATTACTTGCTGTATCAAAAAATTCGCTGGGTGTCGTTGGAACGTATTCAGCTTTCTGGGTGGATGTGAGAAAAATGGCAAGAAGATCGTGTTTACTTTGGAATAGCAATTTGAGTTTCCCATTCGCGATTAAATTTTCAATCTTTAATCTACTGAGTCAATATTCTTATTCAATTTTGACTGAGTTTAGTTTCTCAATTGTTCTGCATATTAGCCAATTATTACTTTCTTTAATTGTAATGAAAACAAAACCAAATACTTCGTCTTTAATATTTTTTACTCGAATCACGCCTTAGAGGGGATCAATTCCTGAGACAATACGGACTATAAAAAATGTAACGATTTGCCGAGTGAGAGACCTATCCAGAATTATGGAGCTTGAATTAGCTCTCAATTTAAATTTTTATCTTCGTTACGGGAATCTTTCCATGAGCAATTAAAATTTGAAGATTTCATATCTTCAGAACGAATTGTCTGAAGATAGAAAACTGTTTATCACCAAAAGTATAGCTGTTCCCTGGTTCATATTTGGCATCTCCGATTGAAATTTTCATGAGAGGAGACCCTTCTAATTAACTTAACCTCCATCTGATTTTGAGAATGCGAGATGTCTTGATTGGAAAGGAAAATTCCTCCAGTTCCGATAAAGAGAGATATCAGCCAAGTGGAAGCGAGTGGATTTAATAGTGACAATTTTAAATGTTGGAATTTTTTTCATGAGGACCAAGTAGGAATCGACTTCTCGAAGAACGCAGCAGCCTTTTTTTCCAGATATCGATGGTACCCTTAGATCAAACAGATTAAATATTGATGAAAAGCATCGGCTCTACGGAATCAAATATTGCTTCAGCATTGGATCTCATTCTACCTCAGTCAGTTCCGCAAATGATTCATTAAACTATTTATTCCCACTCGCGATTATTTTCAGCAATCCTAATAGAATTGATAGCGAAGCGAAGAACAAGAGCGCAAAAATCCCACGGTTCGCGTAGATAATTCTCACTTTCTTTTAAGCCGTAATTTATACCTTCCGATTCTTTTGATTCGAACTCTATTAGCTTTGGAAGCAATGCCGCTGTCGGTCGTGAACGTTTCTCTTCATAATTACGTTTAAACTTTGTATTTTCTAGCAATATGTGCGAATCGAATGCTAGCCTTAAATTAAATAAATAGGGCCTAATATGCAAGGCATACAAATGACATCTTTAGGTTGCAGAACAAAAAATTTAACGACTTTTTCTCATAAAAAATTTTGAAAACAACTCTGACGTGGAGTGATGTGCGTTAAAAAACCAATTTTTGAATTTTTGCTGAGATATTTTCTCTCTGAGCACATCTCGAAAATAATTGAATGAAACCACTCCGAGAAACGCAACCTTAGGCCGCATAGTCAATGATTCGAGAAAGAAGAGAGGTTTTGTACTGACAAAGTGAATAAATTTAGAAGCTTAATTTATCGATTTTGAAATTGAGAATCAAATTAGAATAATTGAATTCATATCAGAATAAAAAAGGTAGAGAAGAAAAGAAATCTTACAAAGCGATGATCGGATTGATTACAAGCCTTCTTATTCACGTTGTTGGAATTCTGGTTCAGGTCGGCTGGCCTCTGCTAGGTACCTATGAGTATTTGAAAAAGGGAGAGCACAAACCACAATGGCTCACCTATTGGACTTTGTACTTCGCCGTCTTTACTGTCGAATCTATCCTTGGATCGATCTTTGGATCCGGCTCGTAACAAACTTATGCTTGCGTAACCTAACTTTGCTTTCAATTCGATAGGTGCTGCTGCTCTTTCTACACTATTGTTAAAACCCTTTTGTGTTTATGGCTTGTTCACCCAACCTATATGGTAAACACATCGTATTAGTATACACAGTGTCTTACAATGCCTCTTATAATAGGGAGCAAGCTGGATCTACGCTGTTTTCCTTGAGAAACTTTTCCAGGGAGTTGATGAGAAATTTGGTGCCATCATCAGACCACGGTATATTAGGATAGTTTTTCATTCTCTAACTTCAATTTTGAATTAGCATTGGCACTGAAGAAGCAAAATAAACAGCTTAGCCTCTGGCGGGATTGGATAGCGGCTGCTTAAAGAATTAATATCTCGATACCTATTATCATTTATTCATCTTCTGTTCACGTTTTAATTTTAAGATTCTGTATGGTATTGTTGCAAAAAAATTAACTTAGCAGTCGAGACAGAAGAAAACCAATAATTCTGGAGAGATAACTTATTTGCAAAGCAAAATTGTTCTTGTTGGATCATAGGAGTTGAGTCATTTAAAAAATACATGTGAATATCTATTGACAATTTGAGTATTATTTTCTCCAAGTAGTTAAGACGAAGTATTTATATATATAGAGAGAAGTTATTCCAGGTTTACATTATTTTTTCTCAGATCTGCCAAATTGCAGCGCATAAAGAGCAAAAAATTGCAGCACAATCACGGGCAATTTATCACCTTAATTAGATTTATTTTGTTAGTTTATTTGATAAATGAAAAAGGTAAACCATGTCGCATTGTAACGATTTACTTACTCAGGATTCTTTCTTCAGGCGCTCGTTATCTTTGATCTCAATAAAACTTTGTTCTATGCCAGAAAAAATACTCGTGTGAAGCATTTTGACAACGAGGCTTTTGAAAAACTGAAACCGAATGAAGTGGTGGACGGCACAAGTCTCTACTATCGTCAAGGCAGGAACCAGCTTTTGGATCTATTGTTTCTACAAGTAATTTCGCAGATTAGTTCATCGGACATTCTTGATTAGCAAAGGGAATTTTTCGATGTTGGAATCTGGTCAAGTCTTGATGCTAACAAAACGTCCGCTTTTGCAAAAATATACTTTGAAAGATACTACAAAAAGTAATCCTCTTCTATCTCAGCCTGTCTGACATGAATTTCGATGAAGTTTGGCTTTCGTTTCAGCAACTCGTCGTGAAGAATACGAGGGAGTGAAAAGTGAACATTCAATTGATCCTATACCTGTGAAGAAAGTATTTCTCTCAATCTCGAAAAAGCTTGATAAATTGACCCCTGAATATATAGGATATCAATCAGCTATTTGAGAAATTCCCTCATCACGATCTAAATACAACTATTGTGATTTCCAACTTCCCCAACCTCATGCAGAACTATGTAAGAGATAGCAGATCTATCACAATGACCTAATATATATTATTATTGGAAGAATGTCAATGACTTGGTGCTGAAACAATACGATCCAAATCTCCTGGGTGCGAAATTTACAGTGGATTATTCGTTATTTGCGCTCACAAAATATTTAAGTGGTATCAAAATTCTCACCACACAGAGAGGAATCACAGACGTCCGTCAAATTTTGATAACCAAAAACTTCGAAGACGTTCTTGCAAGAATCGAAAACCATCAACTCAGCTTTACTGTATACAAATAGTTTAGTATTGTTAGTGATAAAGGAATAAGCGAAAGTTATTGTTATCAGCAATCCTATCAAACTAGTTTTTAGCTTTTGTATCATTTATTCATCTTAACTATAAATCATTCCAGAAATAAACTGAAGAAAAATTGTTGAACATCCCGGTAAGTAAAAGATTAATGGGGAAAAATTAGACAGTCTAAAATAATATGAGGCAGGAGGATTTATCTTATCCTTGTATTATGCTCCCATGTTGAACTACAGCTCGAGCTCCTTAATGAAGAAAAATTATTAAAAATCTATCGAAAAATTACGGAATTAAGTAATCCCTAAGAATCAATAAATTCCTATAGTAATTCAATATTTCACATTCTTTGAAGACCATTTAATTCTTTTATATAGTATATAGAATATGAAACCAAGTAGGTTGAATATGACAGGTGCTTGAAATATAAGTTTTTACAAGAAAAGGGTCTCAAAGTAAACTGACAATTTGAATCATTATTTTTCTCCTTAAATGCCTGAGGTAGCTTTAATACCCTCGAGCTCTTGACCTGATCAGCTTTCTGAGGAAGATACGAATACTTCTAATCCTCTGAACGACGTCAATCGGAATCATATTAATCATTCTAGTTGTTCGCCACACCTATGAAGAAAAAGGTATTTTGTTATAATCTGAATGATTAATTCTGATATTACCTCATTATTCAGCCTTGAAATCACGGGTAGCCAATACAAGAGACAAAAAATCACGACTAGGACAATATACACGACGAGAAGGATCGTCGATATCGTCACGGATAACGTTAGATCATCCTTTAAGAACTGCCTTTCATATTCCAAGAACTGCCAGAGTATTGTATCAGGGAAGGTGTTCAAGTCATCATCTAAATGGTTTAGAAGTAGATAGATACAACATCATTCAAAAATTTGAAATTCGGTTACCAGCAGTAAATACTTGAAGCCGATTGTCTATTGGGGTTGCAGTACCATTGTATTCGTTGGCCAGTTGCAAGTACACATTTTTTAAGAATTTGAACATTTGGACTTTGAAGTTTAGAATTCCCTGCCAAAGTGTTAACAAACAGGAGGAGAAATCAATATTACCGTCTTCAGGGAGCTATTCGCTGCCATGTGGCATTTCTCAATATCCGTTCCATAGTAACTGCATGCGTCTCCGAAAAACACTTCCTTATAGGTGTTTGTAAAATCTGAATTCTGGCCAATGAGATAAACGTAGAACTAGTAAGAACATCATGGTATTTTGAAGAGATGGCAAGGAGAGTACGCTGCTGAGATCGTGATTGCTCACGTCGAGAATCGCTCGCTCTGTATTTTCTTGAACAGTGCCATTTGCCATAGGGAAGTCAGGGTCCAAGCCATATAATAAAACCAAATCAATTCCAACCTGCAGCCGACTGGTGATGAGACTATCAGTGCTAATCTGAGTCATGTATTGAGATAATCTCGTCTTTTGGAAATAAAGAAGCAAGAGGGCGCAGACCACGTAGAAGCAACAGAGTAACATCACCACAAACACCTTGGCAAACATGACTCTGGCTTTATCAAACTTCTGAGTCTTGTATCTCTTGATCATTTTCTTCCTTTTCTTCAATTGATCTAGTTGCAGGATAAACAAACATGAGAATCAATGAGACTGGTACCTTCTTCCTCATCTTCTTCGCTTTGTTTGGTCGCGGAATCTTCACCTCGAGCCCCTCCGAGACTGAGTGATATATCTTTATTTTCATTCTTTCCTCTGATTTCTGATATGTCATCAAGACTGTCTGAAGCGTCGGAGTCTTTGTTTTTATCAGTATTTTTAATCGCCTAATTAATTTGCAGGAAAAAAAAAGTATCAGAAATTTGCTATGTCAGAGTTGACATTAACCTGGAAGAAATCCATGAATTTATCTCTTCTCTTGCTGATACCTTCAATGTTTTTCATGGGAATTTCCAAGAACAAGAACAGAACATTCTCTTTCTGAGATTCAATCTTGATGAGGTAATAGACAATTACCCCTGTAAAGACGAGGCCGCACAACAATAAGATAACACTCAAAATCACCATTGTATCTGATGTCCCTTGCGAGTACTCATTTAGAATTTCGGAGGTGAAGTTCTTGAAATCAGCAAGAAATTGCGGGTAGATTCGACTTTGGATATTATACAACACGTTTCTAAGATTTCTATTCGAGATACTCACGTCACTCAGCGATTGTGATGTCATATTGTAAGCTAGACCAAGCACCTGTAAAATACATTGTTAAAGAACATCCTTGAGGATAAATTCATACTTGCATAAGGGAGTCAGTCTGATCGTGTGGGATATCAATCGTTCCATTATCGTAGTGACGGATGGGGATCTCTGTTTGAGTGTACGGATCAAACAGAGGCGCAAAAGACTCATGGTCAAGCGAACTCGTAATTGAGATAACCTCATTGACCGTCGATTGTAGTCCAGCCCTTATCAAATCGGGATCCGTGTTCATAGAGCTTCCCACCAACGAACTAGAACATTAATTTTTGAGTGAGCTCACGATTTATAGACAATGTTTACGGATCTTCACTTAGATAACTCAGATCAAGAAGGGCGCTAACAACATCATTAATCCTAGACAGTCTCTTGGCTGAGTAGGTCGTGATCTGAGTGTAGTCGTCGTATTTGTAGAAATAGTTCAACAGCAAGCTAAAGAGCGCACCTAGAAAAGAGAGAGAGGGGAAAAAAAAAACCCGAATTAAAACCCATGTTGAAAATTCTCATTACTTGAAAAACCCAAGGCGATGACGACCCAAATCAGACTGGTGAGACGTAGGCTTTTCACTGAAGGGAGCTCAGTCGTTGATTCTAGCGCTTCTTGAATCATTTTTTTGAGTGTTTTGGTCTTTTTCGTCTTCTGCTCTCCGAACCCTTCGTCGTCATCTTTCTTTCTGAAAAGACTATCTTCTTCATTCCATTCTTCTTCAAGTCTCTTCCTTTCTTCTGTCTCCAATTCGCCATTGACTCTAACATCAATGAACCTTCCATTTACAAGCCTTTTGGTGCGGATATCCCCTGCATAATTGATTTCCTCTCTAACTTGAGCAACTTCATTGTCTTCATTTGCCTTGTCAAGCTCTTTCTTGAGATTTGCAGACTGGAAAATAGCACCTAATCACAAATGATAATGAACTTGAGGAGAGTTGAGTAAATACTAATTTCAAGATCATCTTTATCAGTTCTAAAGCCATAAATCCAAAGATCTTCTTTTTCTTTCTCAAGCCCGAGGGCCTTACTCGACGCTGGGTTCGATTCTCTCTTTGTTATACTCGTTTTTACAGGAGAGGAAGCGTCATCGAGACTGCTTTCTTTCTTGAGGCTCGTTGGTCCTCGATTCGCACGGGTCTTGAATCTGCTCATCTCGGTATTTCCCTTGTTCATTTGAGCAGTTTTCTCTATCTTCTCAATTCGCACGACATAACCATAAACCACGCTATCATCTCCAGCTGTGGTCTCTTTGGCTTGAAGAACTGTTTGTAAGCCAGTTAAATCCCTCGCAAGAATCGTAAATTCTTTGTTCGTCCTATCCCGGAGTTCGATAGGTGTAACTACTGCAAGAAGTTGAATTGTGGATGTCACAGTTCCATCAAACTCCTTCAAGTCGTAAGAAAAATCTTTGCCTTCTCCTCTGTACCCTTTATCTTTCAAGGCATTTGGTACCTAAAGAATGTGTCCGATTAATATACCAAAAGCGTATTCCTTTTTGTTTACAATAGATTCGATATTCATATTATTCTTGCGAACGCTCAGCAAGTTTAGATTCAAAACTGTGATTGCAGAAGCAGATATATCGGTAATCAGTCCATCATGCCTGCAGATGAAATATACATACAACTTTCTGATGTTCTCCGTTCGGAAAGTTCCCAAAAATTGGATCCCCTCTACTGTTTCAAGCGGTTTCACTTTGATGTACAGAGGTAGTACGTAGCCGCTTTTATTTTTAATGAACAGACTATTTTCCTGATTGAGAAATCCTGTGTATGAGTCATCTTCTCGCTGTAAGTAGTGAGTCATGAAATTGTCATGGAACATCGCAAAAAGCTCAGGCATAAAGGAATTTATCTTCCTATCGATGATTTCATCGTGCTGCATACCCACCAAAATTGAGAAGAGTGCGTTTGCCTTCTTAATCTTCCCAAGATTATCCTATTTCAATAAAATTATCAATAAACGCACTCATAAATCGAGGAAGTACAGTGCCGCCAGCAACAATTACGTAAGGAAGAGGCTCGCTGGATGCACCTTCGAGATCTCCATCTTCCTCTTCTGCATTTTCTTTGAATTTTCTTAAATCATGGTCTCTCTTCTCGAGGATCTTCGCTCTAAATTATGGATCAATAAATGTTATTAAGCTTGTAAAACATAAAAGAGCATATGCACTTACTTTTTAATCAGCTCTTCTCCACTCCTCTCATTCTGAATGTCGATCAAGAACCTTCCGTATATTTTGAGAAATTGAGCACTTAGCGTATATTTCTGCAGTCGGTTCCAATAATCTTTTGCATTGTTCATCGCAGAGTTAAATCTGGAACCAAGATAATTCAGCTTTCTGAGATCTGGTTTTTCTTCTCTCAACTCCATCCAAAACTCTTTGTGAAGATTGGCACTATCAGTCATGCATTCTTCAGCAATCGCCTGAAAATTTTCTGAAGCAATCTTTCCGACAAGATCGACACCTCCTTCACCTTCACCTTCTGCTTCATCACCACCGCTAACACCGTCATTAATCATTCTCCTATTTAAATCAAAGATGAGATTTGAACGAAGACTCTCTCTCTCACTCCAGGCGGTATATAACAAATTGATCTCCGAAGTCTGGATTGTACTCTTTTGCTTTTGTAATCTCTGTCAATGCCCTTTTATTGTTCTTTATCCTCTCAAACAAAAAGAATGCAAAAGCGATGCGGAGATTGACCGAAGTTTTAAACCTTGGAGCGAAAATTATCATTAGATGATCTCTCCAATGAGGGTCAATTACTTTTTAGTTCCCATAATATAAAACCTATCGATCGCATGAATAAGACGTTTCACATTTTCTTCCAAAGCTAAGGTGTTGACACTTTGTTAAGTATTGAAGCACCTAATATGAATTTACTTGCGGTTTTTTCTTCATGATGCCTTTTCCTCTTCGTCGATGGCCGATATCTTAACGGGCAGTCATCTTCTGGGCAAGCATCTTTATGCTTTTCGATATAACCAGTCAATAACATTCTCGCGTTTTTATCGTTTTCTAAAGCCTACTTACGAGAGTATCAATAGGATAATTTACGGAAAGTGTCGATAAGAAGCAGTAGCGCACGAAGGTGGTCATTAAGGCTGTCTGCTGTTTTGAAGCTTGAACTATATTTCACCAAGCGCGTTGTTCGACCACCCTGATTCGTGAAAAATAGTAATGGGATGAATGGGATCCCGATCAAATAGACAACCAATCCTCCAGTAAAATTTTGACCAACAGCCTAGTACATTGTGATATACCAGATGAAAGCAAGCAATATTTAAGATTTACCTTGCTGACAACAAGCATAAAGGCGGTCCAAAAATAGACTGTATTGAATATTTTCATGATCTAAACAGTTAAGACTGATCACACTTGCAAATAATCAATTTACCGTGGTATATGTTCTGTTGTAGAATGGCTCTTTGAAGACATATACAATGACCAAAGCCAATGATCCCAAAAACGGAACCAATATCAGCCACCATTGATTATCACTCTAGAATTACAACGTGAATAAAATGACTATGAGATAATGTTACCGTCAAGAAAGCAAAAGAAATCTGCAGCACGATCTTGTTGGCAATGAAAACCATGTCTCCTCTTGAATTTTGTCTATTGTTTTGATTATTGTTTTTTCTCAGAGGTAAAACAAATAAATGGAGATTACCTTGCTGTGGGATCATCTGTTATCATGCGAATTTCAAAATAAATGGAGGAAACGACTCCTGATATGAGAATGAAAACAGTTGTCAGGACGACCGCGAGCGAACCATGAATAATGTGACCACCCTTCCAACACACAATATCGTCGAAGTTCCAATGCACGTACTCACCATCATCGTTATAAACGCATTGAATCATACCAATCAAGAATTCTGTAATGGGAAGGAAACCGACAGTAACAACCAAACCGGCAACACCGCGCAATAGCTTGACTGGCCAAATGACTGATACTTTTTTACGACTGAAAGAATATGAGACGTAGAAAATGTTCGCAACGACCGCAACAATTAGAACAAGGCAGACATAGAAACCTGTGAGATAAGCGGTCCAACTCAACGCGTTTTCAATGTAGCTGAATGGAGAAAAGTTGTTTAAAATTTGTTATGGACAAAAGCCCTTACTTTGAGACATTAATAAAATTGATGATGCCGTAGAAAGGACCAAGGATCTCATCTGAATTCCAGATATCTTTGACTTTCTGGTAGAAGCAGAAATACATCATCTGCAAGTAATCGATGCCGTTGGTGACAGCGATATACCAAAGCGCATCATCTTCTTGTTTCAGCACGAGATAAAGAACTTGAAAGAGAGAGTCTTTGATCTGATGGTAAATCCTGTCGAACCCAACCCTTTCTTCAATAACAATTGTGCTCTTCTGGGACCTTCTACTCGATGCGATTGATTTCTTTTCCATTCAAAGCACCTGAAATTAACTAAATTTATTATAGTCCAGCTTTTTCCGTTTAAAAATTGTAGGTAGTTCTAAGAGTCAAATTGGAAAGGAAAGAAAATCGCTTCTCTCTTTTTGTCTTTCAGATTTTAATACCACAGCAGTATACACTTGTGGCTATGAATGCAAATGGTGTTATTGAAAATTTTGGAAATGACTGTAATTGTCTATTCGAGTGAGAAACTGTCCTCAAAAGCCTGACTATAACTCCCATGTTCGTTCAATAATTCTATTATGCGATTTTGTCGCGAAATTCGGGATCTCATCAGATTTTTTTCAATGCTCTTTTCTTCTTCGAACCTTTCTGGAATGAAACATATTTTCCTCTCAAAAAAGCTGTAATTTATAACGAGCGCACAGTGGTCTGTTTGTATGAAGATAAAATACCCACTTTATGTGATGATGCGATTTATCAATGAATGATGTAAATTGAGTGGGCGTAGAGACACCACTATTCTTCTGAAATGTAGAGTCCTACCACACAGAAAAGGCAACTTTTAAATTCAGAAAAGACCTCTACGGTATTTCATTCAGCAAGAGATCAACAATGCAAAAAACCCCAATGACGATCGCAAAATTTCTGACTAGGCTCTCATAAAATACCAAAACTAAAACAACCAAAAAAACACAGTCTTTATTTCCCTATTAACTTTAAGTTAATTTTATATTACTTAAATAAAACTCATGGGATCAGCTTGCTCAGTCAAAAAGACAACCGCCGTTGAGAAAACGATTCCAGTTTCCGATGTTCCAAGCGCTTCCGTTGCATCTGTGGATAGAACTGTAGAGAACCCAGGCAAAAAAGCCGCAGACGAACCAATAAAATACACTCAAGGGCATCTTATCTTGGAAGAAGTTAACACTATCATCAAAGCCAAAGCACTCGAGGCTATTCATAAAGACGATAGTTTCATTATCAAGAAACTGCTGAGAGGTGGTCTCAGAGCTTATGAACGAGTAGGAAATCTGCAAAACAATCAAACCTGTCTACATGTCGCTGCGAAACTGAACTCAGAAAAAGTCCTGCAAGACCTCCTAAACTGGATCGATGAACAAGAGCCACTAAAAGCAACTCACCTACTCAACTTACAAGATAAAGATGGAAATTCTCCAGCTATATTAGCGACTTACTATGATTCTGATGAATCTCTCGTGCATATCCTGAATACGGGACGAGTTGATCTCAAACTAAAGAATAAGAAAGGGCAGAACATCATCGACATTGCCAAAGCTCACAGCCATAACTGCGAAGTGATTATCTCTACTTATATATTGAAACACGCGAAAGATTCCGAATTGAACAATCTGATCGAACAGCCAGATAAACTCGAAGGCAAAACAATCAATGAGATTGGTGAGAGACAACCGAAAGGGCGCTCGAAGCTAAAGAAGACAACTATCATTACTCGAAAGGAACTGGAAGCGAAAATAACCCTTTCTAATCAAGATGATAATAAAGTTGAAACCATAACTGCTAAGCCGGACATAAAAACGCGATTTGAACAGATTCTTAACATGTTTGAGGATAAAAACGCGTCTCAAGTATATTTCAAAGATTTACAGTTTTCTGCAGAGACGAAATCGATCACCCTAGATACAAACCATAAATATTACAAGCAATATTTTGAAAATGCACAGTGGCTACGGGCAAGCGAAATTATTGGAGTTGATGTGCATGACGTGGTGCTCTATGACCAAATCAACCCAAATGATATCTCCCAAGGGTTGCTTGGTGTCTGCTATTTCCTAGCTGCAGTGTCATCCTTAGCTGAGTACCCGTCTCGCTTGATGAGTGTGATTAATAATAAAAAAGCAAACCCATTCGGGGTTTATTCAGTGACGCTCTATATGGCTGGTGTGCCAAAAGAAATTATCGTTGACGACTTTTTCCCATGCTTCCAGTCTGGAAAGCCTCTTTTTAGTCGTCCAAAGGGAAATGAAATATGGGTGCTTATTCTTGAAAAAGCTTGGGCTAAGGCATTTGGGAATTACATCGTTACGGAATCTGGTTGGATAGATGAGGCTCTTGCATATTTGTTAGGTGCGCCAACTGACCAAATAGTGATCGATGAAGATTCGAAAACCGATGATATATGGAATCAGCTTATGCTGTGGGATCGAGAGCGTTACATTATGGGATGTGCAACGCGATCAACTGTTAAGAAAGAAGATGGACTTGTTCCAAACCACGCTTATACAATTCTCTCAGTACATAATGTTAGTGGTTATAGGTTGGTTAAGCTGAGAAATCCATGGGGCAAATTTGAATGGAATGGTGATTTTTCAGATGGATCGAAATTATGGGCAGACCCTATCAAACAGGAAGTTGGATTTTCAAATGAAGATGACGGAGTTTTCGTGATGAAATTAGAGGATTTTATGAAGTATTTTGAATATTACACGGGATGTTTTTACAAAGATAAATACGTTCGTGGGAGAGCAGTCGCAGAAAATGTAGATGGAAAAGCCGATTATTACGAAATAGTTGTTGAAAAAGAAAGCTTTGTGAACATCGAAGTCCACCAGACTGATAAGAGGCTTTTACAGGATCAAAAGAAGAAGGAATCTGACTATCGACCTGTCGAAATGATTTTGTGTAAAAAAGAAGGAGATGAGTTCAAGAAAATCAGTAACTATCCTCGTATTATTTCCTCGCTTTAATATTTTCTCAATTTAGTGGTTAATCAGTGCTATTGGGGTCGCCGCTCATGCGGTATCAAAGGAAGTCCAAACGACTTCCTTGTGTTGGAGCCAGGTAGGTATGTACTTAGAGTCAAGCTATTTAAAGGGGAAGAAACTCCAGATCCTTCATACACAGTGACGACGTATTCTGATTTGCCTGTCAATATCATGAGAGCAAAAAGAGAGAACTATAAAGGTTTTCTGCATAAATATCTACTGGGAATAGCGAGAGCTGACCCAAAGAGGAACGACATGCTTAGGAACTGCTATTTTATCGCAAACTGGGAATCTCCATACATGTATATCTATCTTGAGAATAGAGGAGACAGTGCTGTGTGGAACTGCACAGTCAAGCTCGAGAAGATGGACAATGTGAGAATTTCGAAAGTTAATAGACTGGACGACGAAACAATAGGGTTTAAGATCGCAAAGGACACCGATGCTTGTGCTATTATTAAGAAAATTAACAGGCCAGAGGCCGGAACTGCGAAGTGGAAACTCAATTACACTTGGTCATAAGTAACTTCGAGAGAGACTATCTATGACAGTTTGGTTATGTTGTTCATTTAGTTTTCCTGCTCAAAAATAAAGTTTTTTCTTCAATTCCAAATATTTGGTTTGTAGTTTTGTAATTATTGTAATAAATAGATTTGATGCTTACAAATAGTAGGTTCACAGGCCAATCTCGATAAAATTTTCTGCTTGAGTTTCTTTTTTGAAACAGAGATAGATGCTCTAAATTACATTGATTTGTCGACAAAAAATTCCTCTTCATATAAATAGTAGGAAATCTCTTCATATTCTATAAAACAATTAGAAAGCATCTTCAAAATGATTTTTCTAAAAGAAAGATTGAGTGAATCCTGCTTGATGAAGCGGTTTACGGTATAAATCCTGAGAGAAAATAAATTCCAAAGTAATTAAAAAAAACGGTAGTGGCTTGAAAATAATTAGTGAATAAACTGTTTCAAGTACCTTTGCGAGGCTCTTATGAAATGAAGATATGAAATACATCGTCCTACAAAGATGCGGGAAATTATTCTTCGAATAACTCGATTTTAAAATTTGTGATAGATTTCTTTTTCTTTTCGAAAAAGCGTTTGATTTCATTGATAGCATCTTGTCTCAATGCCATAGATCCCCCAGGTTGTAACTCAAATAAATAGAAATCGGATGTTGTGACGACTCCTAAGAGACCCGTAGCCATATTCCAAGAAAAATCAATAATTCTGCCCTCTGTTGAGATTTTAAATTAATTTTTCTCAAAAATATCATTACCATATTCAATAGGCACGAACTTGGTATTGCCATTAACCTCATGGATCTTTATTGATCGACTCGTTGTCGAAAATGCTACAAATTGATAATGAAAGAATGGAGGTGCCCATTTCAACAATCCAAAGTCAGGAATGATTGCTAATTATATACTTATTTTGTCATATAATTCGATTTTAAGTACCTGTAGATTCGTATATTTTTTGAGATTGCCGGTTTTCAATATTTTTCAACGTCACAGTATAATTTTTGCTCGTTCTGGAAAGGTATGCCAAGATAGAAGGCGAGCTTGTGCTCCATCTAACAGCCAAAAATGCATCCTCAGGATGTTGAGAAATTAAAGACGGATGATCATTTGACTTTAGTTCTATCCTTTGTGATCTCACCCAAATAGTTTTCAACTCAATTTTGTCCTTTCGACAAAGCGCAATCATTGATCCGTCGTGATTGATTGAAATACCTAAGATAATAATTTACGATTGTTGCCTTAAATGAGATCTACTTGAAACTTCTTTGTCAATCGAATGAAATTCATAAGTTGATGGTGTTATTATTTGCAAGTTTTTCGCCCAGAGGATTCCTATTATCGAGACCTTCGAAGCCACTGTATATTCCCTAAAATCTGTATCTTGGTTCAGAATTGCTAAATATGAAGATATTTACTGATCATTTTAGTATCTGATTTAGGCAAACCACCAATTTCCAGTTTCGAATTTAAGAACGTGAAACTCCCTTTCTTTTTGTTATCACAAAGTAGCCCGAATAGCTTCATCCCAGGGATTCTGAAGATCTTTTTGGTGCCTTGTGATGATTAAAACCATTTAGAGATCGATCATAATATAATTACCTTTTTCCTCGAATTTTTTCTGAGCTAAGAGTTCTCCGTTGGAGGTGTTGGAAGTAAAATACATTTCTTCATCATTATATATTAGAATTTGTAGTTCTGATACTCTAGCAAGCTTTTCCATCAATACATCAAACGTCAAATCATGCTTTTGTGCCTGCCAGCATTCCAACAGAATATTCTTAATTTTCCTCGGCTTCTCAGCCGCCAACAATCCGGACTGAGCTCTACCAGAATTTTCAGGGGACAAAAAATGTTGGACAGAATCAGGTTCTTTTGAGAGTCCAAGTATCGAAAAGGTAATCTCAGCCAAGTCTTTGAGCAAATTATATTCTTGCCATTTGTCTTTGTATTCTGTGACTTTACACCAATTTTGGACTGAAAATTGTTCAGTGTCTTCATCATAAGTTATGTCCTCAGCTGTCAGTTCTTCGAAAATGATTTGATACTTATGCTTGAGATCTAAGCATAACCCAGCAATTTGAGTAAATAAGCTTTGGATTCTTTGTCCTTTGCCAAACATCATGCTAAGATTGCTGAGATTTGGGAGATCAGGTTCGACAAACCAAATGCAGTCTGCTTTGAGGACACAAGAGTATTCAAGGATTGGCTTCACACTTGGATTTTGAATCATTTTCCGAAAAAATAATTCAGCATACATTCTTTTCCAGTTTTCACCATAATGACTGGTATTATTCATAACAGCGATCATTACTGGTTTACCTTCTTTGGAAGTTTTAGATAGCTGCTGGGCTTGATAGACGACCAGTTCATCTTTCTCACTATGCTTACTAATGCTCACGTATCTTTTTTGCAAAGAAGTAGGAAATCGATTCGCAGTTAATATATCTTCCTCTTGAATGCAGTAAAGATTTTGAGGCTTTTTCAATTTTATGGAACTCCTTCTCTTTAATAGATCATCTTCTATTTCTTGAGCATTTTCCACCGTTCTTGAAGGTACTTTATGCTCTTCATATGTTGACTGGACTAATTTTCGCTGATCAAAAGGATTTGGCGCAAGCTTTTCGGTTGAAAATTTAGGTTTTTCTGTTTCCTCTGTGCACGACAAATTGAACTCTCGTAACGAAATGTATGGATCCAAATTTGAATTCATTTTACAATTGCGAGACTGGTCCCATGTGCTTGATGGCTGGATATTGCTGATTGATTGAAAATCTCTTAACTTGAGAAAAGTACCTTCATCCAGCTTATTTTCATGAGCAGCACCAACAATTTGGATCATCATTTTCTCGAATTGGAGATGACATCGTCTCGCATTAAGGCTCAGGCTAAATAAATTTTCACCGATCTCAACTACAGGAAAACGAATAAAAAATTTTTTCAGAGCAGTGATTATAGATTGCATTTGAATAAGGTCCTCAAGTATCCTCGGAATTGCATGCACTTTCTCTACGAATAAGTAATTGTAATCATTCAGATCGGCAAATTTCTTTGAAAACCTGATTATTAGCTCGTTGATTCTTTTTTCCCATTCCGATTTATCTGTAATATTGCTTGAGTCAAAAATATAAAGCGAGCCATTTCCACTTCGATAGCTGCTCAGTACGTCTGAAAACATCAGCTCAGTGGATTTCTCTCTAGGTTGTGATAAATTCCGCACATTCCAGTCGATTGGAGTTCGATATTCTTTTCCCTTGAGATAAACCTCATAATTTGGATACTCATAATCAAATTCATGCATCAAGTGATCGTAAACTCCTCCGAATATGTTGTTGCTAGGTTGATCTTGACCCCAGTATTGTAGTAGCTCGAGAGTAAGTCCGATTAAATTATTTGCAATGTTGACAGTGCCCTGATCTTCAAGTGGCCATGAAGAGAAGAATAATCCTTCACCTCGAGACGGAAATGTTTTGTTTTTATGGTAGAGAGCGAATCGAAGCAGAGTTTGGAGTAGATATAACTGATTCATCAGAGATATTTTCACATTTTCAGTTATCAATGGAGGATCGGTCATCATCTTCAGAAAATATACTAAGCGGAATTTGGTTGCAATAGGGATCACTGCATTCGAGCTGTTTAAGAATAATGCAATCAAATTAAGAACTAGATCTATATTTTCTGAGGAAAGGTCTTTGAATCGATCGAAAATGTTTGCGTACTCACGCTGAACCTCTGGTGAGTTGTTTTGATGGACAGCTTTGAGGATGAGATGTATGATATTAAAGATTTCTGCAGTCATCTCGAAGCATAGATGACTATTTTCGATTTTATAATTTTATTGACTCGTTAAAAGAATTCGCAAATAATATCAATGAGAGCTCGCGCTCATGAGCAATCATTTTTTTCAAGCACCTACTTTGAACTAAGTTGTTATTCAAAGTCTTCGGGAGCACAGGCTAGGGAACCAATCAAAATTGATATGCCTTGGAATTTCCAGAGTGTTTTTTTTTATTCGCTAGAACTGACTTATCTCCATTTTACTTAGCTGTTAAAAAATTAAACTCAGTGAATTAGCTCAACTTGAGCCAGATTACAAGCAGTTTCTCAAATCCTCAAATTGAGGTTCTTTTTCCAAGCAGCGGTTCTGGTCTCGAGACTCCAGGATGCTTCAGGCTAGTGCATGACTAACTATATGACTTCTAAGAAGAAATATTTAAGTATTTTATGACTGCATTCAAATATAAGATAAAAGATGTCAACAGTAATACTCTGCAGAGTGATATTCATAACACCACATAGAGCTAATTACATTCTGCTGCATATAAATTATGTTGTGTAGTTAATTCGATAATATTTAGGTAAAAAAGCCTTTTGAATAGGTGAGGTTAATAATATGATAATTATATTAATTCATTTTGTTCTGTCGTGCTCTTCTGTCATATAAGATAGTTCTTATTGCTTCAAACTCTCGAAAATCTGAAGCGTTGTAAGGCGACTGGCCTTCAAGTTGAGATTCGAGCTGAAAAAGTCTTCAATGGGCTGTTCGCTCTCATTAACATTTTTGACAACGAACGACTCTTCCATCATTGAGATAACTTGAGTATAACTTAGTTTGACGGGTCGGACCTCTCCTCTTCGGTCATTATGTAAGAACTGGCAACGAGGGCCATACTGACAAAACATTTCATTATGAAAGTGTTTGCATTTTATCGTCTTGAAAGTTGACGACGCATTATATCGAGGCTTCAACTCTTCATATCCATGAGCAAATGAGCATTTTTCACCCAAAGGGCAAGGTTCTCCGAGAATATAATTTTTGCAGAGCTAAAGGAAAATTATTTATAAGCAACTGTTCAGAGAATTGGAAATTACCTCAGTCTTTTTCTTCATTTGGAAATTCTTTCTTCTGCTGGCGATGATCTTCTGACGTTTTGTAGGAGCATAACCGGTTTGAACTTGTTTCAATGGATTCAACTCCCCAATGTAGGGAATATCGTTAACGTATGCAGTTTTGGAACTGAGTTGAGTAAATGAAGGAACTTCTACAAGAGTGCTCATCGGATATAGTTTGGTAAGGATATGAAGGGATTTTGTTTGGAATTATTATTTTCGAAGATAGAAAATTGAGGCTTAAATAGGAACAAATTACTTCGTAAAAACAGTAGATTTATCATGAAAATTTCTGGGAAGCATGTGTTTTGGAATTTGCTAGCCGATTAACTACCGAATGGCAATAGTTATCAGTATGATTTGGTAATTTAGAAAATTTTATTATTGTTCGACAATAAAACGCCGATCAGTAGAAATTTTGTAAATAATTCTATGGGATCAATTAATGAATAAAGATTAGTTAAAATAACTGCTATGAATCCGTTGAAAGGTCATTTTTCGAAGCTTTCTATAGTGGCTTTTGTACCCGCATTGAATGCGAGGTCCAATGAAATTGCTCCGTCCACAGAAAAAGCACATTAGAACACTTCATTGGTTTAATTAGGAGGATTGGGTATTAGCTCTTTCTCCTATGCTTACCCAAATGAAGTGAAGACTCCTTTGCATGAATGTCCTAGCTATGTTTCTGATCAATTAATATTCCTTTTGCCGTCCGGTGTCACTTTTTCATCATCCAGCAACATTGATTTTATTGTTGACTTTGTTAAGCTTCTTAATTCGACTGGGCTTAATCTGAGATCAGAATCATGTCGCAACAGTCGGCATATAAGTAGCAGGCTGCTTATCAGAGAAATTGCAAAGATCCCTAAGACTTTAAAAATAGTGACACGTTACTCGGCAATGTAGAAAGTAAATGAATTGCAAAGATCACAAAGTTAGAATATACAGCGAGCACAAATCAATTCGATTGATATGTATACCAGTAGAAATTTTCATGAGAGAAATTCTTACAAAAAAGGAAAATTGTTCTCTAAACTAGAGAAGTAGAGTTCGATGAGTAAGAACTCAGGCCAATTCCAGAAAATTCGATTGGAACCTAAGATTTGTAGCACATCTGTATTTGAAGATGGATTTCATGGGAAAATCGTTCTAGTTTTCAATTCGATTCTATCGGTACCAACTATGACTGAGGACAAAATTCCATGATAAAAAGAATTAATTTTTGATGTTGAATTGTCTTCAGCTAAAAATTTATTTCGAATGCAAATGAATTAAATGAATTGAGGTTGGAACAGAATTAATACGGTAATTAGAAAGCGTAACTTCAGTTTGCTGCCCAAATAAACGAAAGTTATTTATTTTCATGAATAAATACGAAGTGCAAGGCGTGGTTGGAGAAGGCGCCTACGGAATCGTTCTCAAGTGCAGAAACAAAGAAACGAATGAGATAAGCCCCCTCAATCATACTTCTCTATATAATTCTTCATAATTACATAGTGGCGATCAAGAAGTTCAAAGACTCCGAAGATGATGACCTTGTTAAGAAAAGCACATTGAGAGAGGTTAAAATTCTGCGGATGCTTAAACAGGAAAATATCGTCCAGTTGAAAGAAGCCTTCAGAAGGTTCAATATCAACCCACTTGAGCTTTCGTTAATCAGATTTGATTATAGCAAAGAGAAACTTGTCCTTGTGTTTGAATATGTGGAGAATAACCTTTTAGAGGCTCTAGAGAGGAATTTGAATGGATTTGATGTAATGCACGTTTATTATCAAGTCTCATTTGCGCTGAAAAGGCGAACAAAGTTCGGAGTTATATGTATCAGCTGGTAAAGGCAATCGATTATTGTCATAGACTCGACATCATACACAGAGACATCAAATTGGAGAACTTATTGGTTAACTCGTAAGCCCTGAAAATATTGTGGGATTGTGTTGGCAACATTTTTCAATCATTAGAGACGGTTCATTGAAACTTTGTGACTTTGGTTTCGCGAGAGTGCTCCCTAAACAAGGGGAGAGCATGACAGATTATGTTGCTACCAGATGGTTAGATTGCTACAAAATATAAATAGCTGAAATTTCATACCAATCATTCTTAGGTATCGATCGCCTGAACTGCTTTTATGCTGCGAATATGGCAAACCTGCTGATATGTGGGCAATTGGTTGTATAATGGGAGAAATTACTGACGGACAGCCACTATTTCCTGGAGAGAGCGAGTTAGATCAACTGGCGGTGATCCAAAAGGTTCTAGGCCCATTGACAGCCGAGCAACAAGAAGTTTTTCAGAAGCACCCTCGATTTCTTGGGTCTAAATTCCCTGATTTCGGGAAGCCTGAAACTTTGGAAAAGAAATACCTTGGGAAAATGTCCAAAAAAGCGCTATCCTTCATGAAGGCTTTACTGAAAATGGACCCAAAGGAGCGTTTGACTGCAAGCGAAGCGCTTCGTCACCCTTATTTCGAAGGCCTTTCAGACTTCTCGTTCCAGGACCAGATAGAATCGAATAGGAATGAAGTCAGAGGACGGCAAGGTGATGTACAAACACAAGGATCAATCCAATGTAAATAATGATATTCAGGATAAATATCAATCTGTATCTTGCTAGCCTCAAGGGACGTTCCAAGCAGTCATATGAATCTCAAATTTTCAAATCAGGGGTCAAGTGCCAATATCCACCAACCAAATCTTGTAACTACGAAATACAGCATGTATTGCGAAACTATGTAAGATATTCCGATTGATATTGAAAAAATAAGATGCTTTTATCTCAGCACGAAGCCAAAGGTTGGCTCGAAACCAACTACTGACAGTAACAAGAGCATTGAAAATGTCTTCTATCGGGAAAACCCCAGAAATCAAGATAACATGCCATCTAACCGTTCTTCAAGCTTGAACAAGAATATAGGAAAAAATGTAGTAAATAAAAAAAGGCACATGGAACATATTGATTCATTCGTCAATAAATTAGCAAACACACGATGTCAAGGGCATCAAAACACCAATAGGAATCAATAAAAAGAAACATGAAGCAGAGTACGAGGCTAATCCTGATCATGTTCCAGAAGCTTTCATGAAAACTCGTTATGGCGGTGGCAACCTCTATCACTACAACATCCCGGAAACTGGTAACGATCATGGAGAGAACTACGAAGAGCATCATGATAGGTAGCATTTATCTGATTGCTAAGTCCCTTGACCGTCATTATTATTAATTATTAGGCGTATGGAGAGATCTAAAAGCAAAAATTCGACCATTCACAAGAAGAAATCTCATGTTGAGGTCAACGTCTTCCATGGTATATTATCCATTAGTGATTTGAAATTCAATGAAATTAAAATATATAAAGAGCCTCAATTAGATGATGATGAGCATCGAAGAAGTCCTGTACATTCTAAGAAGACTCACATGCTTCAAACCAACAGCAAGAAGAACCATGCAAGTAACGCACATGGAAGGAAGAATCACTACGACATCCAAGAAATCTATTCGACTATGGTAGAAGATTCTTTCATCGTGTTTTGATCTCATCAATTTCGATAAAAGGATAAAACATCCAAATCGAACAAATTCGGGAAAACAAAACAAAATTTCGCGCCCACGAGCTCGAACTTCGCAACAGAGGAACAAGAAGTTGATTATTCTCGTGCGGACAAAGAATATGAGGGTGGTGGTTACCAATCTACAAGCCAACTGCCATATTTAAGTTCGAAATACGTTGAAGGCAGAGCAAAGGTGAGTCATTCCTATGGAAAATGATTGTGCTAACTGTTTTGCATTTCTTAAATAGGGATTTGATTCTCATGGGAACAGCCGAGCCAATCCTTATGCATTCTATCAAAATATTCACAAACTCACGGGACAGGTAGTTACCTAATTTGTCCTATTCTCAGGAGAGATTAATTAATTATTATGTAAATTATAGATGACCAGTCCTGAAGTATTTGAATTGGACAATCGCCAATTCAATATTATTTACAACCACAATACCTATAACTACAATATTGGTGGAACTCCTCCTCAGTGGAGCTCGAAGAAGAAATTTTAAAGACATTTTAGATAATCTTGCTAAAATTTTCATTTTAGAAGTCCTGTTTGCGAAAAAAGTAATTGAGATGTTTCAAGGCATGTTATAGTTTAGTGTTGCTTTAGATTATCTCGTCATAAATTTCTAAGCTGAATCTTATAAATCATTATGAGACTCTTTCTTGAATTTTTAAAGAACAGTTTTTAATTTACTCTAAAAATCATAATGAAATTGGAAAGACAATTTTTTTTTTTCCTCACGATTCTAAGGATAGGTTTCCCAAGCACCGCCAGCATTTAAAACAAGTGATCGAGCAGAAACCGAAAAGTTTCTTCGACCCTCGATGCTTATAATTGTTGATGAACAAAATGAGTTTGCCAAGAAACCCAGTTATTTTGAGCGATTCTGATTCAGTATATTTCATAATTTTTTTTCTATTCTTTCTCTTCATAGATTCTCTAATTCCACAGAGAGTGCTATGACCATTTAGTTCAAGACCTCACACAGCGTACTTTCTTGAGTTAGAATTGTGACTTTTCAATCGCCTTCAACATGTGATGTGAAAATATTGATTCAATTCAAATTCTACTGTGGCTGTAATAACCGTGTTCCCTTCTGATATTAACATTTTAATTGTTGTGTTTGCCGAGAGCGTTGTGGCAACTCCTTGTTTTGTTTTTTTCTTTTATCTGATGTGAAAAGTTACACTTTCTGAACTTAATTATGGTAAATTAAAGCTACCAGAACACATTAACCATGTCAATTTTTAAGAAAATTAATAACCTACTCTTATTAATAAAACCAGTTCAGAGCAGCCTCATCATCAGTTCCAAACATGCAACTATCATCTAAAAAAACACTCGCAGGAATACTTACTCCCAACAGCTATCGCACCTCTGCAGCAACATCCTCAACGAGATCATTCCAAAAAGTGAGTGGTCTTAACACTCATAAAACCAATACCACAGATCAATACTTACCAAAGAGCATCTTTCCTGAGAGCTCTCTTTCTCCCAAAGCCAAATTTATTCGTCCTAACAACGATAGATATTTCAATGGACTACGACGCAAGGAATATAGCGAAAACGAACCTGAGCTCACCTCACAAACTTCAAATACCCATAATAATTCAGGAACTACCTTTTTGGCGAGCCTCAAGATGACACCTACCTCAGGAAGAAGAGCCCACAACGTGAGCTCTTCACACCGAAACTTACCTATCAGGTCAAAAGTTTCTCTTGAAGTCGCTAACACTACAGAGCTTTACGGTAAAGATTTAGTGACATCAAAGTTAGAGAGCAACCTTCTCCACAAATCTCAAGACTTGGGCCATTATCCCCACAGCGTCAATATCTCCAGCACTGAACAAGGGATTCTTCCTAAAATCGATAATCTTCAAAATAAAGAGAGATCAGAGAGATTCACAAAGAATCTCTTTATTAATACTGATCACAATACAGTGAAGAGTGCCATAAGCACGCCTCAAGAACACAAAACCAATTTTCTGACACCAAAAGACACACCGAAAAACTCTGCTGCTAAACCAGAAAGCAATCGTACATTTGAGATTGCCACTGAAGACAGCTCATTCAAGAAAAATTTCCCTCTCAAAAGTCAGTTTAGTGCTCGAACGAATCTGACGAAAAACGGTCTCTTACAACCAATTAAGGAAATTAAAACGAGTCTCGTTGAGAACTCCATAGAAATAAGTCAAACGACAACATCAACACCAAAACTCATTAAAAAAATTCAAAACAGACCGACAGCTACTTATCGACACCTGATATTCTCTCCTCATATTGATAAAAATACCTTCAAGAAACATCTGATGCTTGTGCATAGCGGACTTATTTATTCGACACAATACCTCAGAGGTCCCTCTGAGAAATTCTTAGAGTCGAAACAGATCAATCTCGGAGACCCTTCAGCAGGCATCCTTTCAAGTAAGTAAAGCTAATAACAGGGCATAACATTGTTTAATTAATAGAGCCAAGCGACAAGAAAACACTAGTTTTGGATCTTGATGAAACACTGATAAAGAGTTGTCCTGGAGCTTCTGATTATGACAAAATAGTTTACGCAAGAAAGGATGACCAAACATTCCAGGTAAAATGCTTCATTTTACTCAACATTCTAAATGAATGACTTGTTAGATACCATTCAAAATTCGCCCATATATCGATTTGTTTTTGAAAAAACTGAAGAATTACTATGAAATAATCATATTCACGGCGTCAGTCAGACACTACGCTGAGGCAATAATCGAGGAAATTGATCCTGAAGGGGTTATAACGTACATCCTCGATCGTTCTTACTGCTTAGAGACAAAAAATGGCTATGCGATAAAGGACTTGAGGATTATTAAGAACCGAGAATTGAAGAACATGATTATTGTGGATAATCTTGTGCACTCTTTTGGGTTGCAAATTGAAAACGGAATTCCCATTCTGGAGTGGAACGGAGAAAAAGAAGATACCGAATTGAAACACCTTATTGATTATTTAGTCGAAGCGAGCTACGCGGATGATGTCAGAGAGTTTAATAAAGAAAATTTGAAACTGAGGGAGTTTGCCAGTATTCAGCTGAATTCCATGATGCACCATATCTAATTGATCACCTATGGGGGATTGCTCTGGAAAATGAATTGCTTTTTTTAAAAAAATGATTTAACTTCAACATCGTGTATGAACGTTTACACAGTGTACTTATTTTCTAATAATGAATGTTGTCGCGATTTCGCATTTCCATACGATTTATTAAATAAGATTTCTGTTTGAAAAGTTAATTTTATAGCAGACCCTAAGATCCTATTCCAAAATTTGATCAATAGATTCTACAACAAAAGGCTACACTGATTGCCCTCCCGAAGGATTTGCTCTAGATTATTCCTTTCTCTCGAGTCTATTTTGTCCTCTTAATTCTTTTTCTTTTTATTCCGACGAATGGGAACAAGAAATCTATTTCTCCTCTCAAAAATGGTAAAGAACAGTGGTACAGCACTTAAGTGATGAAATTTTGTTCAACAAATTTTGTGTTTTGAAGAATTTCCAAATCCAATAACTGTTATCTCATTTAACATAACATTCGGAGATGGTGTGAAAAAATACTAGATTGCTTAATTACTTAAAGTCAAAGTTGTGGGCTGCACTAGTCAGTCTTCTTTTAATCGCAAATAGGCCAGCAATGCTATTTTGTATTTCTCGGAGTCATTTTTTTTTCTCAGTTAGCTTTGTATGTGCTTGCTCTATGTGCTGCAGTTGACTTAGAGGGACAAAGTTGAGAGTAATGACTCTCAATATGCTTTTCGGATCTTTTGAACACAGAATTAAAGTTGTGGACCTAACAGCATTCAATCAATACTGAATTTATTTTGTGACAACGCTCGCAATTCGAGGTTAAATCTCTGCGGAAAATTTTTGATTGATTAAATATTAAAAAAATTGCTAACGGTACTACTATACTCTCTCAACACAAAGACAAATGCATTCTCCAGACCCAAAGGCAGACTCCCACAAGAAGAAAACCTCTTTAAAAGACAAGAAAGCTCAGCTGAGCCTTCATTTATATAAAGGCTCACTAATGGTTTCACCAAAAAGCACAAACTACACCTCATCGACAGGAAGTGAAATTAAACCAGCCAACCGGTTTGAGAAGCACAGCATCACGTAAAATCCACTTGATTGTCATGCTCTTAAACAACTACTCAATAGGCGAAGCCAATCAAAACCTTTTCTAGAGCCCCAAATTCTGCATGAGGCTATGACAAGCCGATATCCAAAATACCAGAGCGCTACTTTCAATTTGAACTTGGAAGATGCCTCAGGAAACGTGAACGCATTGTTGTCTCCTCGCTACAAAACGAAGAACCCAATTACTCATAGCGGATATGGCCCAGTACAGGTAATTTGTTAATCGAAACGGACTATAGAACTTGACTATTTGAAGGAGTGGAAATCATCCTCTAAGAAGACTTCCAGTTCGCACAAAACAACCATGTTCACAGCAGAAGTACCAATAATACCATTGCTCACAGCTCATTTCGCGAATCCATAGGAAAAGCCAAGAGGATTAGCAAAAGGAAAATATAATGATAGAGCTCGACCGAAAGAAAATGACATTCCTGAAGTTAAATGCGGGCTTCGGTAAGATATTCATTGACGAAATCGTCTAAACATCTCTTATCAATAGAACTTATACCTACGGAGCATTCACTGAGAGTCAACCTGGACCTGAGAAACGGGTGTTGAAAGAAGTCGCCACATCTCCTGAAAGAAATAAACCGAATCCAATCACCGAAGGAGAGGACAAACCTGTTAAGCCTCGAGTTGTGGTACCACCAGTGTCTGATTTTATTCAGAGATTAAACGAAAGAAAAGCTTTGCTTCCATGTGAGAGAGTTATCCACAGCCCAAACAGAACGTAAAATAGCTATATATTTTATCGGAATTTGACTCGCTTTTCAGGAGCAGAAATCTTCAAAGACCTGTGGTGATGAAACAAATTCTTGAACAGGAACCACCTAAGCTTCTGGAAAGAAGAGCATCAAATGTGGAATTGAATCGTCGTAAATCTGGGACTATCGGTCAATTTTTCGATCACAGCCAACAAAGCGATTCAAAGTTTAAGGTAAAAACAACATTGACTCGGGTTGAACGTTCTAATTTAACTCCAGACCGCAGCTAAGATTAGCGAGGTTGAGTACAAGACCATTCAGTCTCATTTGAACACTGACCGAACTTTTGCAAGAGTTAAAGCTGATCCTTACATCTAAAAGACTTGAGGACTAATGTTTACAATCTGGCAACTCTAGCAATTCTTTTTTTCAAATCTTTCTGAAAATTAAGCACGACATTTGTTTGATTACTTCATAATTATTCGAGTTGGAACAAAATATTAATGTTGAGATCCTATAACGTACATAATAACTATAAGAAGTTATTTGAAAATTTCAGCAATCATGATCTCTTTATATCTATTGCTTCTTCTTTGTTAGATTTCCAAGAGGTGAAGTGGTTCATGTTGAAAAATATGTACATACTATTCTAGCATATTCCATTTTCTTTAATATGTACTAACGTAATTTCATTATGGACACTAATCAACTCTAATTACATGCGCTTTTTTTTTTTGATTTTTAGTAAAACTATCGAGGTCTTGCTCTTCAAAATGATTGATTCTTCCTGAGAGTACCAGATAGACTGTCAAATTGCCCTTCATCTAGATTCATTTCGTAGCTTGAGTTTCAACACTTTGCTCTTTCTGAAGAAGAAAATTCTTCGGATTGATAAAAATTGATTTTCTCTCACTGCTTTGGTTTCTGAGAGCATTTAAATAATATCCATTTTCAATAGCCTGACCTCTACAATCTTCAAATAATGATATCGCTTCTTCGATTGTAAAATTTTTTCTCTCGTTCAGATATTTGCACACGATATATCCAGTCCGATTTACGCCATGCGTGCAATGAATTACGATCCCTTGTCCTTTGCTATCATATTCAGCCATTTTATCAAATATTTGCCTGAGCTGTTTTCGCGTGAGACGTTGTTGAAAAGAAATAGGATGGTGCTGGAATAAGATTTCTTGCGGAAGATCTTTCGGCTCGTAAAATTTAAGTGAATTTGCAAAACTCATGACACAGGCGATCGGTTTCCCCTGATTGGCAGCAAATTCCAGCACTTCTGGCCAAAAAAACTGATTCTCTTGAGGTAAATGAGCATTCATTTCTATTGAGAGAGGGGCTTTAACTGGCAGAATCGAAGTGCCTTGTATGAAAGATTTGAACTTTGAGAATAGCTTCCATTTGCCGACGAAGTCCAGATTTGCTTTCATTTTTCAATAGTTTTTGATTTAAATAAAAAAGAATCTCCTTGGAACTTGAGATTCTTGAGAACACAACAAGAAATAAAATCAGTGAAATGGATGCGGGATTTTTTCCTGAGATTCCAGTTCTAAGAAGCAAAGTTACTCACATCTGACTGTTAACAAAAGTGCCCTGGTGAGGTACTTTAGTGGAAATGAAAATTATTATGGATGAGTTCGAATCAGATGCGAGTGAACATAGCTAGTAAGATGATCAAATTTAAAGAATCTATGGATTCATTAATCGCAACAAACGAATAAAAAAAAGAGAGAGAGAATCTACCATATTTGGATATCGAACCCGAGTGGAGTAGAGTAAGGAAAAACTTCGACCTTCTGAAACTTGCGTGCTAAGAGTCTTCAACGCTGCTGCTGTTAAACGCTGTGGTGTTAGTGACATCTTAAATATTTTCATGCTGTTATGATTCGAATTCTCCCTCTAATTAAAAATGTTATTTTGAGTAAGCGAGAGAAAATGAGCCTGAAAGAAGAATTATTTTTAAATTAACTCTGATATAAAACAAAGGAAGAAATTTGTTTCCAACCAAGAAAGAACTAAACTTCAATCCGAAAATATTTCGATGAGAAGCACAGACTTTGAAGGACCGTACTCTGGGTCCCCAAGATATCAAAGAAAGACCGAACCCTCGGATCGAAACTCGAGATTTAGTGAGAGATATGACTATTGGCAGCGAGATGATATCGACAATGACGGAGGAAACATCAATAATCCTGACGATAACGAAGGAACGAAAGCAAGAGACAGATACACACTCATAAGACTGACAAAATCAACCGCCGAAATAGGGGCAAACAAAGATGGGTTTAAAGACCATTTCAAGCGGCAAACGCAGAAGAAAAAAACTGGTACCATGTTCATAAATGAGCTGTGGGGTGAGGCCTATACTAAGCAGATAGCCGAGCAGAACATGCCTATTGAAACAAGAATCCACTCTGAAACTCATCGAATCAGAGAACTATTTGATCAAGACTCCTCTCCTAAAATCCAACTCAAGAGAGCTTCCAACGGAGGCTCGGAAAGTCCAGTTAACAGGGTGAAACCACCTAGCTTTGACACGTTATTAAAAAGTGGAATTGGATTTACCTCTACAAAAGACAAAGACTCAAATAACAGCCCAACCTCTACCTTGAAAAATCTGACGACCTCTACGCCAAGGCTCCCCAAACATACCCAAACTAATAAGCTCGTTATCTCTCCTCGGCAAGCTAGTCAAGGCGCTTCATCATCCAGCCTTATGAATTCCAGGATTTCATTACCGGATATTAAGAAATATGACAACACAAATCAGCAGAGTAATCAAAAGATCCAGCTCCAAAGCCCCAAGCACGTTGTTTTTGGGAGTTCTCCTCGATCTGTACTCGGCATCCCAAAATCTCAAAAAGCTTCCATTCTTGTAAAACGAGGAGAATCTCCGGAATTACTTTTTAGCAACGACAATAATGAGATTGGATCTCAAAATGAGATCATTGCAAAAATCTACTCTTCTGGGTCTCTTGACGAAGCCCTCGAATCTAATATCGAAGGAAGAGGAGCAGGATCTACTGTTTTCAGTCCAAGATCAAACGATTTCGAAAAATATTACTCTAAATCTTCCTCGAGGCTTGGAGAGAGTTCTCCTCAAAATATGGATCTTATTCGCAAACAAAATAAACAAGAGAATGTGATGTTCCGCAAAGCATTTGAAGAACTTATGGATGTCTGTGAAAAAGAAAAACAAGAAATTACTCAACGTAAGAAGAGTGCTCTTGTTATTAAAAAAAATTGGGGAGGCAAGAATTTAGAGATGTCTCGATTTGATCAAGTCAGAGAACAATTGACCAGAAATGAGATTCTATTAAATTGCAAAGCCATTCTTCAATTTAGAAGGCAGCAAGCATATATCAAATAAAAGGGATTTGCCTATGATGCACACATATTTGTCATTGAACACATGTTGAAGCATGTCTAATTATTAAAACGTGTTATTCATATTGAATAGCATTTTAATTGTTAAAGAGCCAAAATGAAATTCACCTCTTGAATAATAGCTAATACTTTAAAGGTTATTATTGCTGAACTCAGGTGTAATCATTGACAAGGTCGGAAAAGTATCTATCATCTGTCTTGCTGGATAAAAAATCGATTACATGATTGCTCTTCTAGAGTCTCGAAAACATAAAATGATTCATAAATTTATGTTGATTTCTGCTGAGAAAGCAAATAATCTGACTGAGAAATTTGAATTCTTTACTCGAAGACTAGTATATTGCGCACATTATAGTTTGAACATCTCGCTCTCTGTCATAGTTATGCACTTTTATTATGTGATAACCTAAAGAGAATGTAGTTGAAAAAAAAATTTTGTTTCACATGCAACGAGACGTTTTTAATGTAAAATACTAACTTCCACTCGAAATATTAAAGAAAGAATGACTAACAAATATATATATATCTAAAGGTATGTGTTTTACCGTTCTGGTCCTTTCTTTCATTCATATTTGAAACTAAAATAGTCATATCTCAAGAACACTGAATTAAAGCATGATACAATGAATTCAAAAATAAGATAGGTTTATAATTTATACAAGAGTCAAACTATGAGTCTACTTTTCTCCTAAGCAGTCATTTATGTATTGGGACGGCGTCTGTCCTTTGTCTTAGTTTCTCCATTTAGCTGGAGAGCCACTAAGTACTGGCTTCTCGCCCTTCAAAATCGGAAGATAGACCCAGATATGCTCCTCTGGTTTTAGCTTCGAGAGGATCTGACTAACGGCTCAAGTTTCTTTTTAACAGCTTCAGTGGTCTCTGTGTTTTCAACTTGGAGGTCATCGTTAACGCCACTGCATTTAAACTTGAGAGTTGTCTCGAATTTCATTGTTGTGTTGGAAAATAGAAAATTATCTCTATTTTCTGACAATGGAATGTTCGGAATAACCACTTTCTATTCTCCCAGAATCAAATTAATAGAAAATCAATGAATAAGAGCCCTTGATAGAGGTGGAGGCCATCAACTGAGAATACAGTTCTGAACAGGACTTTAGAGTGTTATTACAGAAGAATTTGAATGGTAACTAGAAAAATCGCGAAACAAGAACAACCTTTAGAATACTATTTCCAAGTTTCAGATTTCTTTCGATAATATTCTGATAAAAAGGGTCATAAATTGGAGTCGGACGTTAAATCAATACGTTCATTTTATGTTTCTTTAAGTTTCATTGGAATTCAAATGAGAAAGAGAGAGCCAATTTCCTTGCCTTGAATTGGAACTATGTTATATAGTATTTGACAAGTAATTCATGATTCAGTGTCGCAACATTTTGAGCAGGATTAATGTCGTAGAGAGAATTCAATATTTGTGAAAAGAGCGAGCAAAATCTCAAAATGTGAGCAATTCTAAGTCCAATTTTTCGAGAGTCTTTAATGAACATAATTTCATAAATTCTGCGTGCTCCAAGAGCCTTGTATAGCCTGGCATCTCTTGCTACTAAATCTAGTTCTAGAAATCTGGAAGATCAGTAATCGATTATTGTGGTTAAACTCTTTATTTTAGTTTTATCTCTAAATCTTTTTTTTCCAATTCATCTCTCCCTGTTATACTTAATGTGTAATTATTCAGCACAATTGGATCAGCTTCATAGATACTCAAATTCAAGTTTTGTCTAAGATTGGAGACTCTTACTTCTTACTCTTTCATTTTCAAATCTGGAAATTCAGTTTGTGATTGAATTATTTCGAATTCTTTCAATCCAAGGTCCAGTTAGTCTCTCCATAAATCCCAGGGCTTGTTCTTGGGCACTTTTGCCGTTTTGGCAAGCGCTTTGTTCCGTACCGATTCCCAATGTTTTGCAATAAAAGTCAGTCGAATTTCCAGGTAATACATCTCCATTATAGTTGTCCATAACCTTCTTTGCGATCACTGGATCTTCTTTTATCTTCTTTCTCAATAGGTGCATTGAGGCTGGTGTAATATCAGTCAAATTGTATTCAGAAAGAACTTCATAGGCCTCATCCCATTCGAGCTTGTCGACATTTGTACCGAGTTGGTTATACTTTGTGAGATTCAATCTGTAGTGATGGAATTTTATTGGGATTCCAGTATCAACATCTACTTCGAAGACGCGGAAAGAAGGATGCATCTGAGTGAATGTGGTCAAGCTTCCCGGGACGAATTGTGTACCAACAGGAGTAACTCTATCTTGAGCATAAAGCACGTGGAAAAGATCGCTATGTGAATGGCCAAAGAACTGCCCTCGAATGGTGTAATTAAATCTGTCCACGATGGCTTCATATCTTCTTGCCCATTGTTCCATGCAGCTCTCAGCTGGAATATGCCCGATGACATACACAAACTGCCCCTTGTTTTCAGCGTCCAGAAGCTCTTTTTTAAACCAAGCAAGCATATTGCCAGGGTCAGTTGGATTTTCCAATAAGAAATAGTTTCCATCTTGGCAGGCATTTGTTTCCAGAGCAATTATTTTCAAGTTGTATTTTTCGTAGTATGAACTGTAAAATAAGTTTCTTTTCACTTCTTCCGCAGCCTTTGGACCAATCCAATTCTTCCATGCTTGACTAAAAGCAGTTTTCAGAGAATCCTCGCGATTGGAAGAGAAGTCAAAGTTATTGACCGGATAGGCTTCGTGGTTGCCATCAATAGGGAAAATCTTCATTCTGGTAGTATTGAAAATGTAATTCATCTGCTCAGTCGCCCACAATGTTGCATAGATATTCTTTTCGCGTGATTGTCTCCAGATCGTGTGGTCAACTGTATCTCCAGTCCAAACGGCTAGGTCGGGTTTGATTTTCTCTTCGATAAATCTCAGAGCTTGAACAGCAGTTTCTGGAGGGAGATCACAATCTCCAACTAGAGTACCCCATTGACCAGCAGCAGTCTCAGGAGTCTTTGCTGGTCCGTGTATTGCTTCACAGCAAACTGGCTCACCACATTTGCCTTCTGTTCCCGGCGTGTAGTCAAAATCGATGTGCATGTCGCTGATGTGCAACAGCTTGATAGTCTCACGGCCAGTTGGAACTGGATCTGGTCTCACTGGCTTATCTCTCAGGGTTTCATTGATGTATGCCTGAAGATTAAGTTCTTTATAGAAGTCAGGGCACAAATAAATGGCAGGACAGACTCTGGTTGGGCTGAGGTAGTGCTTTGCCAAACTAGAGACGATAATTGGAGTCATTGCGCCAACAGCGCCTTTACAAACTGTGGAGTCTTGGATTCCGGTGATAGCACAATATTCATATGCAATAAATTGAATTGCTTGGAGAAGTATCTCGCTTTTCAATGTGAGTAGATATTTGAAAGTTGAGAGACAAGTTCCACAAACGAGACCTTCATTTGGTGTGGGTTCTTTATAGAGTTGGTCTTCAGCATGGTCCAAAACAGCAAAGAATTGCTCTACAGTGAGGCCATACTTAAGAATCATCAACTCTTCGTTCAAATGGGGAGTTAAAATCTCTCGGACGTCCTGATGCTCAGATCCTTTAGCCACAAAGGCGAGGAAGAACAGTATCAGAATAGATATCGAAAGTCTTTTCATCAATGAAGTTAATCTACACAATTTGTAAACTTGCTTTTATCGATGCAACTTGAGCCAAATTTTAACAAATCATCTTTTAAAATATTGTAATAGCTCGGTTTCAATTTTATAGGATCCACTGAACTAGTTAGTCTCAAATCAATAATATTAGATAAGGTAATTTTCAGGAAGCGATACCATCATCTTATGCTTTATTATTGAAGCTTAAATTATTTGATGGGTGCTTCTTTTCTAATCTCAAATGATGGAACTTTTTTGGTTTAAATGGATGAAATTAATAATTCTTTTTATAAGGAATGGCTATAATATCTGATATTACGGATGTGGGATATGAAACTGTTATTTCTCAATGTTCATTTTAATAATCTTTCGACGAAGATCATCTTCATCGAGTTCTTATTTTCGAATCAGATTCATAACTTAGGCAATCGTAGAATTTCGGATTCTCTCGATCCAAGGGCCGCCTAATCTCTCTACTATGCCAAGAGCTTGTGCTTCGACAGTCGTACCGCTTGAGCAGGCGTTTTGTTCGGTCTTAATGCCGAGGGTTGTGCAGTAGAACGAAGTTGCATTTCCACTTGATGGGCCAGTGTTGTAATGATCCATCACCTTCTGTGCGATCTTTGGATCTTCCTTTATCTTCTTTCTCAATAAGTGCATTGAAGCTGGTGAAATATCGTTCAAACCGTATTCAGAACGGGCTTCATAGGCCTCATCCCATTCGAGCTTGTCAACATTTGTTCCGAGTTGATTATACTTTGTGAGATTGAGTGTGTACTGACGATAAGTGACGGGGATACCAGTGTCGACATCAATTTCGAAAATTCTGAAAGATGGGTTGAGGTGAGTGAAAGTTGTCAAGGCTCCGACCACAAATTGTGTACCAACAGGAGTTTTTCTGTCTTGAGAATACAACACTCTGAAAAGATCTCTGTGGGAATGTCCGAAGAATTGTCCTCTGATGGTGTAGTTGAATCTGTCAGCAAGAGCTTCATATCTTCTTGCCCACTGATCCATGCAGCCGTCAGTTGGGATATGGCCAATGACATAGACAAATTGTCCTTTGCTTTCAGCGTCAAGAAGTTCTCCCTTAAGCCAAGCAAGCATACCACCAGGGTCAGTAGGGTCTTTCAACAAGAAGAAGTTGATATCTTGGCAGGCGTTTGTTTCCAAGGCGATTATCTTCAAGTTGTATTGTTCAACGTATGTGCTGTAGTACATAAACTTTTTGACTTCTTCTGCAGCCTTTCGTCCAATCCAAGCCTCCCATGCTGAACCGAAGGCTTCTTTCAAAGGATCCTCTCTATCAGAGAAGAAATCGTAGTTGTTGACTGGGTAGGCCTCGTGGTTGCCATCAATAGGGAAGATCTTCATTCTAGTAGTGTTGAAAATGTTACTCATCTGCTTTGTGGCCCACAATGTTGCATAGATATTCTTTTCGCGTGACTGTCTCCAAATGGTGTGGTCAACAGTATCTCCAGTCCAGACAGCGAGCTCAGGCTTTAGTTTCTCTTCAATGAAGTTGAAAGCCTGAATGGCAGTTTCTGGTGGAAGGTCACACGCTCCATTTAAGTCACCCCATTGGCCGGCAGCTGTAGCAGGAGACTTTGCTTTTCCATTGACTGCCTCACAACAAACTGGTTCACCGCAGTTTGATTCTGATCCAGGAGTGTAATCGAAGTCAATGTGCATGTCACTAACGTGAAGCATCTTGATAGTTTGACGGCCAGTTGGAACTGGATCTGGTCTCACTGGCTTATCTCTCAGAGTTTCGTTGATGTAAGCCTGGATCTTAAGTTCTTTATAGAAGTCAGGGCACAGGTAGATGGTAGGGCAGACTCTGGTTGGATTGAGGTAGTGTTGTGCAAGACTAGAAATGACGATTGGTGTCATAGCCTCAACAGCACCCTTGCAGACTGCCTTATCTTCAATCTTAGCGATAGCGCAGACCTCGTATGCGATGAACTGAAGTCCTTGGAGAAGAATCTCACTTTTCAAGGTGAGTAAGTATTTGAAAGTCGAGAGGCAAGTTCCACAAACGAGACCTTCTTTTTCTTGGGGTTTTTGCCCTTTATAAATGAAATCTTCAGCATGGTCCAACACTGCAAAGAATTGTTCTTCTGTAATGTTATATTTGAGGTACATCATCTCTCGATCCAAATGAGGAGATAGGATTTCTCTGATGTCTTCGTGTTCCATTCCTCTAGCCATGGAGGCGAGGAAGAAGATTATCAAAAAGGAAATGACGGCTTTTCGCATTCTAAGGAATTTTGTCTGTTTACGGAATAATTATAAAAGAGCTCTTAATAAAAAAACTTGAGCCAAAATTAAAGCTCTTAAGTATCGTTGACACTCTTAATTAAGCTCTTCAGCTCTTCTGTTTTTTTGGCTTTTTTTTCTCGAAATAAAAGAGAGTTGTTAGAACTGAAGGACTTCGGATTAGATATTATCATGCTGGCTCAAAAAAAAAAAACAGACAAAGAAAAAAAAAATGAAAATAATTCAGCACAATGATTGCGATTGCATTGAAATAATCTATGATGCTGCAAATGGAAACTTCTTTTGCATAACTAGAGTCTGCTAGCTGGATTGAGGTAAAGTAATCTAGCCGAGTTTTCTCGATGGCTATTTTAATGGCCAATTCGTTGGTAATTGCAGAGTTAATCAGAGAATTTTATTACAATGACACACAAACTTTATTCATGTTGATTAAGACTTTGTAAACTAAATAACTTGGCAATGATGAATAAGCTTCAAGTGAAAACTGAAAGCGTAATTTCGTAATAAGCTACATGAGACTTTTAGAGATCCAATGTGTAAGTAGATAGCCATCAGATCTGAATTTCAGTGGAAAAATGAAGATTAGTCAGAAAGAGAAAAAGAAATTTTCACGAGAGCCTTCCTTTAGCATCCGGAGCAAGAGGCAAGATAATGTATGACTTCTCGTCACTTGACTCAGCTGCTCCCCATAATATGACGGAGTGAACTTCTTGATGATGTGAAGAAGTCAATTCATCTCAAAACCGAAAATTCCTCAACAAGCGGCTAGTGGTCCCGTATACACTGTACTGGTGAGGGCATCTTTCATTATCATCGTTTTCTGACCCAGTTTTTGAAATTCAATTGAATAACATTAGAATAGTTGGAATACTTGTAGTTCACTCAATACACTGAAACAGGCTCAATTTGAGTTGATGCTTACTAAAGGAAGAACACTCGCCAAACTAAAGTTAATAATTTTTTTTTAACGAACATCGAATCTTTTGAGCAAACTCCTTCATGACACCAGAATTTGTTCCCTCTCAGCCTCTTCCAAGCTAACTAACAAAATTTGAACAATTTCTAGAAAGAAGAAGCTGTTAGAGTTCTCCTAGCTGCAAAAGAGCAAGTGCGGAAGCAAGAAAATGCATCAGAAGTTGGAGCAGTAATAAAAGATATCACTAGCAATGATATCTCTCTAATGCATTATAGAATAAGCTCCCAACGATAACGAAAGAGGCAAAGAAGCACAGTGAAGGAATCGATAAAATTCTCCAGAAACTTAATATTCAAGGTATTATTTTCCAAATACTTCTAACACATATCTCATATTCTTCATTCGAGTAGTAAAACTACATATCCTGAAAAGCTCTGGAGTCGCTTAAATAAAATCCTACTAACTAGATAAGCGAGAACGAAGATACTGAAGTCCGAAATCAGTACAGGAAATTTATCAGAAGATGGGATTTTACAAATAGTGCTCGAATTCCAGATCTCACGAAGTTGGTAGTTCTGGAAAAACTAGAAATGCAACCTCTCTTTCTTGAAAAAGAGACCCTTGAAATTAAATCTGAGCCTCTCCCACTCTTTCTTACTGACCAAAAAGGCCCAAAATTCGAGGCTGATGAGGTGATGAAAACGATCTGCTCCGGAATACTGACTCTTTCGAGAGGCCTAGCAAAATTAAATCACAAAAAGCCACGGGAGAGAATTATAAGGCCCGTACAAAAGTTCACAATGATGGATTACTTCAAAATCCATTATTCACAATTTAAAAAGAACCCTATGGAAATCAACTTATCTGACACTAATCACGAGGAGATCAGAGAATTTTCTCAATCGCTTTCTCATGGTATTGAGTCTATACTCTCCTTCGAAATGGATGAATTGACTAAATCAGGGATATCTGAATCAAGCTTCATTGACTCTTCGCTCAATTTGGAAAGGACTTTTGATGATGAGGCTTTTGACAAGCTGAGGATGCTCCTGATTGAAAAACCACTGCAGATCAAGGTTAGACCGCAAAAATTAGATTATATCTTAAAAGAAAAATGCTTGAACGAAAACAAGCAATTGAAAGAGACCAGGAATTTTGACAATAAAAAACGAACACTTATTGAAAAGCAATTAAATGAGTCATTTGCGCTGCTCCTTAATGACTTTGCAAAGAAAATAACAACTGCAAAAGTTGGAGATGAGAGAAAGTCTATTTGGAACTCAATCGTTCAGTACATTAAATCAAAAGGCAATAGTGGAGATTATGAAGAGCTCATAGAAAAAGTGAATGTTCGAGCTCAAAAAGAGGAATCCAAAAGGTTTCAAAGGAGTGTCCAACCGATCTTGTATCCGAAAAGCAAAGTAACTAATGCTGTCTTGGTTGAAGATGAATCCAACAAATCGATTCATGAAGGCATTGCATTGGCGAATAAAAGTATGGATTTTAGTTCAATATTTTCATATTTATCTAACTTATATTAGGATTGCGAATTGCAAATCGCTATGGTAACTTCTCTAGGAACTATAAAATGTATTGGCCTGCAAACTCCACGAAATCAGACAATTAAGATTATTACTCTGAAATAAAAGACACTTAAGCCAGGAAGACAAGAGAGCTTGCCTTTGTTACTGGTTAACATAAGCATCAATAAGTAGTTCTAATTTCATTTGTTTCTTGTAAGAATCCAGACGAATTTCAGCCTATTCCATTTAAGTGTTAGATAGATACATATCCTTCGTTTGTTCGAGTTGTTGTAAGCATAGAATTCTGAGAATTTTGACTTGAAGTGACACTATTAAATATTCAAATTTTATCCTATTTTCTCAGTACGCAAACGCGAATTCTGAAAATTTTCTGAGAATAAAGTAAAATGGGTAGCTCTGTTGTGAAGAACAACTTATCCATCGATTTTCGAATCCTCCGAAAGAATTCAGCAAGTACTCTGCCTTTCCCAGGCCTTCGTCATAGAGTACCAAAGGGAGAAATGCATAAAATCTCCAATAAACTTATTATCTATATGAGACCCGTCCAAGATGATAGCGAGATCAGTACAATTGCAATAAATATCTACCACATCGATCACATGAGGCTTCTGTCAAGCTTTCGAACATTAGAAGTGTTCGTTTCTAGCTGCCACTACAATCCATTTGATAAAACAATCATTGCGTGCACTCTAGGACAGACGTTAGATATTTATTCTCTTAAAGGGAAAGGAGCGATCTCTAACAGTATACCGCTTCCTCGACAGACCTTTTTTGCGAATCCAAAGGTAGCTTGCATAAACAAGTCTTATGCAGCTATCTTATTTCCTTTCGAGAGAGTAACTGAGACACCTGGATTTTACATTGTCAATCTGGAAGAGAAGACTTTCGAACAGATCATATACCCAATCAAACCTAAATGTCTCCTTTCAATAGATGCTACAAACAATTCAGCAATCATTGTTCAAGGGATCAAAAAAGGTGGCGATGGGTTTATTAGTTTATATTCCTTTGCTACGAAAACCTGGCTCCAGGAATTTCGGTGTTCTCCTTGGGCCTCAATTAAAAGAATATTTCCTTCTAATACATCGAATCAAATTGTTGTTTTAAAAGAAACGATAATAAGCTCCTTTTTGCTCGGATACCAAGTAAATGAGAATGGAACGATAATGAAATTATTTGAGATCGAGATTCATGACTTTTCGAGTATCAACACCATTGAACACGTCACTGAAAACTTACTGATTGCGAGGTGTACTCGGGATGATATGGAACCTGCGAGCTCACAGAAAGTTATTCTAATAAATACAAAGTTGGAAAAGTACTACCTGACTAATTTCCATAACGGTGTCTCTTGCAGCATCAATAAAAATCTTCTGTGCAATTTAGAACGCAATCAAATTACTGTGGCTAAAATCCCTCTTGGTGTCCATATATTGGATAAAATGCTAGAACATCTGAATTCATTGGCTATGGACTACAAAAAGAGTCAAGGGATAACAACTTCGTTACTCTGTTCAACAATCGAAGCTTGAATATCACTCCAATTATCTTAGACATCATTATTATTTTAATTATTATATTTTATGCATACTATGAAAAAACAATTAACTTTTACTTCAACTCTTAAATTTAACTACAACTAATAATACATATTATTGAGTAATATTCTAAATAATATTCCATACATCTATGATCATTCTCCAAAATTCCAATCTTATTCCAAAGAATTTTCATTTGCACTACGAAATTAACTCAGATAGCTCTTTCGGCAGAATGCACTGAACAAAACATTGTAATTCGTTGATACTTTGTTAATATTTGCTATCAGTTATTATAATTATCTGGGATTATCGTAGGTTTGTTAGGTCAAATAGAGATTATTAATGATGCAGATTGTTGCATGATAATTAGAAACGAAATTTCATGAAAATATCGTTATGTATTCACTCACAATTAACAAACCAATCCAACTTTCAATTTGGAGAGTTTTCACCTTGAGTTCTAAAATCTGGAGTGTCCTCTGGGATAACTTTTTCACTGCCCACATGTAGATTATCCGGTTGAAACTCTGGGAGCGTGTAATTTTTTCCTTCAGGAGATTGTTTTTCTATGCTGATACTTCCGCTTGCGTTAACGTTACTGCTCGGTGAAGAATGTATATTATCACTGGGACTCTCCATGAGATTAAGCAGCTTGTTGCGCTCCTTGCCTGCGTGCTTGAGAAGTAACTCAAACGCATCCATTTTCATCCTAGCTACAACATTTTCTAACTTTTCTTTAAGCATCTCAATAGTTCCTAATCGGGCAAGATGGACAAGCTCATTCTCATTCATTTTAGAATTTAATGATTCAAATACTGCCTTAGGAGCTTTGCTGGTATGGAGCGTCCATCTTTTGAAATATTCCTTCAATCTTTCACGAGTATTTTGTACCTGCAGTGTATAATTTCGCACCAGAAGCTTGAGGATCAGCTGCTTCTGTTTCTCAAATTTCGATTTGGAAAGAAAACTGCTGTCAAAACTCGTTTCAAGCGAGATTGGTTTTTGAGTTCCTCCAGAGGCTCGCGATTTTTTCACTTCCTCTAGATTTTCACCAGGTATACTTAAGGAAGTGTTGTGCATTTTTCCGTAGGTTTCGATTTGCCAGAATGCTCGAGTTAAAGTTTGCTCGTACTTCTTCTTGAGAATAAGGAAGATTTTATTCGTCTTCTCTGATTTAGCAGTGTTAAGATGAGATCCTTTCACTTTGATTGAGTCTCTGAGACGCCAGAAAGCGATTTGAGTGTTAATTCGACTGTTTTTGGAAACAAGGTTGATTGCACGCTTGAACCATGGGTTATAATCTCGCGACCACTGTCTCCAAGCTGAGAAGAATGTATAAAGAGACGATTGAGTGAAGAGCCGGTTATAGCGGATAATATTGTTCACGGCAAACATCAGCTTTTTCTGCTTTTGCAAGTAATAATGTTGTTTAATACTTTCGATAGCTTCTTTCTTATGCATCTCATCATATTTTCTAAATATTGCCACAAATCTCTTGAGCTTAAGAGTTGAATTTCGGGTCTTGAGCATCTCAAAGACCTCTTTTAACGACACAAGCCTGAGACGCTCGATGATGCGAGCAAGGTTTGGGATTTTGACTTTGGTATCTGCTTTGTGAATCTTGCTAGCAAAGTACCATCGCTGGAACCATGGTCTCAGGTTCAATCCAATGAAATATTTCACAATTTTGTGAGTTGAAGCACGCTTTGGAGCGCTCATTATTATTCCTTTTCTCATATCTTTCAAAGAGCGCTCAAGTACCAAGGCACTGAGCGAGAAGAGTCTTTGAGCTGCACCGTAAACTTTCATACTCTTTGCTGTTCTTGCATGACTTGCCCATCGATCAAAAGCGTCTTTAGTGAGACCATTAGTGAGCCATATCATCTTTCTAACAGCATCTTTCTTGATCTCATTAGCTTCTATCCATTCCTCTTTTATATTTTCAAAAGCGTCCTTCAGTGTTTTTTGACAGAGAGCATGAAGGACTTTCGCAAGCGCAAATGAACTTGCTTTTAACGCATTTTTATCAGGTCCAGGGATCGATTTCCATTTCTGCCAAGCACTAAGCAACTGACCCATCCTCGTTTTATAGAGAGCCAGAGCGATCCTTTTCGCGTGGTTCAAGTGTTGTTTATGCTCCAACATAGCCCCGAATGCTTCTTTCTGAGCCTCAATCCTTTTCTTTTCTAACCATTTTATTAAGCGGATAAATGATACTAAAATCCGTTGGTTTTGAACGTTCTCTTCTGCTTTCATCTGCCACACAGACTCTCTCCAAGTTTTGAGAGTAATTCGAAGTAAAAGCGTGGTTTCATCCTTCAAGCGGTTAAACATTTTAATCTTGAAAGATTTTTTGGGATCTGGCTCAAGGGCAGCTGCAATATTTGAATTGAGACTGTACCTGACGACTTCAAAGAAATTTAACGTTTCGCGGCATCTCTCAACATTTCGAGCGAAAATAGTCGCAGCCTTCCAATGGTCAAACAATCTTTTTTGACTGCTTTGGGTCATATAAAGAATGCGACGCACACACGCTCGTTTGGCTTCATTCTTCTCATGCCACACGCTCTTTAAAGCATCAAAGCCGTGTTTTATTGCTCTTTCGTATAATTTGATCAGCTGGAAACTAACGGTGCCTACACCCATTTGTTTTCGAGGGTCTTCTGGCTTAGGGAGGTTCTTCCATCGGTTGAAATAATCATGAAGCAGGCCGAAATTAGTTTTCAATAGTCCGAGTAATACTCTCTTTTTCGTTTTGTGTACTTGGACATTGTATTTTAGTTCTTCGAAGCACTCTTTGACGTAGTTTCTACTTAACCTACGCTCCAATAGGCTCAGCTTGAGCAGCATGGCTTTCGTATTTTCCACCACTTTTGCTTCTTCAAGGGCTTTCTCTCGTGTGAATGCCTTCCAAGTTCGAAAAGCTTCCAAGAGGTTGTTATCCATATTTCCCATAATGATTCTCACCGTTTTTTCTTTCTGCACCTTAGCAACGGAATCGACAGACATCCAGCTGGCGATATGGTTTCGAAAACCCTCATTAATGGTGTTCATAAGCAAAATTACTGAGCGACATGCTTCAATGTGCTTCAGATTCTCGACGTTGGTCGCCCAGATTTTGAAGCTTCTTCTGAGGCTACCTTGGCTGATAAACATGAGGCTCTTCACTGTTTGAACTTTCATATCAACAGCACGATACCATTCATTCGCCAGAGGATCGAATCCCCACTGAAGGTTCTTGCGATAAAGATGTTTCAGAGCTTGTTCCAATTGCATCGCAGCATTGGTTTTCAGAATCATCTTCTTGCTTGCTTTGGCCTTCCAAGTATTGAACGCCATGTATTTCAACCCAAAATGAGTCTGAAGCATTCTGAAAACCACTCGTTTCACTAGTCTATTCTCTTTGCAAGAGTCCTTCCATTTGTTCATATAATAGCGGAGCGCATCTCCAGAGAAGCGAGCATGCAAGACTCTCAGTCTCTCAAGCATCTGTCCCTTGAGGTCCTCCCTAAGTTTAGTATAAGCTGTCAAACCTTTGGCTCTCGAATGCCACAATCTGAAGACTTCTCTCAATCTAATGTTTGTCGCCATCAATAGTTTCCTAATTTTGATTTCAAAAATTAATGGGAAGAAAATACACAGGACAGTTACTTAAAGGTTTGTTCTTTTTGTTCTCGGATGTATTGGGTATCTAATAAAGCAGAAACGGTGGGCTTCATTGCTTCGTTGACAACTGCAAAGAATCCGAGCGCTCCTTGGAATTTTTCCAAGGATTTCATGGTTTCTACCGCTTTCATCCACTTGTAGAAATAAAATTTAGTGTTTGAAGTGCTTGAAGACTCGATTTTTAGAATCGTTCTTCGCATGATAAATTGCTTGCGCCTCCACTCGTCTTTTATCGACTGAAAGGCAAGTCTGATATTTTTCTCAGCGTAGTTTCGAAGCATGAAAGCAACTTTGCGAGCATTTTCGTGGCGTAGACTGTTTTTATAATTTCGCCACGTTAGGAAAGCGGCTTTAACTTGATCGAAGACAGACTTTTGCATACTAATTATTGCTCTGATCATCAGTTTTTTCTCTTTGCTCTCCGTGAAAATTCTCGAAAAAACAGCTCTCAGCTGATTGCGGTACATAAAGTCGAGCCGCAAGACAAGAACGTCTGCGATCTGGAGCCTCTTTCTCCAATTTAGCTCCTGTTGGATTTTGCCACGGCTTACTCTCGCTGCCCAGATATAGAAAGCATTTTTCTTTAAGTTCTCTAGCTGACTCACTAGAAGTCTAGAGGTAATTTGATTAGCGTGTTGCAAGAAAGGAAAATCTTACTTGATGGTTGATTGCTTCTTTCTATGTTCTTCTGCGGCATCAAAAATGACTTTTGCGTTATTAAATTGAACATCCTTGACGATGTAGAAGAAGTTTTGAATCGATGAGCTCTTGAGTTGAGTCGTATTTTTATGCGTGTTAGCAGCCCAAGTGCTAAAATAGTGCCTTAACGAGTCCATATTGTACATCATCAATTTCGCTGCTATCTTAAACTTATCGGCTTCTTTTTCTCTCAAGAATTTGTGGATTGCATGAAAACCGTCGTGGTATCTCTTCTTAATCAATTTATTCAGCACTGACTCCAAGAAAGTTGATTGCTTATATCTTTATACATGCAATGAGACTTTCATATGTTGAAAAGTGGCTAGTTACCTGTGATATTCTTTCGTAACATGGTTAACACTTGTGTTTGCTCTCCATCTTGAAAAGGCCTCTTGGAGTCTGTTTCTTGTCGCAAAGAGCATATTTCTAATCGATAATTTTGAGTTAAAGCAGTGCAAATAAAACGTTGGTTAATACTTCAGAGTAGCTTTCTTCTTGTTTTCGGCTTGGATTTGTAATAGGGGATGAACTGAATTCCGTAAGTTGAAATTTAGAGTTGAGAATAAAGTCCGAATGCTTGTGTTCATGTTCACCATACGTTCCAAGTCACATACTGCCTTCCATCTGTGAAGAGCGTCTCTGATGCGAGATTCGTTGTGAAATATCAATTTCTGCATCACTTGAGTTTTCGAAAACTTCTCTGCATTGCTAGCATCTTTGATCATATCGAATGCAATGCGTTTATTCATTCTCTGAGAATTTAGGAAAATGATGTTCAGCAGGGTAAACGCATAGTTTCCAGATTCTTGGACAATTTGTTTAATTTTCTCCCCACGCTTGAATTCCTCATAATTTTCTTTCAAGGTGGAGAAGGTATCTCGAAGTCTCCTCCGAAACAGTGACTCAAGACAAGAACTCATAAGCTGTCCACCAAAGCCTAGTTTAGTTTCCAAGCGCAATTGTTTTATAATTCCTCTGCTTCTCCATTTATCAAAGGCCTGACGCAGTAAATCTCTTCCTTTTGAGAACACCTTGATGAGCTTCTTTCTTCTTATTTCCAAAGTTTTATCAATCGAAGCATACCTCCAGGCTGAAAAAAATTTCTTCATGTCCATCTTTTGATACAGACTAAAGCCGTTGAGTATCCTCAGCAATAACTTTCTACGCGCTGCAGCATCTTTGATATTGTGAAAAGCGTATTTATAATATCTCAGCATTTTCTTTGAAAATACGGCTTCGAAGACTCTAAATGCACGCCTTTGTCTCTCAAACCTCCTTTGCTGTGCTTCTAATTTCTTGCGAGCATTCAGCACACTTTTCATTCTCCATAATGCGCTGGTGAAATTGATTCGTGTATAGAGAGCGAACTGGTCAACTACGTCTTTCACAAGGAGAGGATCAGCTTTCACTTTCCATCTGAAAAATGCAGATCTGCTATTTATCCTGGGTTGCTTCTTGAAAATAGCAAGGAGGATTCTTCCCTTAAGTCTTGCACCAAGCATTTCAGCCTTATTCTTTGTTTGCTCAGCTGCAGCTATTCTCCATTCTTCATGTGCTTTTTTTTCGACACTCCAATCTTCTATATTGCGAAATCCTTGCATCAGAATTCTATACACAGCGAATTTCAATGTTTTCGTGAGTGCCAGCCCTGCAGCAGCTTGAACAGGATTCGGTGCGACCTTCAATTCAACCGCAGTTGATTTAAGAGACCTTTCTGATAGTAATCTGTCATAACCCTGCGAAACACCACTCATATTGAGATTGTGAAGATCAGACATTGACTGAGGTCGGTCTCTGATCTTTCGTAGAATATCAGCGGACTTTACAGGATCATATAATCCTGCTGAAAGTTGTTTCCCAATATATGCGCGAATTTGTTGGAGCTCTTTCGTCGAGGATCTCGAAATCAGGTTGTGTAGGGCTTCTAAATTTCGAGGAGTTGCTTTTCCTGAAATAGAAGCTGAGAGTGCTAAATCTATGATATTGATCGTGGATTTATCAGTCATTCAGGCTATATCTGAATGGTATAAATTTTTTATATGTAATTTAGAGCTTTTGCATATCTTGAGAAACAAAATGGATTTGTGTTGATTTCAGTATTGGATAAGCTCATAGTGTCTCAATTTCCATTGATTCACGAGGATTGTGGTCCCCGTTGTAATTTTCTAAAGAATTTTTGTTATTGTTAATTCGCCAATTTTTGCTGAGTCCCAATAAGAATCTTGAGAAAAATTAATTTATCTCTCTAACGTGAATAAGAAACATCAAATGATCAGAAGGAATGATGCAAAAAATTAACTCGAGCAACTGTAATATTAAAGAAAGGGTAGAAGCATAATGAAGTAGGAGAATAATTTATTTACTAAGAGAGAGAGGAAGCTTGCCTCACGTATTGCTTCCAACAGATTGATAAAACGTAATAGAGAACATGTGAAATCCAAGATTCCCAAGCGCGAATTGGAAAATATCGCTCAAACCTGATGTTGCGGTTAGAACGTAACTGAAAAGTCATTCTTGCAATAGAAGGAAGAAACAATTTACTACAAATAATTTTTGATAGTGCCAATTAAAAAAGAATGAGCCTATGAGTCATCGAGATTTCAGATTTTATTTGAAACTTAGAAGGGACATCTCTTTATATCACGAACTCATATTTCTTCGGATTGAGATGGTCGTTAAACGGCTTTTTGGTATTTAGAAGAGAATAACCCTCTGATATCGCGCGATCTGCAAATAATGTTCAAGAAACTAACAATCAAATGTAATTGGCCATCCACTTTTCCATGTTGTTGGCTTAAAGGTCTTAGTTCAATTTCACTTCAGAGAAAACAAGAATTATACGATTCGCTTTTTCCCGTTTACATTAAGGAATGAAACAAAAAAACATTTTTAATGAAATTGAATATAATTGTGTCTCTTGTTGCGATGTGGGGAGATTTATATTGACAAGTTAAACTTCAATAATGAATGAAATAACTAGCTCTTTCCTCGAATGATGAAGAGTTTCGCAAATGAAATTTATAAAAAAACTTCAAATACCTTATCAAACATGACCAAATGACAATTTTCTTTCTATTAAAAATGACGATGTTGCTGGCGATGAAAATGAGGATGTCCATTGATCTGAACCGCAACTTGGTTGGAGGGATATAAATTCGTTGGAAATTGTTGAGGGGGCAATTGGTGTGTGATCACAGATCCTGGCAGAGGTTGTGGCTGATTGAAGATTTGAGGAGGCTGTGAGAATGCATGGGGAGGCTGCTGAATTATTTGGGGTTGTGGCTGCTGTAGATTCTGAGGAGGGAACTGTGGTTGTAAATTCATTGGTGGAGCTTGCTGCAAGTTAAGAGGAGGCTGTTGCAAATTCTGCGGGGGCCGTTGGACCATTTGACTATTCGGATTTTGTTGGAAAGGTTGCAATGGAGGCTGATTTTGTATTGGCTGTGGAGTGGTTAATTGAATATTTCTCTGGAATGGATTCGCATTTGGATTTGGACCAGAAATATTGATGAGTTGATTTGAATGCTGATGAGTAGGAAGAGGAAGGCCATTATTCTGTTGTCTAATTGGTTGTGGAGTAGACATGAAGTTTCCAATAAATGGAGCTGGCGGTTGTCCGAAACCGGGTCTATACATTGTAGGCATCATGCCTCCCGGTCCATAATTTGGACCTCGAGCCTAACAAGATAAATTATTTCATTATCATATTGCAGTTTACAAATATTGAGTTCATCATGGGATTCATCATTGGAGTTGTCATTCTTGGTCCAAACATATTCATTTGGTTTGGTACTGGCTGGTGCTGCGTTGAGGGTCCTACATTGATTCACAGTGAGGCTATATCATAAAACTGTGTTACCAAAAGCTAGATTGTTAGGCATTTGCGAAACTCCCATATTAGCTTGGGCATAAAACCCAAGGTTTTGGAATTTCGTTCTGTGATCATTGCTCTCATTCCCTTTGTGTTGTGCGTTTAAAAGGTCATGATAGAATGCTTCAAGAGTTTTTTTCTTTTCATGATTGCTTTCATTTGCTACTTCCTTGGCCAAGATCTCCTCAAAAAATGCTTTGTTTGCGTCTGATTGTGTAATTGGATTGGCTCTGTCATAATCCTAAACAAATCGCAATTGTACATCTTTCAGGCAACGGTAAAGAAGATTACACTCATAAATGTGAGTTTAATTATATCATAGTTGCTCTGATTCTCCTGATGCTGTTCCGCTTCCGTGCACTTTTTCCATATACCCTTAGGAAGGATCCAAAATAGACCTCCAACCACGAGAACAGCAACGTTAAAAACATTTGTTGAATCATAAAGTAGTTTATCAAATATCAAGTTTCCAGCCTGTTATGGGAGCGATTTAGAAAAGAGAAACGTTTTGAAATTTAGTACCGCAAATGCTAAAATAACAAATTCCATAACGTCAGACATTTCTTCAGAAAGTTCAGAACCAAGCGCAACCGGTCGAGCATGTCTTCTCAATAATAATATCTACACATAGTAAGAAGGAAAACATTTAGTTTTTGAGAGGCGTATTTCTTACTTTATCAGTCCAATATGCGAATAGTAACGCTCCCACAGCAATGGCGATACCGACAGGGAGCATATTTGCATAAAAAGCAGCTAGAAATACCGTTTTAAGGATGTTCGTATACTTCACAGACATATCTATAGGTGGTCCTTCAAATAAGCTAGCATAAATGTTGGATCACTATTGATTCCTTTAAAAGTGGCTTACAGATTGGCTTGCTGTTGATTTAAATTGCAATTTTTTCCTTTCCTTATTGCGTTTCGACGTTTCATGCACCGAAGAAAATCCGAAGGGTTCAAAATCGCCATGAGATTTGGACTTATTGCGTTTATTACAAATATCCAGAACATGTTGTTCACCAAACCACCTAGTGACTCAGAATTTAATTCCTAAGTGGAAAAATCAATAGGATTACCATTTGTCCATATTGGTCGCACTTTGTAAGAACCGTAATCCATACCTGGCTGAACGAGTATATTTACAACTAGTGTTAATAAGGCTGTATTGAAGAATTGTGCCTTTACAATGCCGAGATTAACGAAAAGAAATAGCTTC